>Ga0115846_100288_pt1 | contig 26850 bp, 27 predicted proteins | sample InSIn5gowninarea_2_FD_83860 | JGI IMG/M metagenome (GOLD analysis project Ga0115846, IMG submission 83860) | reverse complement strand
CTCCTTCGGCGCAACCACTCTCCTAGCCACCATGAGCAAATTCTGGAAAGATTACCAAGGCGACGATTCCAACCTCTGGATGCGACTGGGAAGGAACAAAGATGAGACACAAGCATCGACATGGACTTACCTATTCGTCTCAAACGGCTCAGCTCTTCTGCGTGGCCTTCTGACAACTGCGAGGCAAAAGGCAGAGCGAGCAGCAAAGCGCTGTCCGGCCTGTCACATGTCTATGGCCCACCTTTTCCCAACCTCGCCTCTCCTCACTAACAAATCCGCTCTCCCTTGCACCAAAAACAACCACTTTGAACAACAAAAAGAACGACTGCAAGATGGGAGCTAGGCAGCATGACAAAGTGCAAGTTGGCATTCCTTGATAATGCCACATGGATGCTGAGGTGATAGCAAAAGCTTATGGTACCGCCTGACCCACTAACAGATCTGTGGGAATGGCTTGAGCTCACTCGCTTGCTCCAGACTCGGAAACAGGATGAATGCGGATCATTCGTCTTCAAATCTCTCTATTTGCTAGCCTTAACTCGGCTGCTATGCGCCGACTGTGAACAGCCTCGTCTTGTCGCTGACTTTTCGAAAAGAGTGCGTTGTATTGCGCCTATCGGTTGTCGTCCTCCACGCCGCCTTGGCTTCGAAAGTATCACACAGTATGTTGGTGTCTCTGCCCACATACCTCGGTGTCTTCTCGCTACCAGCATGGCACAAGTCATGGATGCAGCAGAAGCTTCTAAGCAAACAGAAATCTCTACGTCCTATCTACTTTTCTTTGTTGCTATCTCTGCCGAAGGAAGGAATACTTGGAGACTCTGACGTGATGTAGTTAAAAAACGTTCGATGATGGTCGTTACGTGTTACTTCGTACAGCTCCGGCCTGGGGGTAGATTCTTGCAAGACGCTGCCTTTCTGGTACAGGACATCAATGGTGGTGATTCTTCATAGTTCTTGAGTCCTTTCTGTGTTGTCCAATATCGGAGACGACTGGATATATAGAAGCCAATGAACCTGGAACCTTCTCGTTGTTAGGGAATATAGATCGTATAACACCGCTTTGAGCCTATCACGTGACGATGCAAGCCATTACCCTGTCTTCTCCTTCTAGTCTTCTAACGTCAAAGTCGACGTAAAGTATCGAGAACCATCAAGCGGCACCAAACACGACTGTCAACGTCTGCAACATCCTATAGCACACTTCACCGCTCTCTCCGACATCTACAGTAACTGATTGTCAAGTTTCACACGTTACATTGACTGCGTCACCACTTCATCTGATCTCGTTCCCGCAATGGCCACTGCTGCTGTAGAATTACCACCTCAACCACCACACCAGAAGACTATTGCATCAATCATCCCAAACGTAGATGCTGATGTGGTCAGCAACGAGAGTGGGGATGAGTATTCGACGTACAAGCGATTGCAAAATGAGTTGGAATACATCCAATTACAAGAAGAATACATCAAGGATGAGCAGAGGTGAATATACCAGAAGAATGCTGTAAATCGAACAAGATCTGACAGTTGTGCAGGAGTCTAAAGAGGGAATTGGTGAGAGCACAGGAAGAGATCAAGAGGATACAAAGTGTTCCTTTGGTTATTGGTCAATTCATGGAGGCAATAGATCAGAAGTACGTCTTGGTATTGTTATAACCATGTCCACCTATTAACATAGCACTAGCACCGGAATCGTACAATCATCGACAGGCTCAAACTATGTCGTCCGCATCCTATCCACCCTCGATCGCGAAAAGCTCAAACCTTCATCCTCCGTCGCTCTACATCGCCACTCAAACGCGCTTGTTGACATTCTGCCACCAGAAGCTGATTCCTCAATCGCCATGCTCGGCCAAGATGAGAAGCCAGATGTGACATATGCTGATATTGGTGGATTGGATATGCAAAAACAGGAGATCAGAGAAGCAGTTGAGCTTCCTTTGACCCAGGTGGATCTCTACAAGCAGATTGGTATGCTCAAAGCTCGAGTGAATATTGGAAAGGAATCACTAACTCTCATAGGTATTGATCCTCCGCGAGGTGTACTTCTCTACGGCCCGCCAGGTACAGGAAAGACCATGCTTGTCAAGGCAGTAGCGAACAGCACAACAGCCAGCTTTATCAGAGTAGTAGGATCGGAGTTTGTGCAAAAATATTTAGGAGAAGGACCACGTATGGTCAGAGATGTCTTCCGCATGGCCCGCGAAAACTCACCCTCGATCATTTTCATCGACGAAATCGACGCTATCGCAACAAAGCGATTTGATGCACAGACTGGTGCTGACAGAGAGGTTCAGCGTATCCTGCTTGAGCTCCTCAACCAGATGGACGGTTTCGATCAGACTACGAACGTCAAGGTCATCATGGCCACCAACAGAGCCGACACACTTGATCCTGCTCTACTCCGACCTGGACGATTGGACAGAAAGATCGAGTTCCCGAATTTGAAGGATCGCAGGGAAAGAAGATTGATTTTCAGTACTTTGGCTGGAAAGATGTCAATGTCACCTGAGGTGGATTTGGACGCTCTGATCATGCGCAATGACCCTCTATCTGGAGCAGTCATTGCAGCGATCATGCAAGAGGCAGGTCTCCGTGCCGTGCGAAAGAACAGATACAATATCATTCAGTCCGACCTTGAGGATGCATATGCGGCACAAGTCAAGAATACTGGTGATGCCGCAATGCGTCCTGAGTTCTATATCTAGAAGAGGATGCAAAATGACTGGCAAGTCAATGTACTACTAGTAATTAGATCACGCAACTAATGCAATGCAACAGTCGAGTTGCTGTTACGAATAGCTTGCTTCGAATTTGTGACGTGCTGTTTCCATCACGTGCCAAACGCGTATCAGCGCGTCTTCTCGAAATGCCTTGAACTTCGAACAATCTTCTTCTTTACTACCACGACTACACACTCTTCATGCTTACAAGCATAGACCTCTTCAACGATGACTACCTACTCACGCAAACGTCCACACTCATCCTCCTCAATCACGTCCACCCCATCTCATCCACTCACCTCCATCTCCTCCAACCTCATCACAACCACATCTTCACTCAAGCAAGGCCAACAAAAGTCCTCAACATCTCCAACCACCACTCCCACCCTCTCCCGCCCAGCAAAGAAGCCCCGATTAACACAATTAACTCTCGACTTGGGCCAAAAAGTCTACACGAAATGCAAGATATGCAGTATGGACTACATCGTCTCGTCGACAGAAGACCGCAAATTGCACAAGAAGTTCCATGACGCGTTTGTCGGGGAGCAAGTGAATGGGATACCTGTGGGAAAGAATGTGTTGGAGAAGGCGAGGGTGGTGAAGTGTGTCAGAACGCGTTGTAAGACACAAGAAGGGAAGTCGAAGGAAAAGGGTGGTGTTGGAATGTTCTTCGGAGCAGCGCTAAGGAGGAAGGACAGTCAGCAGAAGGAAGAGGACGATACAATCATCGAAGTGCGCCGGAGTGATCATCGTGGCCTCAAGAACCTGGCGGAGCGCGTGCTTGACGTTGTTGAGAATGAGCTGGGTGCTGTGCGGATTGAAAAGAAGGATTTGTGGAGTGCGCGACAGGAAGGTGAGGCCGAGACCAAAGACAAGACGAGTCCTTCACTGAATGATCGCTATCGCGTCTACCTCTACATCCATAACGTTCACTGTATCGGTCTTCTACTCGCCGAGCGCATCCAGGAAGGGAGGAAAGTGCTTCCATCTACACACATGCCAGGATCACCAGAAGAGAGTACTACACCAAACCCTTTTTTTCGCATGACAAAATCGAACAATCCAGTGGTGCTGCCCCAAGGATCACAAGCTCAAACGCAAACACAACACCTACCAACACCACCTCCGTCGTCACCGATGATGATGCTAGAGGACGCCCACACGAAAGACAACGATGACAGCGACGGTGACTTCACGGACAGTACTGCTCACCCAACCGACACAAGCACACATGAACACAACAGCACACCACCACCACCACATCACCAACCACAAGAACCACTAATGGCATCCACCACACCTACTCCCGCATCTTTAGGGATCTCACGCATCTGGATCCTCTCCCCATTCCGCGCATCTGGAATAGCACACTCATTACTCGAGACGGCACGGACGAGTTTCGGAGGAGGTGACGACGATAGCGGAGGATGTAACGACGATAGCCTAGGAGATAACGACGACAGCAGCTGTAACGACAAGAGTAGCACGAAAGATAATAGAAAGGGCGTAGAGAGTGGCAAGAATCTGAAATATGAAAAGAATGTCATTGCGTTTAGTCAGCCGACTGAGATGGGAAGGAGGTTTGCGGAGAGGTGGTGGGGTGGGAGTGATGGGTGGTTGGTTTATGATTAGAGATGTGCTTATGGTTGTAGCAAGTCAGTATAGTGCAGAGATGATAGAGTTGTGACACAGAATATAGAGCTGGAGAGTCGAGTTGAACGATACTAAGACTACAGTGGTAGAGGCCAGGATATTCGATAAGCATACTTTGTTCATTGGACCCAGAGAGCAGGAGATATATCATGATTGAAAAGTGTCATTAATAAGTCTACGTATATGAGTGACTATAAGTCGACTCTAGAGGTGGAAGTAAGATGAATAGAGAAGATGAAGCACATCATCCAGCCAACTCCGAGGCTTAAATGCAGTAGTCGCAGCAGATCCAAATCCACGCAAGCAATGCATTGCTCTTCTTTCGGACCCCGGTGGCGATAGGAAGAGCATCGAGTCCTCCGAGATTGTCCACTAACTCCCCCATCTCGGTCACCCCCCTTGGCCTGCTCATCCGTGTTGATGCAGGTGTGTTCTTTACAATCATATCCCTCTAAGCACTTGTGTCCTTTCCGATTCCAGCTTTGCCGTGTTCATGTCCTTACTTTGCTTCTTGCAATCCTCGAGTCCTGAGCACTTGTGGTCTTCTAGTAGTCTGTGCTTGCCACAGTAGTGCCCTTGGCAGAAACCGCAGTCACCAACGATTCGTTGTGCTTGTTCTTTGCATTCTTTGAATGTGCAGCGGAGCTTCTTTGGTGGCATGATGACAGAGAGATGTGTGGTTCTGAAGTGGGGTGTGATGCAGAAGTGGCTAGTGTGCTGCCTTAGTCGGGCCTCGAGTTATGGTATGAAATGTGTTGTGGTTTGGACGCGAAGGTTCTCTAAGTGGCGGAGGGTGGTAGTAAGGACGAGCGGGGAGCGACTTCAGAGGTAATGAAGTTGAGGTTCTTGTCGTACTGATAAAGATGTTAGATTGTCTTTCTTCGAGTATGAGAAGTTCTTCTTTATACTGACTCTTTGTGGCTAGGGTGCGCTCACAAGGGTGATTGTGTATTGGTGATGCTCAGATAGAGGATGGAGGTAGTTTGACCAAGTCTTCGTGAGATAGTTCACACGCTCAGAGTGGCAATAGAATGTGCCAGATGGACAAGCGGCTTCGGGATTGAGTTTGTGATGACTTGATGACTTAGGACTTGGCTGTGATGTGCAAACTAGCCAGATATGCGGGTCGGAGGAGGTCGAACGTGCTGGAAATCGGTGTATGAGGGAGGGAGGTGTGGCAGTATGCTTGTGGAATGGAAACAAGTAGTGGCGAGTGAAGACGTATTATCTAAGGAAGAGTGACGAAGGAGAAGGAGCACAAGAGGCCTTATGAAGCAGTCGTCACCGTATCGGAAAGATAAGCACGTGACCTTTTCTAGCCGTTCCAAACCCCTTGTTTCAATATTGTTCCATTGACTTCTTTGTGTTTGCAATCTATTCAACTCTATTGTCGTGCCACGTCTTTCTGATTAGGTATCCTTCGTTGCTTCGCCTCGTCTCGTCTCAGTAATGTGGCCAAATGTCAATGGGAATAGACTCAGCCGCGCTTGTTTGGTAGTCGTCACTGGTGGGCGCCTGAACGGCAACGGCGAGGTACAATTACCTTGGCTGCCGACAGAACCGAGATACATCACCTGCATACAAAGATAGACAGCACACCAACAACAAAGTATCTCGCTGGCGCCGTGTTGAACATTGCTCCTTTTAGCCGGACAACGCATCTTCGTGTAACAAGTAGGCAAACCTGCCACTATCTGCGTGCCGTCGCAGAACAAAACTAGGCACATCTGTGTTATTTTCCCCTTATCATACACCTCGCCCTCGCGCTCAAACAGCTCCTGTCCACTTCGAACTCTTTCACAAATCGTCCTAGCATTCTGGTTTTCCTCGGTATTCCAGCCTTGATGGGAGAAGCTATTCATCTTAGTTTGAAACTCTCCTATTGTCGAGAAGCAGCTCGAACAATGCCATCCCGCGTCCCATAATGTCCCGCGATCCCACCATCGTTTCAGCGAGGCAAAGGGAGCGAATCCAGGACCAATGAGATCCATGCGCAGATCGTTTGGTGAGAGAGTGCTGGCAATATCGCCCTTGTAAATAGTCGCTTGTGGATGTGGCCATTGCTGGCCACGATGTCTCCAGAGGAAGCTGTAGTAGAAGAATTGAGTTCGAAGTGTAAGCCGTGCTGGGATTTCGCAGTATCTCATGATAAGCATTGCTTCTGGCCGGACGATCTCGTCCATGTCACTGACAACAAGCACATCTCCATGTCGTGCTGCTCGTTCTTCACCTTCTATCGTTGGGAAGACAGCATGCAACATTGAGTTGCGCAGATAATCTTCGGGGTCCCATATCCGAGAACTGTCGATAGGATCTTCCACAACGCGATAAATCATCTGCTTATGGAATCTAGCAAACCTGTTCCAATGCCGCTTGAGTACGAGCGGTTTGGCAGCACCAGTAAAGGTAGTCGGTGACTCGATGATGACAAAGAAATCGACATGTGAAGCAAGAGTATGCAGTCTGATGTCAAGCCAATCAAGCTCGGTAGAAAACATGATCAGATCGTAGACACGTCGTTCGCCTTGATAAGGTGAGAAGTTGCTTGCTTTGCACAATGTTTTTGCATCTATCTTGCTGCTGAATATTGGGTTTTGCGTGTGAGATTGGTGGTCGAAGAACATGACATCTTGACTCAAATAATGATCACGTTTCACAATATGGCGAAGAACAACCAAACCCGTCAAGATCGCAAATCCAAGGGCGGTGTGCCATAGCAGACGATGCCATCTCTGTAACAACATGGCGATGGTACTAGAGTTTGAGTAGTGTGAGTAATAAAGAGGACAGCACAGAGGTTTAGTTGTTCAAGCTTGACAGTGTGTCAGGTATTAATTCCCATAATCACTCTCACAAGATCTCCAGGTTCACATCCTCTCAAACGCCTAGACGCGTAAAGCTCTAATGTAGGACAGGGTGGTGCAAGTGCTAGTGCCCAAACAACGGAACAAGAAGTACGTGCTTATTGTTGGTAATCCGCCAAGACATGGCCCATTTACCTGATAGTTGTAAATAACTCTGAAACATCTGTAACCGATCTGAGCTGGGCAACATGATTGGGTTGCTATGATGAACGACCATACCTCCTGAAACAAGACGTACTGAACTCTTCATCGCAAGTCTTGCTGGAGCAACGTATTTGTCAAGATCTATTATTGCGCGGCATCACCATAGTCAAACACTTTGTGGTTACTCATATCTCGATGCTATTGTCGTCTCCGACTCTGATAGTCAATCAGGTGATGCGATGGCATATCTCAGAAAATCTGAACAGCTACGTAACAGGATGATAGAGCTGCTTCAATGACTGAGGCGGCTTGAATATAAATGAATATCGTAGATCCTGCTATATTGCTGCGACATCAACGTTGCCATCCATGAGTTCATGGCAGCTCCCGGGCTGAAGCGAGGCAGGAGCTATTTCTGAACACTTTAGACCAATCAAGCCTCACGTACCTTCCACCACATCAACAGCGGCGAGACTCGATCTTTAAGCGGTCTTTGTAGGATGCAACTTCGTGTCTAGGTAACTTTCTGTCCAGTACGTAACACATCCTAACACTGATAGTGTGTATCCTGGAGCAATCCTCGCACAACTGTCGACTTTTGGGACGACAGCGAGATCATAGATCATGGTAACGGTGTTTTGACGAGCTATTGCACAGATTATGTGATTCGGGTTTTCTCATCTGCTCTCGCCAACGCTTCTCGCGACTCGAGTTTTGTGCCGAAACGCATTACTCCATGAAGAAGCTCTTTTGACGTGAATACTGTTGGCAAGATATCTTGCCTAGCTTTGGAGAAATCCAGAGAAGGTCTCTATCATCATTAGGAAAGAGGGTTGTCAATATGGAATGCCAGGTCAACAATTACAACCATATATACCCTAACGATACGGCTTCCGATCTGGAAAGGCAAGCTTGAAGGATGCGCCTCGACGGAGTGCACTCCTATCAGCCGTTCATGCAAGTCATGCATGCGTTTGTAGCTCAAAACGGCAATCTCCTGACAACCTACCAGGTCACTTCGTATCGCAACAACCTAAGAGTGCTAACCACCCCGTGACTTCTTCTTGCTCTCTCGAAGTTGAAACATCGATCCTGCCTTTGTCTTCATTACTGCGCTGTTGTCATTCTAGGAAATCACCCATCTTGAAGCCCGTACCACGATAAGAGTTTCAGCATGATCTGGCCTGCAGCACAAAGTCTTGCAGTAGCAGGACTGCTTTCAACCCCTCAAACAGTGTTGCAGCCCCAGGAATATGTTAGCAATGCTCCCTCGTGCCCTCATGCTCAGCTCAGTTGCCAGTAAGTATATGTGTTGTGCAAGTAATGACTTGGAGACTGACCAAGTAAGCAACACTTCTGCTGTCGACACTTGTTGCTTCAATTATCCCGGTGGCAAGTTCTTGAGCACTCAGTTCTGGGATACTGCACCACCAACAGGAGTAAGTATGCGTCGTGTTACTTGGTTGATTGAGTGTTGACGTTCCACAGCCTTCAGATGCCTGGACATTGCACGGCTTGTGGTATGTGATGAATAGGACAGCAAGGGTCGATCCCATGAGCTAATTTACCAGGCCTGACCACTGCGACGGCTCATTCGATGCCTACTGTGACCCTCATCGCAATTACAACAATGTGACTTCTATCCTGACCTCCTTCGGCGCAACCACTCTCCTAGCCACCATGAGCAAATTCTGGAAAGATTACCAAGGCGACGATTCCAACCTCTGGATGCACGAGTGGCAGAAACATGGTATGTTAGCTCAACGCCTTCGTACACTCTACTTGCTTACTTAAAGGTGCCTAGGTACTTGCGTAAGCACTTTGAAACCAGATTGCTACGGCCCCGACTACAAACCCCAAGAAGAAGTAGTCGACTACTTCCGCTCCGCAGTCGCCGTCTACCAACAACTCCCAACATACGACTGGCTCAAAGAAGCCGGCATCGTGCCCTCTCTCACCCAGACATACAGTCGCGATCAAATCATGACTGTGCTCAGACAAAAGCACGGTGCAGACGTCAGTCTAGGCTGCAAAGGCAACAAGTTCGACGAAGTCTGGTACCACTTTGACGTCCGCGGAAGTATCCAAACAGGCGACTTTGTGGCCTCGATCCCTGATGGTGGCAAGACGACTTGTCCCCCACTCGGAATACGCTATCCACCTAAAGGCTCTTCTGGCGGCGGTTCGCATACGACATATAACCCGACTCATACCGCAGCACCGGGCCCCAAACCGACCTCGACACTCCCTGCTTTCAGTGGCCGAGGAACCTTGAATGTCCTTACCAATGACGACAGAGTCCACGGGTGCATCATCGGCAGCGGCACATGGTATGTTTCCGGTACCTGTGCAAAGTTTACTGCCACTCCTATCGACAATGCTAAGACGTTCACCTTGCGCTCCAACAAAGGTGAATGTGCTGTCTTGGATGGTGAGTTGACGTGTTCGAGGAGTGTAAGGAAGTCTAGTGTGTTTAGTGCTGACGCAGGAGGGTTACTGGCTTTTGGTAATAATGTTACGTTTTTCGCTGATTCGGTGCCGAGAGGTTGGAAACAGCAGGGCGTGTTTACGGAGCCGGAGGGGCATGCGACGAGGCTGAGGATTAGGTGGGAGGGTGCTTGAGTGGTGGACTACGATCAGAGGATGTGAACATCTGCTGAAGCCTCATCAAGCGTAGACAGCTCTTGACGGCGCCACACTTTGCCTTGTACTGTATTGTAGACCAATTGTATACGCTCATAATCGACCGCGCAGGCTCCACCTCAAGAATGTTAATTTCTGGCACTACGAGTCTTGCTTTTGCACAGCTAGTTCAACTCCTGGATTAGGGCCATCTTCACCAACCGTCTGGGCCTTCCTATATGTCTTGTGCTCTATCGATTGCCAGTGGTCTCTCTGTGCGCCTGTAACACGTCTTTGCTTCACATCACGCGAGTCTATTCTCTGCCATCTTCTACAATTAACCTCGCCACTTTTGATTGAAAGGGAGTATAGTAGCCAATATCTCGTCATATTGTCAAAATATAGATATGTCAAAACATAATTCATGACACGTATTGTTTGAATGCAGATGTTACCGAAAGTGTCCTCGAACGGAAATAACAATAGGTGGGTTGCTTTGTCGTATGGTTGCAAAAAGAGTATTTGTCAGATTCTACTAGACTATCTTCGATCGCTACACTGCTATGAAGGAAGCAATATGATACATACCTTAGTCTGTCGAGCGTCTCTTTCTTGCTCGTCACGCTACTACACACTCAGCAACATCAATACCAGCAGCAATATCACCAGATCGTCTGTTTCTTTCAATCAATAATCATGTCAACCTTCAAGAATACTTTTCGCCTCCTTCGCAAAATCCGTTCTATCAAGGACGGTACGCCCCCAGGCCCCGCAACGACCACCACCAACGCTCCTCCAGGTCCTCCTTCTACGGCAAGCAACATCAACAACAACAAGAACAACGACAACAGAAAGAAGAGGAAGAAGAAGAAGAAGAATAAGAAGAGAAGAAGAGGAGCAAGAGCAACTCGGAGCGTAAAAAAAAGGTTTAGGCTGGAGTGAGGAGAAGAATGCGAAGAAGAAGGAGATGGCGCGAAGGCCGAGGGCAAGCCCTCGACTGATTAAAACTCGGTCAACCCGATGCCTACGCCGCCATGTTGCCATCCAAGCCCCAACCAAGCCTCCTGTCGAGGAGACGTGGGCTGTATTTACTGCTGCTGAGAAGGGTGTTGTAGGTGGTGCGGCCGCTGAGACCAAATAGTCTCAAAACAATACTAATGCCATCGAGAAGCGCGATCGTAAGGCGATAGGGATCGTAACGTGACAGATAGTACTAGATCAAAAGTTCTATAGTTTTCCGCGGTTTACCTCACTAACGCCCTTGGGTGGGACGATTTGTAGCGAACATTGATGGAACATGTATATGTAGAGTGCATAGCTTGGATTTGCAGCGATGAGCTCTAGGAGAGAAGTTTGGTCTCTCAATGGTGAAGGCTGCTCTTATACCTCGCTGTCACGATTCACACCGCTATTTCTGTCTTCGGTCTTTGTAACCTGTCTGTGGACATCGAACTTGATGTTCTACAATGAGCAGCCTCCAGTTTTTTGTATACGCATGCTGCTTCTCGTAGTGCTTCTTCTGCTCATGGGCTAGTGTTGCAATGTCGCTCTTCATGAACAATCCGCATGATTCGGTGTTTTCAGTACATCTCGTATCTTGTGATCCTCCCCCCGAACTCGCTTCCAGATGTAATTCTGCACAATCTGGATTAGGTGCATATGCGACTCGTGCCTCACGTGAAATCGTCCTCGCACTTCGCAAGCCTTTCGGACGGTCTACCCCTCTTCCGTAACGTATACCTAGTGAGCGCACTGGTATCGTATCATCGTGTCATCTTCCAACCACACATGATGTGGTCGAGGTGCGACTACATGATTTTGTACTTTGGTTACTCGTCCTCATCTTTGTGCAATCAAAATCCCTTGGTCTCCAGGAAAGCATCAATCTGGTTCTTGTAGTGTCCCTGTAATGATGTCGAGGTTAGCATATCAGTTCTTTCGTGCTACTCTTCCAATCTTATATACCTTGATCATAATGTGGCCGGTCAAAGGGTTGATCTTGACATATTCAGGTTTAGGACTCAAAGTCTCTTCCAATTGCTTGCGGAGTGCCTCAATTGCTCCGCTCAGCTTTCGCACACGAGTGAGCTTAAGGTTTCCACCATTTTTGGTCAATTGATATACTGGTAGGCCTCTTGTCGGCGTGCGGCTAACAGTGTATGGTCCTGAGGTACGGAGAATGCTCGATGATGCTGGACTCGGTATAGGGGACACTGGTGCCTCTGGCAATGGCTGTGCATATCTTCTCGCGAGGGGAATTGTTCGCGTTATTGGACCACTTGGGACTGCGTCAATTTCTGCGGCCGAGGTAGTTTGTGCTGGAGCAGCTGTGGCGAGGAAGCGGTGGACAGGAGCAATGATGGAGCGTAGTGGAAGGGATGCCAGAGGGCGAGCTATACAGCTCGATGGTAATAGCGACATTGCTGGCGATGTAGTTGTTGACTTGTCAATGCAATGCGAATGAAAGAAAGAAGTCAATAACATGTCTGATGTCTGACATGTGCTGCCCCTTTTTAAACACACTGGCCGAATTTTGCAACATTCAATCCGCACGATGCGACGACAAGGTCATTCACTCACATTTAGAACAACTCTTACTGCACACACTCATCCACCATGGCTGAAAACGCTCCATCATCAGCAGCCCTGACTGAGGGCGCGTCGCCACACCCGGCGCCTCCTCCAGACCATGATCTCCTTCCTAAGCTTATTCCACAATTCGCAGACAGACACTTGGTCTACCCACTGATGGAATTTCTCGGCAATCAGGAGGACCAGAACCCAGATGAGATCAACAAGTTGAAGCTGGATCTGTTGAAGGAGACAAATATGGCAGACTTCTGCGCAAGCATCGATATGCAGATTAGAGGAGAGGATGAGCCGCGGCCAGAGTGGACGAAAAAGCGAGAACAAGTCTTGCAGAAGAATGAACAGTTGGACGAGGCCACAAAACAGCTCATGGAATTAATGGAGAATCCGGATGTAACAAGCAACTTGAGGAGTGACAAAATCGCAAACATGAACTACCTGAAGGAAACGCACGGCGTGACAGATCAGCAAGTCAGCCAGCTCTATGAGTACGGCCAGTTCCTGTACAGTATGGGTGATTACGAGGCTGCATCACAACATCTCGTGGTATACAACATCTTGGCACCAGATAACGAACAAACCACGAGCTCTCAATGGGGTCGTTTGGCATGCGACATCCTCTTACTGCAATGGGAAGAAGCTGTTAAGACTATTGAGAACATTCGCGAATCACTACAAAACAGACCTTTCGCCAACCCAGTTTCCACACTTCATGCCCGCGTGCGACTACTCCACTGGGCACTCTTCCCTCTCTTTCACCACGAAGTCGGTCGCGAAAAGCTCGTCGACCTTTTCTTCACACAAGATTTCATCAACTCTCTTCAAACTGGCTCACCATGGCTCATTCGATACCTTGCAGCGGCCGTCATCAGCAACAGAAACCGAGCAAGCATGAACACAGGAAAAGACACAAGAGGTGGCTCGACGTTTCAGAAACAGATGAAGGACTTGATAAGAGTTGTACGACAAGAAGGCTACGAATACTCGGATCCAGTCACCGACTTCATCCGCGCACTATATATCGACTTTGACTTTGAAGAGGCGCAGAAGAAGCTTGGAGAGGCAGAGGTTGTGCTCAAGAGCGACTTCTTCACAAACACATGTGTAGACGACTTCGTTGAGGCTGCAAGACACCTGATCTCAGAATCCTATTGCAAGATTCACCAACGTATCGATATCAAGTAAGTTCTGGAGCTTGGTCGACAAGAATTCACACAGCAGCTAACAACTATCAAGGGATCTCTCCACCCGACTGGGTCTTAATCAAGACGAAGGTGAGAAGTGGATCGTCAACCTCATCAGGGACACCAGAGTCGACGCAAAGATTGACTACAAAGAGGGCACAGTTGTGATGAACCATCCACCGCAGTCTGTATACCAACAAGTCATTGAAAGGACAAAGGGAGGATTCTTCAGGACTCAAGTGCTTAATGCCGCTGTTGCTCGATGATAGACTATTGTATTGAGGCAGGATCATGGAATCTTTGCAACGATCTGCAGTGATGAAGCTGCTACGACAAAAGCCATTGCATTGGGGTGACTGTAAAACGGCTGAGGCGTTGCGGGAGTCTTCGAAGTGTGCTACAGACATCGTTCTGTTTGAGTATAGTAGACACATACAAAGACGGCAGTGATGAAGGCTGGATTTTTTGATCCGAGTTGATCCGCACTGCAGCGGTACCCTAGTTGATCCTACCCAACTAAACAAGATGAGATAATTCCTACTCGCAATTGTTCCCTCGTTCACTATCACCTCAATTCTGTCTTCTGTGATAAGGTAGGTACGATGCCGCTAGTGTTCGGCCGAACGTAGTGACATTATGTGACTCACTGACCTTCTGTTGTGATAAGTACATATACACTCTCTGGGACATACTTGGGAAAAGACCTATTCTGTGATATCTTGCAAACATGTCAGCCTGAATAAGCCAGTGCAAAGCAAAAACAAAATACGACTCTCCAACACAGACAATCGACGGACTCCAAAGTACAATCGTTCACAGCACAACCTTAACCTCAATCAAACATCCTACTCCTACAATATCACATACATTCCCCACCGTGGAGCTTCCTCTCGCATATCCAGCACAACCATGACACTGTCAACTTCACCCTCTACCTCAAACTCCACCACCACCACCACCCTTCTGCCTCCAACACCAACACCAATACTCATCCTCCCCCATCATCACCTACACCTCCGCCCCTTCCTCCCCACCGACGCCCCCTCCCTATCCCGCCCACGCAGACAACCCCCGCATCACAGCCAACATGACAAACGCCTTCCCCTCTCCTTACACCCTCGCCTCCGCCCACTCGTGGATCAGCTTCTGCACGCAAACTGAAGCAGGACGGATGCCGCAGTTTATGGAGAGTAGTGAAAAGTGGGAGGAGAGGTTATGCGCGAGTTGGGCTGTTGTGTGGACTGGCAGGGAGGGAGAGAACGGGGAGACAAAAGGGTGTAGAGGAGGTTATAGGCTCAATTGGCCTAAAGTGCAACAATGTGAATGAGATTTGTGGACAAAGTGCCGAGATAGGGTATTGGCTGTCTGAGGAGTTTTGGGGAAAAGGGTGGATGACAGAACTGTTGGCGGGGTTTGTGGAATGGGTTTTGGAGGTCGTTTCCTGTCGACCTTGTAACGTCGATACAAGAGTCTGGATCTGGATATGGGTCTGGGTCTGTGTTGAAGGATGGAGCGGCGGAAGTTAAAGGGTGGTGACGAGGATAAGGATACTGGTGCAATTGATACCACGAGCACCACAAACACATTGAACACAAACACCCCCACCCCACCATCCATACCCTGGAGAGCACGCGGCCTAGACCGCCTAGATGCCAACATCTTCGCCTGGAATGCCTGCGTAAGCTCCAAAGTACTAGAAAAATGCGGTTTCCAAAAAGTAGGCCTACTTCGAGGCAAAGTGTGGAAAATTGTTGAGGGTGTGGAGAGGAGGTGTGATCTGGAGGTTTGGGATTTGTTGAGGGATGATATGAGATAGGGTGGGTGAGAAGACTAGGAAAAATGGGAAGGGTGTTTTGATGGAGGGCAAGTGTGATATGAAGCGTTGGGATGAGGTGAGTGCTGGGGTTTGCGCTGGATTTTGGGAATGTCATTTCAAACGTGCGAGAGGGAGTACGTATGGTGGCTACGGAGACAGTCTACGAGTATAGAGGAGGGTGGAGTGTTGGGAGTATAGTGCTGCTGACTGAGCCTGGTTTCCTGAACAAGATCAGTTTGATCCAGGCATGGATACAAAAGCGACAAGCGCTACGATCGAGCTCCAAGAGGCAATTTAGAGAAAGCTAATATAGACTCGAAGTAGCTATGTACTTCTATAAATGAGGATTCCGAGGGACCAGATTACTGCCATGCTGAATCAGCTGAATTATTTCAATTCAGATATCCAAACCATCATACTGATATGGTCGCCATGTCATACATGCCATGTCCATCACCTACTCACCTCGCCTCATCGAATGCTAGATGAGGATTGACTCAATCAAATGTCTTCGCGCGCTAAATGGGACAAAGTAGTCAGACTTTCAATCATATCATGCAAGAAGAGGAAGAGTCTCCAATCTATTCATGACAAACATACAAAATCTGCTACCATGCATATAGCTCATTTATTTCGTGAAGAGACCAGCCAGACCAGATGCAAATGCTACATAAAAAATCCACACACATCTTGCTCATACATGCACAAACATCCTCCATTCCTCCCAACCTCAACACAGGACAGCAAACAGCACCGTCACTGCCACCACAAAAGCGCTAGCACTGGCACCTCCTTTCCCAGCATCATTAGTTTTCTCAACAACACCCTGCACAAAGCCACCAATTCCACCGCTCGAAGATCCAGTTCCAGCGTCAGTAGTCGAGCCCGTCCCTTGCACATTGCCACCATCGCCAGATCCTGGGTTGAGCCCAGCGCCAACACTACCAGGCACAGTGTTGACCCCCGACGTGGCATACGCAATGCCAGAACTCGTGCCTGTGGCTTTGTGGCCGGCGCTTGCGCTAGACGAGCTGGCGCTGTTTGGATTGTAGCCGATGTTCTCGCCTGTAGCGAAGAAGCTGCCGAGGACTGTTTGGTCGTTTGTGAGAGCCACGGAGTTGTTGGTGCCGCTTAGGCTGGTGTAGGTGTAGGCCGAGGAGCCGGTGATGTTGGCGCCTGGCGCTGGGTTGTAGCATTCGACTGTTACGTCGAGGATTTGTGCGTAATAGTACCCGTTCACCATGTATGGACTGTTGTTCCATTGGATTTCACCACCAGCCCATGCAACGGTACCTGGTGCGTTACCGGGGTTTCCTGCTGGCCAGAGTGATAGCATGATGCGAGATGGTGTCTGCGGGTATTGATAGACGCCTGTTGTGAAGTTGAGAGTGTCTTTTGCGTACAGTGTCCGCAAGATCTGGCCGTCGACGATCCAATCAAGATGATCTGGTTGCCAATCGATTGCGTATGTATGTGTTTCGGTATTTGTGCTTGCGGCTGTAAGATTGGCGCTGTTGGTGTAGTTGAGCGCACCAGTCCAGTACCAATTCGACTGGACGTGCTGAAGATCTGTGCCAACGAATTCGAAATCAATCTCGTCTCGTACGTTGCTTTGCACGATAAAGGCTGTAACGACACCCGGTCCAGCCGAAGTCTTCAATGTTGCGCTAACCTTGCCGTACCAGACGTAGTGTGTGCTGCTGAGGAGGGTACCTGCTGTGCCTTCGGCCATGGTGAGGAGTATGGAGTCGTTTTCGTAGACGACTGGTGTACCTTCGGAAACCCAGTTGACATTGGTGGCATCGCCTAGAAATTGTGTGTTTGGTGCAATGTCTGCTAATGTATCCATCTTGAAATCTGCTGATTTACATGATGGTTGTGCTAGACAGGATTTGACGGAAAAGGAAAAGAGAGGGTCGCAGCCGCCTAGACAGTATGCGCCAACACCGCATTCGCCGTATACTAGAATATATTAGTTCCGATGCCGGGCTCTCTCTATGTCCTGCCAACGTACGTGAACAACATGGCGCGGATTCTGGACATTTGTTGTTTTCATCGCATTTTGGTGCTGTGTCTTGTTGTGCGTGTACTATGCTACATGCCGCTGCCAGGCATGCTATTATTCTTGCCATTCTTGCCATTGTGTGCAGTATTGAGAGGCTTGGCTAGTAAGGAGTGTTGAGTGTGCCCCTCTCTTGCCTATGTCAATGATTGTATGTTTGTTGTGGCTTATCGTTTGCTGTTTTAAGCAGTGTTTTTGTGGCGAAAGAGCGTATGAGGCGAGAAGGAAGTGGTTGCAAAGGCGTGAAACACTGTTGGACAATAAAGAATGTAAAGAAGGTAGAGAGGAAGTAGTGCGATGGAGATTTATGCCAAATTCATGTTTAATGTTCAAGGATGGCGGCGAGGTTATTTTGAGGACCGTTGCTAGCGGCCACGAATCCAGGGGCAGAACGCGAAAGCACGTGTTCACCATCAACAGCTCCAACACGCTAAGAAAGCTTGTCTGTAATAAGGTGTTGCTTTGCTTCTGCAGTGTCGTCTTTAGCAGCAGTCTTCAATTCCTTTTTCAGGCGTCACATTGCTCATAATAGCACGATGATGCCCGTATCCTTTACCTGCCCGTCACTCACAATAATCATGAGTTCATATTTTCATACCAGATGAAGCTTCAAAACCTGCGCTTCTTCTTTGGCGTTGTCTTGACTTGAGACATTTCACGCTCGAGTTCTCTTCTTTTTCGAACGACTTTCTCCTCTTGGCTTTCCTCTGGCATCCCAGATTCGGGAGTTGGGGTCCGAGGTCTCTCTGATCCAGCCCGTACTGTATCTCCTTCCCTCATTTGACTCTCTTCCTGCTCTTCAACTTGTGATAGACCACTTTGTTGCGTCTGTGTATTTTTCAATGGACTGATCTGTGAGTCACCTTGCGTCGCGCTAGGACGACGGCCACCAATCCTACCCAGTTTCCGTGGTGTTCGTGGTTGAGAAGTTGAGACTGGCTCAGTACTCACAACGTTTCGATCCTGCTCAGTACTTTCGGCTCTTGTGATCTCCGGCGTATTTACACGACGGGTTCCAATCCTTCCAATTTTAGGCTTTTGTACAGGAATTGTTGGTGGAGCCATGGGCTGTTTCTTTGCCTCGGAGGCTGAAGCGGAAGTGGATGAAGTAGACGTGCTGCTAGCTCGCCGGAGTGGTGGGCTGGGTTGACGAGAAGGAATCGATGGAGAGACTTGCCTCCCACCTGTACGATGTAGGGATGGCGAAAGCTCCGTACTTTTTCGCAGGTCATCAGCCATCTCAGCCGCATCCACTTTCTGTGCTGCTGCCGCCTTTCGCTTTGAAGCACTGATTGTTCCAAGTTTTTTTGTAGACGCAGGTGTGGTCGTGGCAGATCTTTTGCTGTTCGTCGACCTTACTGATCGATCTTTCGGTGTCGGACTCGTCGTACCTTCATCATCAGTAGTCTCGTCATCGGATCCTACTGTTCGTTGGGCTCTCGCCGCTTTCTTTCGAAGCTTTTGTGGTGTTATCTGATGCTATAAGTACATTAGCAAAGGTTTTGTGCATGTGTATAGATATAACAAAATATACCTGGAAATCGTCCTTGGTTTCCTCTCTGCGAACCTTTCTCTGTGGCTTCTTGTTGGTCAGAAGCTCAGGTAAAGGCGTGAATACCGAAGTATCAAGCTCTTCAAGAAGACCTTTGACTGCCTCAGTGTTACTCTCCTGAAATGCTATACCACTCATCTGCCGGAAGTCTACACCTTTGTGTTTAGTAGAGTCAAACTTTGTCCTCCAAGTCGTCTCGTTGAAAGGACCAAGTCCTGGCACGTTCGGGGCAAGTGCCTCTCTCTGATTTCGCTTACGCTTCAGCATGGTTCCTTGGCCGAGTTGCGGGAACAGTGAAACCAGATCCACACCTAGTGATTCGATCTTATCCATCATCTTACTCATAAGACCATCTTTAGCCGCTAGTAATGTTACCAAGTTGTCTTTTTGTTGCTTGCGCATATATGTCGAACAGACTAGTGGTACCATGACTTCAGACTTGACTTGTTCGCGCGATCCAGGCCCAAGTCGAGATGACCACTTCAAGTGAGGTAAAGGAGTAGGTAAAGGGCTGATCAAGTCTAGCTTAAAGTGATCTGGACCATCAGCTATTACCGAGAGGGAAGTCCCATCTTTCCCACACAAGGCAGCGTCAATTTTCTCGAGCAAGATTTCGAGCTGGCTATCATCTTCGAGAGGGTCGATACTACACTCGATTGATCGAGCTCTTTCACAAATTTCAGATTTACTGAGTTCTTCAGCCCAAACTTGGCTCAGATCTGTGAGATGAATCGACAGCAGGTCTGATGTGCAGCTATATCTGAGCAGTACGGCTGTCTCATTTAAGCCAGCTGTTTCCGGGATCGGTCGCCAGATGGCAGTCATGGCGGTGAGAAGGGGAATTGCTTTACATTAACCTGCTTTCCCGCCCTTTGTGAGGAAGAATTTAGAGAAATCAGGACGACGCGTAACCATCTTTCAGATCATAACGACGATCACAGGTAGGACATGCACCTCACGAAGAAGCCAAGGGACCATTGTTGGACTAATTTGTCAGTGGAAAGAGAGGTCGAGGCCTGCCTGCCTGCCTGCCACTTCCGGCTCTTGGCGTGCTTTCTTGGCGGACGTCCGTGCGACCTGACCTGACCAGCTTTTCAGCCGACTTCAATTGACTCAAACTCTCTCCATCTGAAACAAATGTGACACACACATGATGTATTTCCTTATACACTTTTTTTGCTATATGGCTTGATATTTAACAAATATGGTGCTGACGAAACCTCACAGCTCCCGCATGCGGGTAGCGGATCCTGCCTGGAGTCAACCCAAACCTCGTCTATATGATCGTCTTGTTGGATACTGTGCAGGATCAGCTGCTTTCATTCTTATTTGCTTCGTGCTAAGTTCATGGATTGGTATTGGTGGTCATGCGCCTCCATATAGGCCATGGGCGCCGGATTATCCTCCTACCAATGAAACTAGACCACATCATTCAATTGATGACTTGGTCGCGACAGCCGAAGCACAATACCAAGATGTCATGGCCACGGCGACATTCAACTTGGCTGATGCTGAGAGCACTTATATCGCCAGGCGAGGTCGTCGTCCTCCACCACGTTTCGATATCTGGTTTGATTACGCTCAACGGCATAATTCCATTATAGTAGAGGATTTCTTTGACAGAATATATGATGATCTCAATCCATTTTGGGCTTTACCACCTTTACAGATACGCCAACAGGCGAACAATTTCATACATCGCATCAGTATTCGCAATGGTGCGGCCGAGTCACGCTCGGATCAGCAGAGAGTCTGGCTTGACTTGTGGAAAGATGCTATTCAGTCTATTGCACATCATCTACCGGATCTAGACCTTGCAATCAACGAAATGGACGAGTCGCGCTTGGTTGTGCCTTGGGAGATTATCAATGATTACGTACAGCAAGAACGCACAACTAGACAAGTTGTGAACGCTTCTGATGCAATCACCGCATTCGGAACTACAGTCGTGTCTGATACAGAGGAAGTACCTAATTTTGATTACGAATTTCGTGGCGGTGTCGAATATTGGGAACTTGCAGTGGTCGGATGTCCTCCAGACTCACCAGCAAGAGCAGGTTACATCCCAGAATATGACTACACACGACCACCACCATTGTCATCAACAAGGCCACCACACACGCACGAAGGATTCGTCTCAAACTGGACCCTAGCCAAATCCGTGTGCGACAATCCATCATTGCAACAACTTCACGGCACATTTGTAGAACCAGTATCAATGTCGACATCAGCCAAGCTTTTCCCAATGTTCGGAGGCAGTAAGCTACCAATGAATAACGAGATCCTCCTCCCGGCCGCCATGTACTGGACAGATGATCCGTTCTATTCTGGCGGCGCCTCACACGGCAACTTGTGGCCGAGAAAGTTGGACAAGCTAATCTGGAAGGGAGCAGCAACTGGAGGCCGCAACAGACTTGAGAACTGGACGCGCTTCCAACGACACCGGTTTGTAGCAATGGCCAACGGTACCAGTGTCAAGCTTGCTGAGCAAGGTAGTCCGGACGCGCCACCAAATATCAAATCGCCAGATCTCGAACAATACAACGTCTCCGCTTTCCGTGAACACCATCTTGGAGACTGGCTTTCGAGTTTCTCCGAACCAGCTTTTGGTCATCTTCTCTGCTTTCCAGACCCAAACCCTCCATTCTGCGACTACACAAACCATTTCTACACAGTCGAGCAAGCTATACCAATGTCGGAACAATACAACTACAAATACCTCCCTGACATCGACGGAAACTCCTTTTCCGGTCGCTACAGAGGCTTCCTAGGCTCAACATCCTTACCCATCAAAGCGACAATCTACAACGAATGGCACGACTCGAGGCTGATACCCTGGAAGCACTTTGTGCCGATGGACAACACGTTTGTTGACTTTTATTCCATCATGGAGTATTTCTTGGGCTACAGAGGCAGGAACGGACATGATGATGTGGCGGAGAAGATTGCATCGGCGGGCAAGGCTTGGGCTGAGAAGACGCTGAGGAGGGAGGACATGCAGGTATATGTCTTTAGGCTGTTGTTGGAGTATGCGAGGATATGTGATGATGAGCGGGATAGGCTGGGTTGGGTGAGTACTTGAGCTCTCGTTGGAAATTAGAAACGAGAATGGTTGAGGTCTTGATCTCGATTGGAAATGGGAAATGGGCGAGGCTTGAGTGGGTTGGATAGGCTGGAATGGGTTGGGAAGGTATATGACATGACGTTTTTATTAAGATGATGGTTTGAAGGTTCGAATTGAGATAAATTTTATATGAATCATCAAATAGCAGATAATCTGTTCCTCAGAATGCTTGTTTGTAAAGGCAGCTACACCAAATTTACTCTATAAGTTTTCCTAAATCGCCTCCTGGAGCTAATCGTAGCGCTTGCCACTTCACTTTTCATGTCTGGCATTAACTAACGCTCTCCAGAATCAGCATTGTAGCATTACACTTCAATGACCCAGCTTCATCTCCATGCTCGTAGCTCCCTGCAGCCATAGTACGCCCTCTCCCACATCTAAATCTCCTAAGATCCAGCTCATCCACAGCACTCACCTCCAAAACGCTTCCTATCACATTAAACACAAGAGACGAATGGGAATGGCCAAAGAAGAGGAGAACATGCTAGATAATGAAGATGGAAAGAAGGAGATCGGCGATATATATTCTCATCTTCTATATGTATCCACTACCATCGTCCAAGTCGTTGGACTCGTCTTCGTTGGTTTGATTATCATCTGTGTCTTCATATTCATCTTGGTCGTCGTCTTCACTAGCCTGTTCCTCATCCTCATCGGTTTCATCTTCCTCTTGGTCGTCATCTGCCTCGTCCTCATTCACGGCAAGGTCATCATCGCCTTCGTCCTCGGAATTGTCGTCCTTGTCTTCAGCTTGTCCAACATCGTCGTCCACCTCATCGTTGTCACTTCCAATGAGCGCTGCGTGTCGAGTGTTACCATATGTTGAGGGTGCATCAGCCAGAGGAGCACCACCGACTTGTGCGGCCTGTGGAACAGCGGTCGTCGTGTCCAGCGCTCTCAACGCTCTGAAACCTGCGATAGTCGTCATTACACTGCTCGCCATACTAGCCATGTTATTTCCCAAGTCCACAAACTCCTGCATGATACCCATGGCCGTCGTAGGTGAAGCATTATCTTTGGCTGGAGGCGCCTCACTAGTGTCAGGAGTACTTTCTGAATCCTTGACTTCTTGCGTGCGTGCTTGACAGGTTTCGAAGTGGTAGAGCTCGACTTATGGTGGCGGGGCGTTTGCGTCGTCGTCTGCTTTTTCCTCGCTACACTGTTCTTGGTTTGAACTTGTCTGTCATCCTCGGAGCTGCCTGAGCTTGAATGATCACTGGATGCAGACGCTGTGTTAGCTTCGGGCTTGACCGTGGGGCGAGCTTTAGTTTTCGTGGAGCCAGTCTGAGCAACGTATGTTTTGCGTGTCTGTTTATGCTCAGTGGCCTCTCTCTGTTGGCTTATCGTAGCATCAGCGTGTTTGGTATTCTCTGCAGCACGAGCCGGTTCGTCTGTGGTCTGTTCAGGTTCAGCTCTTTGCACATCTTCTTACTTCAGGCCCGGAAGTCCTACCTTGACCTGCAGCTTTGCCGTATCGCCTATATTTGCGGGAAGAGCATTGCGCTTTTGCAATGTTTTCTTCATTATGTTGACTCGGCCGAGTCGCACCTTTACATTGCGCAAAGCAAGTCAGCACATAGTGTAAAAGAGCGTACAGCAAGATTTACTCTCGTCAGTCAGAGGGTTGTGACGCTTGACTAAAATCTTGTTACGATTCTCGATCGCAACATAATTGAATAACGATGAGAGTTCTGATGAAGCGCTTCGCACAAGATGTTCAATAGCTTGATGGACGGTGTATACTCTTCTCTTTGTATGCCTCAGCCCAAGATATGATAAGCTCGGGTGTGAGCCTGCCAATCTCTAGTCCTTCATGGGCATCACGACCATCCGTTGTAGCATCCAGGGAGTAGCACAGAATGAGTATCGTGTCTATTGCTATCTTCAAGATATACTTTGCAATGACAGCGATGCGCATTGTGGACAACTTCAATGTCACCCATTTGGCCACGACTTTGAATTCCGCCGCAAATACTTCCGCCACAGATTCAATGTCAGGCCAAATCCTTCGGCAGAGGGGCATCAGTACCTTCTCATACAGATAACCAACACCAAAGATATCAAAAACCTGACGTATGACAAGGTGTCCGATGGTGTGTTTGTCGGCCGTTGAGGCCATCGGTATCAGAGAAGCTGGTATTGCCGATCGGGTGGCATATCCATAGAGGCGAACAGATTCAGTGATAGCTTGTTCTATCTTTGTAGCCACACCAGGTGTTGCTGCACATTTTTGTTGTCGAGGCACTTCGCTGTACGATCCAATAACTCCTGGATATTATGCACATCCTTCGGGTCTGGTGGTCTTATTAGTACATCATTGTAAATATTGGCTGTAATTGGTTCACCTGTGGTAGGGACGAAGATAATGGCTTCGTAACGAACGACGTCAACCTCTAGAAGCAATGTTTCAATGTCCTTTTGCCTTTTCAATGATGCATCTCGCACTTTTTTATCGGCGATCTCAGTGAGAGCATCCATAATCTTCTTCGGACTAGCAATTTTCGCAGCTTTGAATGATTTGGCCCATATGTCATCGTCGAACACGTCCTTTCTCGTGCCCAAAATGATGACAGGGACTCGATCGGCAGTCTGTGACACGAGCTCGAAGATCTTCTTGGTTCCGCCTTGTAGAGGTTGTGTATCTGAGGTGTCCATGCAGAACCTTCAATTGCTTTCAGCGAGTGCGTTTGCATGCGGACGATAAGACTTACCAAATAGCATGTAGCTTCTCGGAGTAGTCCAGGTGCTCCTCACAACGAGTCTTGATGAAAATTTCGATAAAAAGTCAGTTGCTCACTGCTCCCAGCTTGGAACCCTTCAGAATCATGAATGAGCACATTCGCCCTGCTCTTCGCTTGCAAGGCAGAATTGACGTCGTGTATGCCTTTATGAAGATCGGAGTGTGCGGTCTGCGACTGGATTAGTTGGTGCTGAATGCCTATCATGAGGTACCATATACCTTGACTTCCCCAAAAACACTGTCGATCAGAGAACTCTTGCCAATACCGGCATTGCCACATACTAATATCCTGACCACATCGGCCGGCCGATCTGCAATATCGTCTGGAGCTTTTGCCCATAGCTCTATTTTCCTCGTATACATATTCTCCCACTGGTTTGCTATCTTGGGCAGGAACCCAGAATCTCTTATACTATTTTCCAGCTGGATGTAGTTCTGGAGTAAAAGATAAATGGAAGGGTGGAGAATGGTTCCCTTTCGGTTCTGCACTCGATATTAGTTGGAGCAATCTTGGGCTTGAGAAACTTACCATCAGGATAGTAACCTATGATGTCCTTGCCAGAGAATGGCTTCCGTGCTCTAGGTAGCACCCAACCTGTGGCTTTTTGATTCAACTTGACAGCTACTTGGGGATTGACATGATTCAACCGCATGTCCTTAAGCTCTGTGGTAATGCCATTGCGAGCAACAAAGAGCAGGCTCTCAGTGTCTGTTACTGAGTTGCACCTCGTCAGCTCCAATGGGTTCAGCATCAACTCGAGTTGACCGGTCGGCTTTTGGAATCTGTATCTAAGTCCAAACTTCTGACTTTCCAAGATCATCCATTGTAAGAGATACAGTGACAGGCCATCTTGTTGGTTAGCACCACCTAGGTCATTGTGGTCACCAATGAACCAAGCCTCAATCCTGGAGCGACCAGTCGCAGGCGATGAAGGGCTTTTCCTCTCAAAGCGTTCAATCTGGAAGGGTCGACGAAGTTCGTTCAACGCAAGCGCATGCCGTACATGCTCGCTGTTTGCAAACAAAGAAATGTCATAGCATGAATCGTTGTCGAAGTGTGGCCTGACGTGTCAAAAACGCCAATGAACTTGATAGGGCTCGATGGACGCGATTTCTTATCGCTGGAGTGTGTTAGCTGGAGAGATGGCCTCATCAAAGGAAAATGCTCACATTTCAAGCACCTACGAATGTTAGCACTTTGACATGAATAACGTCCCTTTGATTTCGTGATTCTCACATGAGAATTGCTCTTCCTTCAACTCGAATTGACGACCAACTTGAAGTCTTCATCAAAACCTGCCCGAGCGAAACTTTTCAAAGCACCATAGCGATGCAATAGAGCCGCAACAGCTCGGACGACAACTAAGGCAGAGTAAGGTGATGAAGTGACATTCGTGATGATTGAGACTGACATGCACCACGGCTGAACCCAAACAGCCAGATCTCATTTCCTGTGTCAGCCGGTAGTTCGCAGCATAGCTGCTGGTTTTGTCAGAGACAGTTGGCTTCTGTATGGGGACAACTCACCTTATACACCTGTCGGATCTGCTTCTCAACGCCTTCACCAAAGGAGTTACTGATGAGTCTCTTAGTGAAGGATATATTATCGCTTCCCCTGGACGCATAACTTGTCAGCTAGATATTCAGGCAAAGCATGCGGATTATGATGACATACCCTATACCCTTAATGCACACGACTTTCTACCATGGACCTGGATTAGTACTAATGAAGGCAAAGTAGCAGATTCAGACGAACCTGGAATATCTTTTGGTC
>Ga0115846_100213_pt2 | contig 26914 bp, 23 predicted proteins | sample InSIn5gowninarea_2_FD_83860 | JGI IMG/M metagenome (GOLD analysis project Ga0115846, IMG submission 83860) | reverse complement strand
GAGTATCTCGACGATGGTGCTGCCGCCCGACTGAGCACGACTTCAGGGTTATTTTGAGGTTAACAACAGATGAACAATCATATACGTGGTGAGACTGTCAATTAAGCACGTATCAACCTGCTTTTGCTCCCTGAAAGTCAGTATGGTGATGGCCTGATGGCACTTGCTACGGTCCACTAACTTATACATGTTTATTCGTCAGCTTCCGACACGGACGTCCGGAGTACAAGTGACAGAAGCATGACGAATACAGACAGCGAGCTGAAAGGAGCTGAACGTGCTTAATTCATTTGTTTGCAATGACAATGCGTGCATGGTGCAGTGTCAATATGCCCTTGCAGAGAGGCCATTGTACCGCATTCTGCTGGAAACTCCAAAGAAACGTCGTGTGAAAATAGACGAGACGTTCTTCTGTGTTATCATGAGACCTATGATCTCAATCCCTTTGACCCGCACACCCGATGTAAGCATCAGATCGGACATGAGCTGTGGTTCACTTCGCCACAGAAATCGTATATTTTCACTATCGAGGGCGGACGGCTCCACTTCGATGCTGTAGCGAAAATGTGCTCATCTACTCTCTACGACGAACCCTCTACGACTTCAATTGACATAATCTACAGAAATGACAAAGTCGGACTTGTACTAGCTCACGCATCACTGTCCACTGCCGGGCCGGTTGACGAAGACTTTGAGCTCAATAGAGGGCTCTCCGATGGGATGGGAGGGTCAGCTCAATACAGGAGCAGACAGATGGATAAGACGACTGCTGATGAACAGGACTCCTGCATTCTCTGAAGTGCGACGAAATCATGCATTATCTGATAAGATGACCGAGCGTGGCCCCATACCGTCGACCAGAATGGGCCAGCAACTGCTCCACATCGTCCTCACAGCTGGCGGCATGAGTGTCACCGAGAGAAACTCGCCAGAGCAAGACCCCAACTGACAATCTTGCAATGGGACATAGCTTATCCAACAAAACAATATGAGACTAGGGTGCTTAGGCAGGAAAAGCCTGCAAGTGCGTCTGTGGCATGCAAGTGCGCACTTGTCGTGACCGAAGTTTGTGATAGTTCTTCTACAAATTCGCCGTGTACTTCGCCAGATCACCTTCGTTGCCAAGACAGCACCCTGTGCTCATCAGAAACCATGAAAGCATGGCAAGAATGGCAACAACTTCATCCTCCGCATTTCACATCACCACCACGTTTCCTTCCTTGTTTTTCAACCATGACATGCTGCGCATTGCTTTCATCGAGGCTGCGATTAGCCGTGCAAGAGAGTTCGAAAAGGTGGGGTATAACGAGGCTGCCCGTGCATACCTGCAAGCAGCTCGACGGGCTTGGTCGCGTGAGCTTGATATCCCGTTCCCAGACTTTACGACAACTGAGTGGCACAACTTTGATTGTGCGGAGTACGATAGGATACGTGCATCAATGCAGCAGCACGTTCTTCTGGGAAGGGACGATATCAGCTATGCGGTTGAGCTACTTGCTCGACGTATTGGGTCAAGAATAACTGGACCACATCTGATACTCCCCTAAATCATCATCCCCTCACAACGATTCATATCGACTTCAGGATACCTTGTCAAGTGGAGTGATACCAAAAGATTGGACACTGAAGTAAGGTTTTTATGCCCAATCTGTAGAGAGTATGTCACCTTCCCGAGTGTGCATTATCGGCATCAGTGTGGTAACAGGTTCTGTGACTGCTGTCTGGAGACGTGGGCGACCAAGTTTGGGGCGTTTCCAACATGTCCTATGTGCCGTGGTATCCTTTAAACGTTCATATATCTCGCGACGTCTATGCAGCCAGCTTTGATAGGCTGGATATGCTCGGTGCTGGTGTATACTATATTAACATGGAGTGTACTATATGCTTTGGGTGTACCAGAAAAACGCTTTGTTACTCGCTCCTCCAACTTGGAGACGGCGTATGTGATCTTACATACATTGTCAATCAAGCAAATCAAGCAAAGAATACCCAAGCTCGGTCCTTCCAAGCACAATGCCGAGGTTTGACAAGGTATAGCATTCATCACGACCATACAACAGCGAGGGTATACTCGAACGCCTGGCATCGGCTCGCTGAAGTATTATTATCTGACCTCACAGCGAGTCGTGGCGAAATGGAAGGCTGCAATCAACTCTGATTGGACTAGTGTGCAAGGCTACACGGTTTTCTAGATATCCACTTGTACTATATTATAGTTAAGAGACTGACACATCATAGTCACACGAGAGCAAGACGATATACCCAACTTGAGTGAACAACGGCGGTAAGAAAACTTCACTTCTGATGTGCGTAGAGCATTCTATGCATACAAGCATGAATGGCCTTACTAATAACACTCCTCTTAATTTACGATGATCAACGTCCAGCCTTGTCTCCATGACATGCTGCGACTTATCGTGAGTACCTCGTGCTTGATTTTACATCTGCGCTCCTCCTGCCGTTTTCTGGTTGCTGTTCCACCTCCCTTGTTTCGTATTGCACTCGCGCCTGGAGAAATGGTCAAATGTTTTCCAACGGCAGTGGGCGGGACGATACCGTAGCGGTGGAATTGACGGGTGATCGCTACACGAGAGGAAAGCTGTCCTGTGGAAAGCCTGCTACAGCGTCTGTAAGCTTTGCACCACGCACTTGTGAAACATCGGCAGAGCTAGATATGCAATGTTGGGATCTTTTTGTGGCTGTGTGGATAGTGAAGTAGTCAATAACGGATAGAAGACTATAAACGTTTTATTCTTAACTGCATAGCCCCTATCTTGCATGGAAGAACTATACCGCAACCCTAGCAATGTCCAAAAACCTGAATCACCTCCTCAGCCCTGTACGAATATTTGATGCAATGCACACGAGCCGAATGCTCGACAGACGACACATCTAGCGTTCGTATTGACCGGCATGCTGATCAGATGTTGACCAGATCTAGTACCTGAGATTATGCGCGTTCATCTAGGTGCAAAGGAGTCATTTCAGTCCGGATCAAGGACTGTTCGTTATTCAATATTCAGAAGTCTTCATCAGCTCACGCCAGAGCCAGTATTCAAGTCAGTAGCAGCCGCAAGATTTTACGGTGAGGGTTAACATACACGTATACCTTTGACAGCTTTCCTCCAAATTACTTTGACTAAGTATATACTATGGTAGTTGACTACTCTACCTATTATTCCATGCAGCACCATGTGGAAAATCTCATCCCCGATAAGGCTGTCTCCAGGAGTCATGAAGCGGGCATATAGCTGGATAAAGTGGCTTGGGCACCGGCCATCAAGCATGTTTGCTGGACGAACTCAAGCCACGCCACTGATCTTAGGCCGAGGCAATTTTCAATTCTGCCTGAGTGCACGTAATACTTCTGAGACTAGCAAAAGGTGGTTCAAATCGCCGTTGGGTACATAAGCGATCACCAGCAGATTTGAGTGTTTTTCTTGGATTGTCACATCTTGGTCACAACAACCACAATTCGAGAGAGCTTCGAGTTCTACGTGTTCGAAGCAGAACCACCGTAATACTGACTACAGAAGCGGGTCTTTCACTTAAAACACACTACACGATAAGATTCTTGTTTTACCATTGGAGACGGTAAACGACATAGAGGAACCACTGGAATGAAGTTTGTTCTCGCGACACTCATATGGGTTGCTTGTCTTTGGCCTGGTGCTGCGTTGGCACAACCGGCAGTCCATGCTGCACTGACGGCCCTCACCACAGGACCGGAGATTTCATTGCAGCCTCAATCTCTCAAAAGCTCGACATACGAAACAATACTGGTACGCACAACGGAGGCGGCAAAACCAGCGTTGGCCGTGGGTCCTCTTCGTCTTACTCTTCCTCATCAACGTCCAATAGCGGTGGTCAAAAATACGGTGATTCGGGCACACCAACCACATACTTGCACGCATACCCTGGCGGTGCCACTTACCCCTATCGCGCGGGTGACAAATCACCAACCGTAAGCCTCGCACCATCCCTCCTCCCAATTCCCGGCTGCCCTATTCCGGACTGGTTCCTCTCAGAACGATATGTGGCAGTACGTGAACACAGTACACCAAAACTACACTTGGAACGACGTGAATGGATTTCATCAAACCGCCAATTTTTGTTTGTCTCTGTCAGCAGTATCTCAAGTGTGGTTGTGACCCCGACCAAACACACGAAAGTGCTCTAATGGTGCAGCTTACGAACTGGACAGGAAGTGGGCCGCCAGTGAACACGAGCGATGTTCGTTTCATCTACGTGAGCGAGAACAAGATTACGGCGCATATCAATGGCACTTTGGCGAACAGCACTACAGCCGGAAGTAAAAACTCTAGTGCTATCCCACGCTCGATACACCATTGGGGTCACTGGGTCGGTCTCGTGGTTGTGGCAGACGTGTCGGCCGCACAATAAACCAGCGGACTGTTGATTGGTAAACTATACTACTATAGTGGGTTGAGAGATGGCTAAAGAACCAAGTTAGGTGGTATAACTCCAAGTTACTGCATACTGTACGTGACAGATGATTGCATGTCATGATAGTCCAGCGTTCCACATTTTGTCCTAAGCTGCTACGAACTCGCTTTTATATGGAATTACCAGTGACTCTTATTAATTTAAAACTTTTTTAGTTATGGTAAATCAGGGCAAAACCACGACTTTTCAACGAGCTACTACGACTTTTTCACCGAGGCAACCCATAATCTTATTTATATCTAGATACTCTCTGACCAACAAGCTACCTATGTAAAATTATAGATCACTGATTGCATATTAAAATTAAGAATGCCGATAGAAAGCAGACGAGGAGGTCATTTTAGAAGGATAAACTAGCATAAATAACCTTAAATTGACCATTATTTCACAAGCTCGGTAGGTTCAGCAGAGGGCTACAGTACAACCGCTACTAATAGAAAGAAATAACGTACTATAAACTTGTAGATTAATACTCAATATACAGATTTAGTCCCTAGTAATTATGGATTAATGCCTGATTAAAGTCGTGGCAACTTGTTGAAAAATCGTGGTATTGCCCTGATTTACCATAAAAAGTGAAAAAGTTTCAAATTGAAGACGTAGTACTGTGTTGGAGACTATGCTTCACCGCGTGAGATCATCCATTACCTGACTTGCAGCCATATCGTCTGACTGGAATAGACATCGAAATCACCCTCTAAATCAGCCATAGCGTGCCAACCTGGTCGTGAAGGTGACTAAATGTAGCTGTGCGTGGTCATATCGTGGCGGCCTTGTAGAGCCCCTGCCAAGGCTTTGGCATTTGAACAGCTCCGAGCTGATTTACATTCGATTGACCGAACCCTCAAAACTTACATGTGATGTTATGTGGATTTATACATGTATAAGTACGGCACGAGAGATATGTGAGCTAGCAATTCATTTGTGGTAGCAAAAACTTTCAGTACTATCATTGAGACTTCACGTGCACACTACTGTGGATATTATTCGATTGTTTACAGATGCACTTTCAATAGTTGACGGGACACCGATTATACATATAACCACAATGAGAGTCGCAGTAGACGTTGGATCTTCTAAGAGTGGTTTGCATTTGCTGCCATTCTCTAGATACTATATCTGACAATATTGAGAAGCATAAAGGAGGACATATATTTAGCAACCTCGTCTGGAATAGTAATTGAGGAGAAAGGATGGATTTTTCAAGAGTAGTTGCAGTAGTGGCATGACATTTGACACGGGGATAAGGTGTTTGATGAATCGAAATCAGCAGAAATGGTAAGTGTGCTTGTACTCCATGCCCACACCTTGTCACCTTTTCCCTGATTTGCTCCCGCCCCTCGTCGTAATAGTGCAGTTATCAGTGTTTGACCGAAAGGCTGAGTAGCAAATCATTCGTCAACGTCTATCTTATGGGCAAGCCTGGTCTTCGCTTTCAAAATAGCTGTATCATCGGGGTCATACTCGTAGGCTTTAGAAAAATTCTCAAGTGCTGCTCTTGCATCATTCAATAGTTCATATGCTCGCCCAATGCGATAACAAGCCTTGGCTTTGTCTTGAGCTCTTGCTTCAGTTGACGCAAGTGCACGCGTGGCATGATGAAGCACTTCTTGTGCTTCTTCTGGTGAACCCGTTCGTAAGTGTATGAGCGCTATGTTGAGATGTAGCCTCATGCGCATGCGCGGCGGCACTCTGTATTTGCCGGACGGACATTCGCCGGACAGACACTTGGTATAGCGCTCTAATGCTTCCTTATCCTCGCCCCTCTTAGCCGCTGCATTCCCCTTGCGCATGACACTCTGCAATCTCTTCTCAATGTCGATACAACTCTGTCTGCAGTGAGCGCACTTGACAGATAGCGCCAGCCAGGCCATGATGCATTCCCGGTGAAATTCATGGTTGCATGGCAGTACAACCAGCTCCGTGTGTATAGCTATGGTTTCGAAGCAAATCACACAGTCCATATCTGTGGTGGCCCGAACGGTCTCAAACTCTTTCGGAAGCTCGACTTGCTTTTCCAAATGATACCAGTCACCATACTCACGCTTTTCGAGTCTGAAATTATGTTTCGCCATTAGACCAGCAAGAGAAGCTGGTAGATCACCTTCTGTGTTCTCAGATTTCACAATTCCCCAGTCACTGCCATCAGGTTCCCATCGGTTGAAATCCTGTAGCCAGTCCTTATCCTTCATCAGCACGCCATGCACCCAAGCATTTCGAGCAGCACAAATCGAGGGGTTACTTCGGCGCACGTCTCCGAATGAGAGCCAGAATCGACGCATCACGAAGCGAGGTGTTCGGTAGATAGAATATGTTATCGGTCGAAAGTTTTGACCGTACACCAATAAGTATCGCTTAGGTGGTTGGCGAGGCGTTGAAAAGTTGTAGACAGAGTTTAATCTGTGACGTGATTCAGCGGATTGATACTTGGTAAGTAAGACGAACACCTGGACGAAGTGGTATTCGAGAAGAGAATAATCAAAGAGGTGATCACAGGTGGGGAAAGTAGTAAATGTCTAGTTTGCATGGGCGCTTGGCGCTCGCAGGTAGCACCATGGGACATTACCGCTGTCCACTTTTGCAACTAGTGGTCGCTGTTATTTAAGCTTGGGGCTGGGTGTCAACTGACTCCGCACCTAACAAGCACTAATTTATGTGGCTATAGTCACTTTGAGTCTTCGCCCATCTCGAATAAGTACGCTGTAAGACAGGCGTTGTCAAAGCTCAATATGGCCAATCGAAAAGTGAAATAAGTGCGGGAGCGATTTGACACACAGTCCAAGCCTACCACGCCACGCACGCCTACTAGGCTCATGTCCCAGTGATCTTGAGTAGCGGCACTCTCTGGTCGCGCCGCAACGTACAACGTGATGGCTGCCCAGGTGTGTTACACGACTCCTAGAATGGGAACTTCCTACCAAGTACTTAATCAGCCTTCGAAAGTTCAGGTGGCAAGTGTCAGAATTGACGTCACATGGCGGCGCACTACTTGGCTGCCAATCGAGGCGGACTTAAGGTCAAAATCCCCTATCGAAGACTGACAAGCTTCCTCAAAACAGCGAGATCGGTACCTTTTTAGTATGGACTATCACAACCGCTTTTACGATTACTAGCTAGAGTCATGCTTTCAGGGAAAGGCCACAAGCCAAAATACTAGAAGGACTACCCTGCGAGGAGTTCCGAACCTGTGGATTCATCACGTACTTTGTACCTAACATTGCGTAGTTGCAACTAGCGGCTGGTCCAATCTTGGATTAATCAATCTATCCTCTATCAGATGAACTCAATGTCGCGGAGGCAGCGTCATGTCCTGGCCGGCAGCGTTCAAACACCATTGGTCAAGGTCACCAATATCTGATTATCCCAGTTACTGTACTTAGTGCATTTGAAGAGTAATCGCTGGCGCAGTGCAAATGCACGTCCTATGGACCAATAGGACGCGGAGACAATTTTGTCGCCCGCGCAAAGTGGAGGACAATGGCGAAACGACGCTAGAGGTCGACCTTCTAAACACATCAAGTAAATGCAGGATACGTCTGGAGGAAGACAAAGATTTCTGACGAAATCTCTCATGTCCTTACCGTGAAATACTTCCACGAAACCTCGCACGTTATCGAGTATTGAGCATTACTAATCTCTTGGGCGCAGTCGGTCTCGTATATCCCTAATTAGGTATGTACGGCACTTATCATTCGTTGCGAAATGAGCTCCTTTGAGGAAAAGAAAAGGAGTTTGAATGGAGTGGGTGAAGCTCTATCATACAAATCTCCTTTCACCCCAATACATGTGGTATTGGGATAAAGGCTGCCAGGGTACTGAGGCCAGAGCAACAGCAACAAATAGCAGGTGTAAATACGATTGATTGTGGTGGGAAGTGACTCAGACTAGATCGAAGAAGTGAGTGAGACACTGTACCACCACAGATATATATCAAGCTTCGGTTATTCATAATTTTCCTTCCAATTACTCTTGTCAGCGAACTCTGAGCGTGGATTCTTTCACTCTTGAATCGTGCCACCAGCGACATCTGAAGTTGCTTTTATTCACTTTCCATCACAACCGTAAACGAGATTGACGACAACTTCAACTACCGAACATATATATCGGACGCCAGACAGGCTTTGTTATATACCTGTCGCGAGATCACGTCCACAATAATGAAGACTACCGATTAGTGAGTTTGTCACTTACTCGGTGTTACTTAAGGACTAGTGCATCTTAAAACGAACATTTTGCATTTATGTTACACCTTGTTTCTGACTGCACTCTCCCCACCCGACTACCACCTCCGTCCAGATTGACTACGTTCCCAGCGGTCAAGGCGAGGTTGAATCATGTCCCATCCCTCCAAGCGGTCACTGAAGATGATTAGACCAATATCCGATCGCTCCGTATCCAGTCTGAACATCATAAGGAAATAGATATGAGCGACTTCTGGCGGCGACAAAGTATCGATGGATTTATTGGTCTTCTATAAGAGACCGATTGAGTGGCATCCCATTAATTCATGCAGCTGTATTATGGCTGAGCTTTCCCACTAAGACACATTATGCATCCCGTATTGCGACCAAACTCATTTTCCACTGACGTTCGCAGAAGAATGCATTATCACCATCGTCCCTGACCCCAGCGGTGGACCTAACAAGAGGAAAAGCTTCCAGAAACACGTAGAAGCTAAGAATAAGTGTACACAAAACGAAGCCTGATTATATCATCGGGCATGTCGCTCGACATATGGGCCTAGACAGTAGCTTGAAGAACTCAAGCACAAGCGCCAGAAGCAACGAGCTCTCCGGTCTAGATCAGCTATACCTGACTTTGGTCGACTTACCAGGTCTGTTTTACTCCAGCAGTAAATCATACTTAGAGAGGATGCTAAGGCTGTCAAAGCTCTCGTCCCTGGGTGGATGCAGAATCCCGAAGCATTATTCTCGCTGATTGGAGCTAAGAATGAATCCGGCGACAAAGTCGTCACGAGGTGGGCGAAAGACTGTGACATTAATGATCTACGTCCGTTGAACATCACCACAGAGCGTGATGCGTTGCCTGCAATCCTCTGTCAGAAGTTTGAATGGTCCCAAGCTTTTAGGGCAATATGTTGAATCTCACCTCTACTACTATAGCCGAACCTGGGCATTGATTATTCAAACACCAGAACAAAACTTATAAAATGACTTTGTTTCCCGAACTTGTTAGGCAAAAACAAATGTTGTTTTTATACAAAACGTGTCATCGTCCATGACTTAGGAAGTAGACTCGTTTAATATCGGGTAATTCAAGCCCTATACTGGTCAATTTACCGGAGTCTCGGGCTTAACTGCTTCGACCCTAGTTTCTAGGGAACTAAGGATGAGAACCAATTTCAGGACAGACTATAGGGATCAAATTCCATATAGTATGGTTCAATAGCTAGTCACTGCTGTGGACATATTACGGCGCCTTATTAGAAATTAGTTATGTGGTCCTGGAAAGTGCTTAGGGTTTTAAACTTCTGGGAGCCACGGAACAGACTTAAAATCCAATGAACGACTTGTCAGCTAGCCCAAATTAAAGACATTAAGGTTGGGTTTGTTGGCAAGTCCTCAACAACAGAAGCCACGAATAGCGACAGTAAACCAAGCAAGGTAAAGATCAGCTCGAGCAAGAATACTTCGACAAAGGCATCTAGACCTCCCTGGACTTATCGTAATTGGGTATAATTATCTTGAAGGGCCGCTTCAGTATTATACCGCAAGGAGTGATTCTCAACGAACTTCTCAGCTTAATGATGGACATGGAAGAACGTATCGAAGCTTATCAAGCAAGACCTGATCAACCAACCAACTCTAAAAAATCATTAGAGATCAGCATCACCACCTTCGCAAGTTAAGCGACGTGTTTACCACGATCGTCAAAGAAGCCCTTCGTGGCGAATCACCATATCCGGATCTCTCTCGTCTCCCTTTTGGTTTGGATAAGGCAAACGTATGTCTGTAGTACATCGATACCGTGTGAGATCGGCGACGGTGGACTTTCCACAATTTTCGCCGTGCGGCTGTCACTGCAGGCGATTGAGGAACCTGGTCGAAGTCCAGATCGCAGCTGAAATCCAGGTCGGAGTTCAGATCGCAGCCGGAAACATGGTCGAAGTCCAGATCGCAGCTGGAAACATGGTAGAACGCTTTGGTTGGATCGATATTGGCGTCTCGATGTTGAATATCGCCGCTCTGTTTGCAGTCGTGTGAACATCACACAAAGTCATCGGATGAAGGTTGAGAATACATACCATCAGGGTCGAGTTATCGATGGACTGAAACGATAACACTTCGCTCATGGTAAGTGAAGTCGACGCAATACTTCGACGAAGCAAAAAGAAAGAGACTGAAATAGATCTCGTCTACCTTATACGTGTTTGGATTCGAGAACGCACTAGTCTCTTGGCTGTCTCTCGCTTAGCGCCGTGCCACCCCTGATATCTATGGAACTTTCCTTTCACCAGACTAGTGTGGGAGTGGAGTCGAGTGTGGTTACAGTCCAGTACTCTCGTGACCTACACTAACCTCGGTGTCAAGGACATAGGGGTGCTGCAGGTTTAGAAATCCTGCCAATTCTTCAACACGCCGACCCATGAATGGAAAAATACACCGTGGGCATATTTAGCAAGATTTCGGAGTGGATAAGCTGCAAGCGTGTAGAATTGGAAGTACATGAAGTACTGATTCAGGGACTGATGGTCGGCAGCATTCGAGCTGAGTGGATACTCGGGCCTCACATCAAGGAGTAACCGCGCTCATGCTGTTATCTTAGACAAGTTCGCTCAGCGGCTGGCCCCACGGTATGATCGGACTGTCGGACAATGCTGACTCCGCGGCGGTTTGCCTTCTCGCGTGGTCGCGTTTGCAGTCAGCTTTTCACACACTGGCACGCAGGCAGAAAGGGCTACAGGACAGGACTATCTCACTCATCATTGAAGAGACGCATAGCTACTAGCTTAACAGCGCAGAGGCACTGTGTTTCGCGCGAGTGTGCAAGCCGTGTGCCTATTTGCGCTCCGCATGCTCCTATAAAGCTAATGACAGAACAAAAATTCGTGAGCGCAGCGCGTCATGTAGAGCGCCGCGGCCATAACAAAACAGATCATCGATCTCTATGATACCCTCCACCTCTTCACAGTAAATCGAGTGGCGGTGGGCACTGTGTTCGGTAATAGTTGCACGCCACTTCTGAGCTCTTTTCGGGATAGTACCACTACTTCTACTAATCACTTTGGTCACTGCGCCAAATGTGAATTGCATGTGACTACCCTGCACCTGATCAGGCCCCGAAGGTGAGGTGCAACTGGTGCCGAAACTCAACATTAAGGGCTGGATAGGAGCGTAATGGAACAATCGATTGGTAAAAGTGATCCCGCTAGTCATATCCTATGTATTCTCTACTTTCCTATTCACTGAACTACACGTAAAGACACATACACTAACACAAACACACGAATAATAGTAAGAATGACCTAAAGACGTCGACAACCCATAGGTCTCACTAGCTGGATTAAATGCACTGCTCTGCCGAAATGGTTTCTATCAAGACCCATGTAGTAAGCCTACTCTTCACAGCTTGTCGAGCTCGCGTCGCACCAGTTCGTCGCGATGACGGAGCTGTCATTGGTGTACCTAAAATTGCCTTCCAGGACTTGTTCCAACCGTCATCATAACCCTCCTCTTTTTACGTTTCATCTCTCTAACAACTGTGACTGACTCAGTCGTAGGACTTTACACCTGCACTCCTGGCGGAGACCTGGGGGTCCAGGTATTTGCCTCCTTGACAGAGGAGAGTCTGTGGTCTGCCACTTTGGGATACCATGTTGAACTAAAGACCGCGGTTGTATAGTGGAGTGCGACGGTACTACCCGAGATGACTTACATTTAACCAATGGCACCATTGTCGGCCGATCCGATTGTCCATTTCAATAGTCGTTTATGCGTCCATAATGTACGCGATCTTGACGTAGAGCTATGGGTGAGAGCGTTGCCTTAGCGTACGTGACGCACAGGTTCCTCGTATTACACCAAATTCGATAGCTTTCCTCCATAGTACAATATAAAGACTTTTGTGGCGCTCTTAGATAAGGCTACGTCAGTATGGACTGGAAAAGTGACTGTATATCACGCAAGTTCCAAACCCTAGGGTAAGTAGGGTCAATCACAGGAGTGGGATGAGTATGTTGGCTGGTTCGTAATAAGAAGTGTGGACAAACCACAAGGGGCCTATACTGGAAGCTATAGGTGGAGTTGGTGAGGGATATTGATTACGAGGGACTATGAAGATTATACGAAGGAAAGTCGTAGCTATATGCTTCAGAGTCCTCGACCAGATCTAATCAGATCTAGTAATAACTGATGCGATTGGTATGTCTGAGTAAGCATACCAGACATACTAATTCTACCGAGCCTTTACTAGTTCTGGTTACTTCCCTCCTGATCGAGTAAAATCTGGTATGGTTGGTATGGATGAGTCATCACACCAGACATACCGAATGTTCCCTGGTCTAGCCAAATCTGATCAGTCCTCGCGATTCCTGTTTGTCGAGTTTGCTCGGCCAACGTGGGGAAACTCAAGATGAGACACCGATATTTAGTGTAGCACATTCCTTCTTGATTTGTACTCCTTAAATATTTAACAACCTACATCTTACTAGTATCAGAATGGCCATTAAAGCGTCTAGTTCACGAGTATAAAGTCAATTCTTATAGAAAAATGCGTGATGGTAGGTAAAATAAACGAAGTTACTATCTTTTCTACATTGTGAGACATCAAAAGTGCTAAGCATAAAATCTAGCACTTTTCTAAGCGGTAAGACGATAAGAATATGTGTTAAATTGATATTGTAATGATCGTAATATGACCCGATCACGAATTTGATAGTTGATTTACAGAAAACCATGTGGATTTGGAGTTATTCACGATCGAAGGCGATAGGTCAAATTTGTATGTCTCATCTTACTTTTCCGCAGGTTGCTCGGTGTGTCCGTTGGCACATGTTTGTCAGGTATGCCTGCTGTGACCGAAACATGGTCGTGACACTGTAGTGGACTTCATACAGCAATATATGTACGATACGTTGTATGCAAGAGCTTGATCCACGGTCTCGTGTGGATAAGGTATAACATCGCTGGCCAACTTGTTTGCCACTTACGTAGCTTGTCAAAAATATGCCGCTGCACGACGCTAACATGATCCCAATCACGGGACGTAATGTGGGAAGATGACTGCACCAGATTAATGCTACATCGGACATGTTATGCAGTAGCATACGTTCGGACTGGAGATAGTCAACCATCTCTGTTCTCCCATCTTTCCATTCCTTCTTCTATTCCTCTCATTCTTTCTTTCTTTCATTCTTGCTTTCATTCTTTCCTATCTACCTAGCTACCTATCACACTAGCGGTAGGCGCCTCCCTCCTCTTCACATTTCTCGCTCTATAACGTCTTCCACTGACCTCGAGCAACAGCGTAATTGGTGTCGACCGAAACCGTAGTGTTAAGTCACGTGGGCTGGATCTTCCACCATGACCTTTGCGAGAACTATCAATGTTGGTGGGCGCCTTTTTACCACCCCCTCCTCCACTTTGGATCGTTCACTCTTCTGTCCTCCAGTCGGGTCACTGAGATCATCCATCTCGACGGAGTTCCATCCGTCGACCGCGATCCAGTCCTGTTTGAACACATTCTGAACTTCTTGCACACCTCCTGGCCACCGATTTCTGGTCGCGAACCAACGGCTTCGATTTGCCCCTATATGCTGCCTTACTCGTCGAACCCGATCACTTTAGACTCCGCAACCTGAGCGATTGGATCCGCTGCGAGAAGTACGTTTTTAACATCCTGATGCACATCTCTACCGAAGCGCATCTCCTTAGTGGCTGCAAAAATAATTTGGACTGGTATGGCGGCAACATCGAAAAGGGATTCGACTCCGGGGTCGTGGAGAAAGTGGATGCGAAGCGCAAGACCTCCATCTACAAAGTTTTGCATGTGCGTAGCACGAAGCTGAATACTTTGGTGGGTTGCCGCGTGTCCGTCGCTTGTTACTGCACTACTGATGGGACACCTTACAGGACGAAATATATTTCTTCTGCACAGTGGACTCTTATAGATAATTATGGGATTACGTGTAAGGCCTTGCTGAGATCGCGGTCAACTAAGGATCCATGATATGCACGATTTAGATAAGCTTGGTAACGATGCCTGATCGTATTAGTGTATACAACAAATCAGACTCGGCAGAACGTGCACCCATGAATATCGTCCAGTCTATCGTGGCTCACGCTAGCTTGTCCCTCTCGCGTTGCTGCAAAACTTACCCAAACACCCAAGTTCCTCGCCGATATTTAGTCGTCCCGGATCCCAGAAACGTATGGCGCCACCGGAGAGAGGTAGATAGTCCTTCCTCTATAAAACTCGTACTGACCAAATACTACATGTATTACTAGAGCTTCGTGCTGACAATGATGCTGCTGCAGTTGATGATACAGCTCCTGCACCAGCAACAGCAACAGCGAACACCTCCAACATGGACCGTCCCGTTCCGTCATGGAAATCAGCACGGAGGCTGGTGGCCCTTTTTCGGACGATGGAGCACGGAGTGTGAACAATCGAGCGGTGGAGTAAGCAACTGTATCGATGACAATACGGCCAAACACACCGATGAATGTTTTCGAAGATGGGATTGCATTCGTTTCGCCTGCTTCACGAGCTAGTACCATCGTACATTTGATATTTGGAAAGCTATATACCTTTCAAATCGCTTCAACAACCAAATTCCGGTTCGGCTCACTATTCACGTGGTTGCCTGCCAGCCGGATTCGGGAGGCTCTACCGAACATCTACGATTACATGTTATACATCTGTCGAGCCTCTAGCAAGATAGACAGTACAGGGGAGTAATGGGTGGTGGAAAACCTGGTCCAGTTACGGCAAACACGACACCGCTCTGTGGTACAACAGGCTGCTGGTCCTGCAGAGTAAACCACCATGTGTTTATGTTGGCACCAAACAAGCTACAGCCAACCTCGCTGAAGTAGGTAGCAGCATTGCCGAGATTGGCCACCGCTAGGTTCGCCGTAGGTCCCTGGTTGGGCCAGCCAGTTTCGGTTATCCAGATTTGCTTTCCTTGCGCGATGGCAAAAACATCGTTGTAGTCTTCCCAGAAGGTAGCGTTCGCATTGTCGATACTGTTAGCTTTGGTGGTCTCGTAGTACGGATATGCATCCATACCGAGGAAATCGCAGGCGGTAGCGAGTCCCGCTGTGTACGTGGTGTTCGTCCATGTGTTGTACGTGTCGACGTGGCCAACCGGCTTCCCAGCGAGAGACGTGCCAGCAATGGCCTTCCTGACCTGACCTACGTACCCGATCAAAGTGTCAGGTGTTGCACCGGCCCCAGCCTTAGAAGCAATTCCGAGATCGGTGGTTCGGTAGACATCTTCGCTGCCAACGGAGATACCAACTACAAGATCTGTGAAGGCCGTGCTATACTGGTTAATTGCGTTGGTGAGCTGCTGAACTTCGACAGCGAACTGAGCTGAGCCGGCAGAGGCCCAGAGACCCAGGAGTAGCGTGGTATTGGTGGAAATGGCTGCGGGAATAGCCTCAATAACGCCATTCGTGTCACCTTGAATCATAGTGTACAGACGTGCCGATGTGAACGATTGATCGACAAGGTTCTTTGCGCTGTTAAATTCATCGATATAATTGGTTTGCTTTTTAATTGTGCCGTCACTAAAGGTGGCACCGTAATTGAAGCCTTTTTGTGCAGCGAGTGCAGAGGCTGCAAGAGCGAGAAGTGATGCTACCCGCATGATTAGGATCTCGATAGAATGACCAACGAATATTGGAGTAGCAATGAAGAAAAGTTGGTGGTGAAGGAAGAAATAATGAACAATCTAGAAGGAGCGACGTTTACAGGCGAACAGGTTCAATGCTTACATAGGTACTGGACACAGTCCGAGCCCAAAGGACCTAGCCTGACCATAACATCTACAGGAGAGACACGCAGAAAATGTCTTCAATGACGGACAAAATTGGCCATTCTGTGCACATTATTGGCCATAGCCAAAGAAGAACGAGCTCGTTGTTGATTTCAGTCTTCTTCACGAACCAGTGCCCGCAAAAGTACGAAGCCATAGAGACTTTTACTAGGGTTGAGATGTCTCCAATCGTCTTGTAAACACCTGCATACTAGTAGGTGTTGCCTATTGCACTGTAACTACCGCCTCCTTGCTATATAGCCCTGTCACTGGGCCAAGGATAAAGCAGTTAGTCGAAAGCCATCGTGTCCTAACTCTAGAATTGGTGGCGTCTGTCTTAAATATTCGTGAACTTCGTCTGTGCTGCGGGAGTGCTGTACCAGAGATACTTACGCAATTATTGATCGTTTGTCTCAAGTTACTATTGTGATAGATAGTTAAGAAGTCCGTAAATACCTTATGTAAGAAAGACAACTTAAGCTGTAATGACACGTTACAAGACAATCTGCAAATGGACGTATCCGTACGTATATAGTGTATACGTATATACATAGTGTGTGAAGTATGTACCCATAACTTGACTCATGCATTAGAGCACGCAGAGTATGGCAGACATCAAATAATCACGGTAATGAGGAAGATAATGACTACTGCTGCATTGACGAAGTTATTCACTCAAGTACGCTAGACCTATTATGCCAATTGTGCTGGTCAGACATCAGACTGAGAGCTCTGATTTTCCAGTAACTATCAAGTATGATTAAACCGACATAGTGACGATGGCAAGCTATATATTTTATCGTTAAAGCCGTGTTCGATGTTGATAAGATGCTGAATACGGTGCTTATCCGTCCCACAACCGATGGCAGTGAAGGGGTGGTGGATGGTACACTACGTAGATATCAGTCTAATTCTCAACAAACGTCCTTGCCATGAGATATCTTGTCCGGTTTCCATCCCCTTTGAAGTGCTACAAGGCCTTAGCAATCGAGATTAAGACTCTTCAAGTTTGGCTACAGCGGATTTGTGTATGAGAATGACTGTCCAGCCTCTTTCATTGGTCGGTATCAATCCTCGCCATCTTACACACAGCAGTTTAGCAACGAGACAAGTCTCTCAGGTGACGTCATCAAACATGGTTGCATATCACCCCCTCGCTTACCTAACAGGATACCTTGGGGGATAAGTGGACTTGGACAGACATTCAGAATAAGGCCTAATGAAGTTGTTTCTCTAGCACTTCAAAACTCGGGGCACTGCACTCGAGTAGAAGTTTTTGGATAAGCAGGCTAATGGCACTAGTGAGCCACGTAACATTTACGCCATTCTCTGCTCTGTGTTCGACAACAGGAGCTTAGCATTTTGACACGAAGGCATGGCGCCTTTGTTCGGACGTGGCGTCTTCACTAAGGACAGTCTGGCCTGGAGGGCTCGAGACAGTTACTACGGCCACACTTCACCCGCGGGAATCGGAGGCATGACGAAGTGCTTCAAGAGTCGACAGACACCATTTGAGCACATTCGAAAGCGCACGAGGTAAGGTATCTACGGTCACACTTATCCTTGTTGTCACGACCTTGTTCGGAGAACTTGTTGACTCAGTGATAAGTGTGACTGCTACAGAGAAACTCAGAATCGGCGTCCACGCAGAGACATTACTTTTCGGCAGCCAATGTGTCCACCATGGCCACTTCGACGCTGGAGCTTCGAAGCGGTCCAGTCGAACACGGTCGCACGGCCGCGTCCTACTAGACCGAGCGGGGTCTGCGGAACAGTGGGAGGGTCATGTAGAAGAAGGAAGTATTTCTACGCGGACGCCGATTTTGTGTTTCTCCGCCAGCAAGCTCCATGGCGCGTCTGTAACTCGAAGAGCTCTGGAAATCTTGCTCGCGTCTTTACACCGATGCATCCTGTCTAGAGAGTTGCCAGAACGTCTACTGTCACGGACGTTGCTTCATCGACTACTTCACTCAAGGGTGGTTTGGAGGGCTGGTAGTCTCGTACTATCTCTCGATCCATACTCTGTGAAACGGCGAAATACGTCCTCCAGAGCCTTACGAGTATGAACATAAATCGAAAACAGGATCTACAAATTAATCCAGTCGTTGAGTGAGAATCAAAGTGCTAGGATGCAAGTATTCACACCGCAAATCTTATAAAATGATTCGATACCACTCTTATTCGCCGAAGTCAAGGTCTTGGTTCAAGAGAAACCCTCAAAGTTGTAACAATATCGTCATGCATTACCAAAATCAACTGTCTCTTTGCGATGATGTTATTGATGTTGCGCAGACCAGGTAAATCGATCAATTTCAGGAGAATCGACCAATAGCTGATGCAAGGTCTAGAAATAGTCTGTACAGTGTCACCTCAACGATTTTGGAAGTTCGGGATGCTGGACTCGAGATCTTGAGTACGTATTCGTGCGACAGGGCGAATGGAGCTGTTACTCGTGTCGCGGCCAACGATCAATTTTGTGTAATTGGAACCGACAAGGGTCACCTGGAACTGTTACACAGGGAGGAACAATACGTGGATCGCATACAGTGGGAAGATGATAAGGAGGAAAGGAGCATTACACAGTTGTGGCTCGATCACAATCATGTGGTAGCCACCTTTGATGGGAGGCATATCAAGGTTTGGAAGATCAAGAACATCGCCACCGATCTCGACGACGAGGACTGCTGGTATATGTCACCCGCTGTCGAAATAGAGGTTGGACACGATCCGTCTTGTGCCCGAGTAGTAATTCGGGAGGATAAACTGTTACTAGTTATTGCACACGGTAACCTCCAACTTACTAAGTTTGACCTTGCCAAAGCATGCCAGACACTGGAGTCTAAATCCTACAAGATAAATCACCTACACAAGGTTAACCGGGTCATGTTCGAGAATGAATACGTCAACGATGGAAACTATGATTTCGATGAAAAACCTTACTTTGAGTTCGAGATCATGTACATGGATGAATACGGTCGAGTTCTTGCACGGAAATGTTTCAATAATGAACACTTCGAAGAACACGGCAGGGTCGACGTACGTACTGTCGTGGATGGTGTCACCGGCAAGGACATGGGATCCGTGCTACTCGATGATCAGCGATCCATACTACTCCATAATGAAGACGATCACAAGGAAGACCAAGAGTGGGGATGCTTATATAATCCGACACCGGATTGCCTTATATACGTTCAGCATCAAGTTCTTAGGAGCCGGGCTGCTAGTGAAGCTACGTTTAGAGTCTGGGAATATCGATGCGGGAAAGACAGATGCCCTAAATGGTTTCTAGTAAGTTCGGATGATATAGCAATGGACAGGCAGCATGAAGCATTAATCAACCAAATCATTCCTGGTCCTCTGGGAATCCTCTTTCTTTGCAGGAAGTCAGCACTTATGCGAAAGGACTCCGTCTTACACCACGACATCAGGATACAAAAGGCGATTAACATGGACAATCGCAAAACTTGTTTCATGCAGCTACTACACTGGACGAACAACCTGAAGAGAACGGTGAAAGCTCAACCAAACCAAACACTTCTCCTTCATTGGTGCAAATATTGCATTATCGCGTTCCGTTTGATGAATACCAAGGAAGTCAAAGACAAAGTCCAATGCTCTAAATGCACCTCCACGATATCAAATGCCCCATTTGTCAAAGTGAAGGGAACATATGGATTGAACCGGTGTTTTCATATCGACTGCTTTGATTTTTGTGGTTACAGTTCGGAACGAAAGATTTTAGATTCGATGGTCGGCAAGTTCTTTCCTTCTTACGGCCAAGACGAGTAGTTTACCGGTGGAGTCGTTGGTTGTCTTTATAGGTAGTTCTACAATATAGCCCGGTAAATCCACGTCTTTTAGCAATTGTCCGCAAATTTCTACGAATATAGGTTGGAAACGGAACCTATTTAAAGATTCACATATGGGTTAAAAATCAAAATGGTTGATTGTAATCGGCCACTATCCTCAGTAGGAGTCTTAAAGTGAGGTAATAGTCCCTCTTTGTCTATCAATGTCCTCGGTTAACATTCTCCCTCAAGGCCCCACTAATATCGCTATGTACTACAAACATGTATCGTCCTTATGCGATGGAATCGCTGCCGTCGTACAGACCAGGTAAATTGGTTCAGAAAGATTGACTAAATGACTGACGCGAGGCTAGCATCCGCCTATACAGTATCACTGCAAAGACATTGCATGCTTGGGATCCCGAACTTACGATCGTAGGCGGGTTTGATTATGAGGAACGAAGGAAGACTTCATGCATGTCGCGGCCAACGGCCAGTTTCGTGTGATCGTGACCAGTTAGGGAAGCTTGTAATCGCTTCTTGATGTTGATGACCGTTAAAAGACTGCGGCAGGTATGCTGGCAAACCGAGAACAAGAATTCGACAATTGTGGCTCGATCACAATCACGTTTCAGCCATTCATGACGGTGGCCTTATCCTGATTTAGAGTATCCGCAAAACGCGCCTGTATCCCATCTTCGCAACACAAGTTAAAAGTGATACATGTTTTGTCAGAGTGACCGAGCGAGGTATGTTTGAACAGTTCAAAGCCTGACTGCCTACTGCAAGTCCACTTTCGAGTTCCCGAGTCGACGGAGGCTAACCAATACACTCTCACAGCCTGGCAATATCGATGCCAACAGAGTGAATCCCCTGCCTGGAATGAGTTAAGCATCGAAGAGGTACAGTAGAACACAGCGAGGAGCACGCTGATTGGGTCAACGCCATCACCCCTGGACCTCTCGGAATTCTCTTCCTGTGCAGGGAGTCTGTGTTCGCGCGAAACAATTTCACACCCGACCTTAACTTAGGAAGACGAATTGACATGATGGCTGATAAAACGTGTACCGTGCAGCTACTACGTTGGACGAGTCATTCGATACGCATGATTAAAGAGCAGCCATGCCAAGAACCAAATACACCACCGTTCGACTAAGAAAACTTCTAAAGGACGACGGAGTCCAGTGCTCCGATTGCACAGAGCTGATCACAGGACCGGAAACCCTAGTTGTCAAAGCAAACACACGTTTTGGAAGAAAGTGTCGAGGAAAGAGCCAATATTATCATATCAAAAGTCTTAGACCTGCAGATACGGGCGGCAACCTGTTGGATACACTCCGATTCATGCCCTCCCTTCCACCACTGATGGCGACTAATCCATAGTTGGAAGCCTTTGTTGTATCTAACTTTAAGACTTATACTTCCTCCTAATGCACGATATCATATACCTCTTATAATAATATGTTTTTAAGGTTAATCTCCTCTAGTCCGAGATTAGTAAGGACGGGGCGAACTCATTATTAAGATTCGTCGTTTATACGTGAAGAGTAATATACAATGAGAAGTGACTTTGTTTACTTCTATACTTATTTTATGGTGTGAGCATACAGGCTCCAAGTTCGTGGTTGAGTATAGCCGATGGTCCTGCAGCCACGTTTGTCGTGATCCTGAATATTCTTATAGACTACAGTGGAGTCCCTCCATGTTGGAAGCATGTGAACGTTATCCTTGCTTTAGTTGGTGAGACGAAGAGGAAGCAAGTAAGATCGGCCGAAGTACAAACTATCAACACACGCGACTGAAAGTAATTCTATAATCACAAGAGGTAGAAAACATTACTGCGTGATCTGTAGCGCGACTTCAATGTTCCTATGTAAGTTAAGATTGTGCTATTAAAACAATCCAATATTACACTTCTAGATCGGTGTTATTTAACATAGTTTACCGAGACTAATGATCTTATTATCGTGATTAGGTGTATAGTATCGTAAAAACTACGTATCACGATACCTTAAGAACTTAAAGATCGTTTACCAGTTCTCGAGCCCTCTGATAACATTCTATATGATTTCGACAGATCGATAGAATTATCTTATAGAGTATTGATCTACTAGCTCGTAGGGTGATCGACCAAGACGATTACCTACAAGAAGATTGTCAGAAAAGATTATCATAACACGATCATCCTACGCACGTTGGTACACACTCGATAGGAAGACTGCGCTCGTATACCATCAATCATGGTTAGGCATAAACACAGCTGCCGCTCTCGAGAACAGACCATTCACTTATAGAAGATCACCTGTACTGGATACTTTTCAAAAATAAATCCTCCCACTCACAAGCCATGAAATAAACAATCTATTTCCCTTACCTGCTTCATACGTCTATAGTATCCAAAATTGTGTTTATGGCACACCTCTGCCATTACCACAGCATTCGCAAAACTCCGTTGTACTGTACAGAGCCATTCGCGGGCGTCAACTGTAAAACACGCTGCTTGCAGAATAGGCTCCTGTCGTAGGGAGACAACTTAAGTAAATGCAGCAAAAGCTCACTAAAACTGTTTAGGACAATAGCATCCATTCCCCTGACAACCCTTCTCTATTGCCCAGTTCTCGGCTTCAGTATCAAATCATTTCGTACAACTGCTTGACGCACACCAGCCGTACGGGGAGTATCTCGTGATCTGCTTTCGATAACTCGTAAGCATACTGGAAACACTGATGTTCAAACCTGTTGAAGGGATTGTGAAACCGCCGTTCACGTTACCTTGGCCGAGTTGAGTGACGATGGCGGATGGCACCTGGTATGTAGCAACAGAGCTAGAGTTATAGTAATGAGTCCATGATTGAGCGTTGAGGTCGTATACATCAAGCCAGTCAGGATTATTGAGAGCGCCGCTCCTTGTGGTACCACCAATAGACAGCATTTGTGTTGGATTAGGCGTAGTACAGAGATGGCGAGCTCGTCCATGGTTGCTGTTACCATCCGTCAGCTTGGTCCACTGGAATGCTGGGACCGAGAGCACCCAAATTGAATCGTAAGCAGAGGTGGCCTGGTATGTCCCGTCGTAACCACCATAGGCGTAGATGAAATGGGAGCTGTTGTCGGCTGCGGAAGCAGTTACTGTACAGAACTGTGCCAGCTGCGGTGGTGAAGTTTTCTCAAGTGACGGCTGTAGCGCCCAAGAGTCGTGAGCAATGTCATAGACTGCGATATTTGTCATGTAGCTGTTCTTTGCCGCTTGCGCACTTGCGTTAAGCACTATGCCGCTTGCGCCTTGATCGCCTGGAAGATCTATGCCACCGAAAGCAAGCAAGATTCCATTTTCACCATAAGGAAGCCAAACAAGGCCACCTTCAGAGCGAGGTGCCAGCCAAGAAGGCCATGTGAGATTTTGCCATTTGGCCTTGCCGGGTGATGACATATCGACTTTGATAATTGTTCTGGAATCGGTGTTCGCCTGATCTGATTTATTCTGGTATGGAAGATAGTCCACGACCCCGCCATTAGCAGCTTGTAGGCCACTGAACCAGAAGCCTAGATCCTCGCTTGGCGCATTGGTCCATGCGCCCATGGCAACATTGTTAGATACGCCATACGAATTCGCTGGGTCGTACTGGTCGTTCACCCCGGCTGACCAGGTGATAGCGCTAGGTGGTTTGTACATATTCGCTTGCATGACATTGATATCGGTAGACGTTCGCTTATTGTGAGCCAAGCCACTAGGTTGGGTCAGCATACGATCGACCAGTATTGTCACAAACTCACCCAAAGGTGTACCATTCGTAATCCGTCGCAAACATGGCACCACCTATCCAGCTATTTTGGGATGGGTTGCCCGATTCGTTGTGGGAAACGAGTAGAGCGTCGATGTTGTCGGTGGATGTGTTGAAAGACGAGCATAAGCTCAGTTGATACAAGAGGCCATATGCGCCTGATTTGATGTCAACCGGTAGGGAAAACTGATTGCTTGTGGACGAGTAGTTGGCTGTTGCAAGTAAACCACCCTCGATCACCAGCGTCTGCTGGATGATAGCGCCTCTTGGATTGGTCCAGTATGCGATATTCGAAGTGTTGGTGGACATGACGCGTTGGACACTGGCTAAATAGAGTAGTGCCATACGCATGATGGTGCCCGCTGTAGGAAGCATCACGACTTTGTGTTGGTGGCTTCGACCTGCAGCTACTTTGACGTTTGCTTACGTTCGAGGACAAAGATACCTGCTGATCTGCATTAATTGTCAGGTGTAAGTGGAAAAGTCTAAGGAACACATCGACATCCATCTATAAGCAAGGAGTAGGGCGACATACAAAGTGATTCGCATTCGGTGCAAATCGGAAAAGAAACACGGAGTTCGTCTATGGTAGATAATTCAGGTTTCATGCAAAACGTTGAACTCAATATTGATACATTTTGTAGAGCCAATTTCGCTTTTCGCACTACGTCCGCTCGCTACATGTTCCAACAAGTATCTACTATCTCCAACCACTTGGCGAACATTACCACTTCGCGAACACTTCCCTACACTAAAATTATGGTTATTTTAAATACGAATAACTCCACCAATATTAGGCCTATTAACGTGAAATTTCGTAGAGAAGGAGTTTATTATTACTATAAGATATACACTTAATTATATATTTCTAATACTAAAGCCTATTAAGTAGTAAATAACTAAAGTAAAGAAATTAAGTACCTTATATTAGAAGCTTAATAGCTTTATATATAATATAGATATTAATTTATTCTTCTAACTATATAGTTATGAATAGATTAATAATACTTTAAACTATTATATACTATAATATAAGGTTATAATAAATATATATAAAGCCTTAAGTATATCGCTAATTATATACTTAATTTAGTTATAACTTTTTAAATAAAATAATTAAAGTTATAAAAATTTAATAGATAGTACCTTACTAATATAGAAACTTAATAAAGTTAAAATTATATATTATTAGCGCTAGATATAGATATAATCTTAATTATTAAGTTATAAAGCTATATAATTTAAGTAGTATCACTCAGATTCTTACGGGTGAGCAGCTTGAAGAGGCTGTAGCTCACGCTGCTCTGCTCACCTATAGCTCACCCTCGCTTCTCTGTCCGCTCACCCTTTTTGTCTCCTTCTGCTCACCTCGCTTGGCCTCAACCCACTCTTGACCCACGCACCAGCCACGAGTTGACATTTAGTCTACAGTAGGTTTATACACCAATCATTAGATCCCACCGTTATTTGTGGAATGCTGTTTCACGACTGTGCCTGTACATAAAGCCCTTTCCCGTCCTACACATCCATTGCTTCTCGCTTCTCTCTACCCACATCCCCCTACATTGCTAAAACAACTACCTGTGGCAAACTAACACGGTCAAAATGGACGATCATCCCAGCATGGAAAGCACAACCGGCGTGAGCCTTGAAGCAAGCTCTGTGCCGTCTAATAGCACCAGGATACTCACACCCTACGAGAAGACCGCTCGGGAGCTAAAGCGAGACCAAATACGACGAGAACGGGGTTATGAAAAGGCCATCGAGGCTACCACCATGGACATTGTACTGGAGCCGCTCGCACCAAAGACTGAGCGTGCCTACCTCGTTATGCTTCGTGAATGGAGTCTATTCCTATCGGATTATGAAGGCTCAAATGATCCCACGAACGTAAAGACCGCCAAGGACTTCCTCAACTTTTTCTGCAAAGGCCGTATTGGTCGCATTGATCCTGGCGGCTTAATGACGGACACCTCTGCGTACACTCTTTGGAAAGAATTCATGGGAGCTTTAGGTCGTTGGCACTCCACGACCTTTCCTAAAACTCTCCAAAAGACTATCGAAAATCTGATCCATCGTGGAGGAAAGGAGGCCCCTAACCTGGCTCGCGTGAGACGTCCTAAACGTAACCTGACTCGGGACGATTTTCTGGAATGTGTTATACAGTTATGGCAGAATGATTGGCATGACTTCGACCATGAACGGTATCGGGTGGGGCTGCACCTTCTGCTGTTGCTGCACTGTAACACATCTGCTCGTCGTGCCGAATACGAGCAAAACTGGAGATACGCCGACATCTGCTTGGCCATGGTCTGGTTGGACACCGCCAATCAACCGCAACTCATCATCGACTTCCAGCGCACCAACGCGAAAGGTTTGCAGCACTGGGTGAGCGAGCAACCTCAGCACATGCTGTACGAGCTCGTCGGTCTCCCATTTTACTGCAACAGCATCGCGTTCTTGGTGGCGGCGGCTCTCGCTGATGACGCCCTGCGTGACTATCACTCGTGGGATGACATCTGTGCCATTCCACGACCTCGGAAGCAAAAGCATGTGATCATCGAGTGGAACCCCGAAAAACGCCATTGGCCCGTCTTTCCTCGTAGCTCACGCAGTGGACAGCTGAACCGTGATCGCCCTTCAACCTCTTTGACGTCAACAGCGCTGGTCAGCTTAGGCCATCGTGCCGGTTTCCAAGATAACATAAACCTCCACGCCGCCCGACGAGAAGTCCTTCTGCAGGTGGACAACTATGGCTACTCCTGCAATGAGCGCATGCGATTTGCCGCCCATATCAACGCCGACACATACCGTCGATCCTATCAAACATCTATGCCACTCGTCGACGGACAAGCGTCGTATTTCCATCTTCCAGC
>Ga0115846_100184_pt2 | contig 27031 bp, 29 predicted proteins | sample InSIn5gowninarea_2_FD_83860 | JGI IMG/M metagenome (GOLD analysis project Ga0115846, IMG submission 83860) | reverse complement strand
CAGCGAAGCGCTCGTCGATACCTATATGTGGTTGACGTAGAAGAGTACTCGCAAAGAAATCGTTATGCCAAAACACCCGTCGAGCGCAAGATCGCAACGTTTCAAGAACATAGACATCTGACGTGCGCTCACAAGAACGGCATCACCATGCCCTTCCTCATTGGGCTGCCCCGGCCATCGGCAGTTGAACCTTCGGCACTATAACCAGAGTCGCGATCGACATCGTCGGTGTCAAAGTCGATGTCAAACGTAGCATCGGCCTCCTCGCCATCCTCGGCGTCCTCGTCACCATCCCAGCCCTTCTGTTGGGCACCGCGGTTGTTCCAGCGAAGCGTGCGGCTGATACTGTCGAACCACTCGGTGGGCTGCGACAGGACGGTGGGGAAGGGATATTGCGAGGCTGCAATTGTGACGTGGTCGCCCTGGCGGAGCTCAACGCGGCCCTTTCCATCGAAAGCGCAGTAAGCCGTTGCGCGTGACTTCAGAGGCACAGCGATGCGGAGAGCCATGCTGTCGTTCAGCAGCATAGGGCGGAAAGAGAGTGTGTGTGGGCAGATGGGGGTGAGGAGAATGGCGGGAATATCAGGGTGTACGAGAGAACCGCCGGCAGAGAGCGAGTAGGCTGTAGAACCAGTAGGGGTGGAAAAGATGCAGCCATCTGCCTGTACAACAGTGAGGAGGTTATTGTCGCCGTACAGCTCGAGGTTGGAGACGTAAGGCGATGGGCCGCGGTCGATGACGAGCTCGTTGAGAACTTCGAACTGTTCGGCCTCGATGTGCTGGGGAGAGCCAGGAGCTGCGTTCTTCTGGTACCTGTAGACTGTGCAGGTAAAACGCATACGCAAGTTCACACGCATGCCAGCATCGCCCATGATCTTGCTGAGCGCCTCCTTGTACTGCTCAAATTGGAAATTTGTCAGGAACCCGAGACTGCCGAGCGAGAAAGATAGGATGGGTGGAACGATGCGTTGGAACAACCACGATGTGAATAGGACCGTGCCATCACCACCGAGCGTAAGCACGAGATCAAATTTCTCAGGTGTCTCCCAACACAGATCTGGCGTCCAGTACCGTAGTGACTGTTCAAAACGCTTGTCTTTGGCCACTAAAGAAGGCGCATCGAATCGCTTTGATCTTTGCAACTTGTGGTCCACATAAACATTCACACCAACATCGGAACCGTATCGCGGTGTTGTCAGTAGCCACTCAGCCAGCTCTCTGGTCAGATGCACTAGAGCATTGTCGCGAGCTTTGGTGACGATCATGACGTTGCGCACTGTCATCTTGATCGGTCGGCGCTGTAGCTGCTTGGATACCTCACGCACGCTTGTGGCCGTTTGCATAAGCCTCGAGTGCGATATCGAATCATCGTATGATATTTCTTCCAAGACCTTCTCGAGGTTCACGGCTTTGTCGAACTTTTTGTGGAAGAAGCAAGGGGATGCAAGTGCCGCCATCTTGTTAGCAGCGAGCTGGTCCCCTGAATCAAGGTTGAGCTGGGACAGCGCATCAGCAAGAGCTTTGTGGGTAACGCTGCTGGAGCGCTGGGTCTTGCCCTCTGGCGCGCTCTTTTGGGCCTCCATGACCATAGAGTCAATCGTCTGCGATGTTGGCGGTCGTGATTGCAGGGCCTTGAGGATCGTTTGGCGGGGTATGCACGAATCAAACGAAGCTGCGTTTTTGCGATGCTTCCGGATGCGGTGCTCCCCAAAAGACGGCAGCTGTGGTAAGACTGTGAGGTTTTCGATCGACGACGAGTTGCTAATAAGATCCGTGGGTTCGTTCCGGACCGGCTCGTCCGCTGTCGCAGTGAATTTTGTCGAGTCGGAGGCAGTGGGCGCACCGACAGAACCAGTGGGTGCTACCGAAGAGGCATAATCTTGGGCGCCTTGAGGCAAGTAAACACTTGTCTTCGGAGGTTGCGGAGAACAAGGGGAACGGGTGAGATTTATCGGTGATGCATTGGCGGCGTTAACGGCGGAGAAGTTATCCCGCGGCCTTTGTGGAGACAGGAGCGGGTGAATTTTGGTCGGCGAGAACGGCTCCCCATTCCTGGTCGTCGTACTGAGTACCATTGTGGCTTGTTGATTCACTGAAGTCGAACAGAATGCGATCGCATGTGATGACGACAGTATTCACCAGAAAGTGTTTGTTGGAAACGTGGATGCCACCGCAGATACTCTTGAAGTTGCTGGAACTTGAGTAATATAGCGATTCAACAACGTAACCGGACGTCTAGTTGATTGGAATTAATAAAGCAAGCTCCAGGCTGGCGATGAGAAGTGATACGAGAAGGAGGTCCGTAGGAGTTCGGCTACTGCATGGGAGCGACTCGTGGGGTCTCGGAACTCGGAGTTGTGAAAGCTGCAAGCAGTGCTGGCACGGTAATTGCAAAATTAAATGACCGTTGCTTGATGCAAGTAGATGATGGAAGAGACCTGCTCAAAAAATTGACAAAGGTAAAGAGTAAAACGCAAGAAGTGATTGTCTGGAAACGCGTCCAAATGCAGAGCGCAAATGGGGAAGTGGAGGACGTGAGTTCGCGACAAAGACTCATCGCACCTGCTGCATCTGATCTATATTCACTTTGACACCTGCGCAACATCGCTAGTAACGGTCGTTCATGATAAACTCACGAGCCACATGCAGCACTGTTCTACAAGCCAGGCTCAAACAGCCCCGTGGCGGCTAGCCTCCTGGAGGGGTTTGACACCCGCAGCGTTTGAGGCACAGGTCAACATCGGCTTTCAGTCCAAACTTAGAGTGACGCTTCGCTCAGAATGCCGTGCCGGAGTAAACGGGACTGATTCGTGCATGCGATTGCACATGTCCTCAATCTGTCTCATGAACGCATCGCTCCACACTAGGTCATTGCGCGGTTTGATTGGAATCCTTCAGCACGCTCTTGGCTCTGGCAGTCCACCCTCGACCACAATCTAATACCCTTAGTGTTCGAAAATGGCTGCCCATTAACAGCTCCATTAATTTGACACTGGATGGAACACTAGCCACATGGCCTATCGAGATGTTCTGTTGTCTGGTACTGGGGGCATGACAGCCGCATCGCCCGCGTCTGGCGAAGACGAATGGGAGCAAACCGTAGACATGAGTGCGAAACGAGCCGATAATAGACTAGCCTGTGGGATTTGTAGCAGGCGACTGCGACAGTCGACTTGACACACGGTAATCGCAGACGAGACAGATAGAGCCTCGCTAACACTTGACTCGTCAATTCGTGTGGTGGTGCATAAAGTCGCTACCGCCCAGACCGATGCATGCGTGAATCATACAACTCAGAAACATATACTAGTATCACGAAATAGGGTCGGCGAGGCGGGAGGTACGGCGCGGCGCGTCTTAGGGTTGATGGAGCCATATTTGCCTCCACGCTCAGGACGTAAGCGGCTGTCGAGATATACCTCAGTCAAGTGTAGAATGAGAAGAGCGAAGACACCAGATAGCCATCTCATGGCACTGCCTTTGGTTGCCCAACGCGAGCTGCGCAGGTGTGTATACAGTACCAGACCTCAAACCGCGTGAGAGAGCAAGGCTTTTGATGCGCACATAGACTCTGTTCACCCTCTCCACATTTGCGTATCAGATAGATGTCGCGATAGTGGGTTATCGACTTCACATTGGTTGCAAGTCATGTAACTGCATGTATAGAATGGAAGAGCCAGGGCGAGATATAGAGAACTTTGATTGGTTCAACTTGGAATTGCTTGCACTTTTTGTATTGAGTTGTGTTCCGGGTAATCTTCGTATGGCAGCTCGTACTTTTGATGGTCATTGGAATGTCGTGGTATCTAGAGTATCGTAATGTGCGAAAGAGATCAGGCCTAGTCTTTTTAAACCGAGGCAAGAGCCTTGCGGGCGAAAGTGGGCAGAACGAAAGATGCCTCGTGGATCTCCTTGCTGTAGTACTTGCAAAGCTTGTCCTCTTCCTCAGACGTCCAGCTGCGAAGAGGCTTCTTGAGGTTGCGCTCGCCGTCCTTGGAGCAGACCATGAAGCCGATCTGACCGGATGGGTAGGTAGGGATGGTTGTGTAGGCGTACTCGACGTTGGGGAAGACAGCCTTGCAAGACTTCTTGAGGTCGGTAATGATGTGGAGGTGCAGCCACTGGTTCTCGGCTGGGGGAGAGTTAGCAGATGTCCGAAGAATCAGCTTGTGTATAACAGTGCTTCCGAGTCCTATAAATTAGGGGATCAAGAAAGGGGCTTACAACCTTGGGTCGTGATGACACCACCCTCGCGGAGAGCGCCGTTCAAAAGCTCAAAGTAAGGCTTTTGGAAAAGAGCCTCGGCGGGGCCCTCTGGGTCGCTGGAGTCAGTGATAATGACATCAAACTGATTCTTCTTGTCCTCAAGGAACTTGAAGCCGTCGCCGACAATAGTCTCGGCCTTGGGGTGGTCGAAGCCAACGGACATGCCAGGAAGGTACTTCTTCGACAGGCGGATGACAGCCTCGTCAATGTCGCAAAGGACGGCCTTCTCGACGCACTCGTGCTTGACGACCTCACGAAGGACGCCACCGTCACCACCACCGATAACAAGGACGTTCTTGGGGTTGGGGTGGGAGTTCATGGCAAGGTGAGTAATCATCTCCTGGTAGCTGCAAACACGTCAGATGGCTCATTAACTCCTCGATGGTAACGTGAGGACGTACGAGAACTCGTCACGCTCAGTGCACTGGATGACATTGTCAAGGACGAGAACCATGCCGTAGTCGGTGGACTTGAAAATGAGAACGTCCTGGTACAGGCTCTTCTCGTGGTGAAGAACCTCCTCGACCTTGAGGGTCATAGCCTGGCCAGGCCACATGCCAGAGATCTCACGGAACCAGCCATCTGTGCAATTGAGTCAGCCTTTGGGCTCTGCGCAGAAGACAGCAGCAGACGAGCTGCGAACGCCCATACCCTTGATAGTGGGGTGCTCGATAGCAGGCATTTTGAGGGTGTGTTTGTTGAGAGATCGGGTGGTTAGTTTGGGTAGATAGAAGGGAATGCGAAGAACGGTCGGTGGGCAAGAAGGCCGACAGCGGATATATATGGGTACCTTCAGAATTGAATTGCGGTGTCAACCGGGCTCTTCGAAAACTTTCACCAACATTTTTCAAGCTATCCAGCGCGTCATGCCCCGCACTGCACCCATGCCCGGACGCCTTCCCTCTCTGAGGCTAGTGCGGGGCTCTTGAGGTGGATTCGGAAGGTTGTACCGGCTCCGAATAGCTGCCTATCTTGGACGAGTAATTGGGCTGGCAAGTGAAGGTCTTGTAGGCATGAGTAACAGTAATTCACATGTAGCCTGCGGTCCAGCGTATAAGCTACATTTGCGCGACAGCTCGTACCGTCGGAACCTCCATCGCCCCGAGGCGGGGTTAGGCATGTTAGGCATACCTTATTCCCAGTGGTATGGGCTGGAGCCTTGCTATCATCCTATTTGCAGTATGCTGACATGCCACGTATGGCATAATTGTCTATATAACTAGAACTGAAAGACATTGACTTGATATTGCAGCCTCGTTATCTACTGACGCTCTCAGATCGATATGGCAATGAATATCGTTGAACAGCATCTGAAGGACAAGACGTGGGTGGATAACCCTGAGGTCTTGCCGTGGTACGTCAAGGACCTGGTAGATCTCCATCCGAAGACCAAGGAGCTCTTCGAGACATACAGCAAAATTCCCCCCGACGAGGTCGTACCGCACATCACGGACATCAGAAACAAAGCATTCAAGATTGTGGGTGTGTAGCTTGCCGGGTGATACGTCGAGACTAACAAAATCACCAGTTCCCATACCCATGTCTTGGTCATTGGGGGTTCCTCAACTTGAACATCCAGAAATCAGATGCTTATGACGAAGTTCTCCAACGTATCAAGGATGGCGAGCAATACCTGGACATAGGCTGCTGTATGGGCCAGGACGTACGCAAGCTCGTGTACGATGGAGCACCTTCGGAGAACACGTACGCATCAGACCTGAAAACTCAGTTTTGGGACATGGGTTACGAGTTGTTCTTGGACAAGTCATCCTTGAAAACCACGTTCGTCGAGGCCGACATCTTCGATGACAAGTCAGGTCTGCAGGAACTCGCAGGCAAGTTCGATATTGTGCACGCGGCTTCTTTCTTCCACCTTTTCGATTGGGATGGCCAAGTTGCAGCAGCCAAGAAAATCGTGGAACTGATCAACCCTGAGTCGAACGGTCTGATCATCGGTCGTCAAGCTGGTCGTGCGGAGGCTGGCGACTTTACTGCTCAGGTAGAACAGACCAAGAGCCGATACTGGCACAACCCAGCATCATGGACCAAGTTGTGGGAACAAGTTGGCGCCGAGACTGGGACTCAGTGGAAGGTCGAGGCGGACTTCGACGATAAGGCTGACATGCTGCGCAAGAATGGTATGGCGGACTTCATCCCTAAGGATACCAAGTTCATGAGATTTGTCATCAGGAAGACGTGAGAGACGATATCGCACCGCGACTGTTGGTGATTCTAGAATACCAGTTAATCGTAGTGAGCTGCAATAGACTCTTATCCTTGCAAAAGTCGTGCGCTATATTCGAATGTCAATCGCAGAAGGTGCAACGCAGAATAGGCTGCAAGAGCCAATCATCTGTGCTCAGGGTCCGGTACAAACAGGCCAAACATAATCGTGGCTTCAACATCACCACCTCCACAACCCCACAGACAGCGTTCACATACCCGTTGGAGCTGTTCTTCCTGTCTTACTTTCTCAGATCATCATAATGGACCCCTACTCGCCAGAAGGAGGCAAGTCGAAGTCCCGCAATGGATCTGCGATCTGTGCTAACATCTCCAGAGCTTATCAACATCCACACAGCGTTCCATGCCGGCGCACACCAGCAAGTGCTCGACTTCGACACCTCTTCGTTCTCATCTAGCAATGCGCTGCCCGTTCGCGTCTTGAAAGCCCGCTCACAGATCGCCCTTGGGCAAGGACAAGCTGTCTCCTCCGAGCTCGCCAGCGAGAAAACACCCGACCTCGTTGCTGTAAAGCTTTTGGCGGACCTGGAGCAGGGCAAGGATGTCACCAGTGCGGCAAGGAAGCTTACGGAACAACATGGTCAGGAGAATCTGACAGTGCAAATCATCGGAGGCATTATCCTGGAGCGGGTAGGGGAGACCGATGAGGCTCTTGCGCTGCTAAGCAAGCACCAAGGCAGTCTCGACGCGTATGTGGCATTGTTGTTGCACAAATCATCTAGCTGATAGTGTGTAGGGTTGCTCTCATAATCCAGATTCACCTCCAGCAAAACCGCACAGATCTCGCAGCAAAGGAGGCTCAACGTGCAAGGAAATGGGCACAAGACAGCTTGCTCGTCAACATTGCTGAGTCGTGGGTCGGCATGCGCGAGGTATGATCTCAACACCGCACTGCTGGACAGCAAACGCAATGCTAAATCACAACAGGGCGGTGAGAAGTATCAGTCCGCGTTCTACGTCTTCGAAGAACTTGCCCAGACCTCTCAGTCACAGTCACCGCACTCACTTGTTGCACAGGCCGTGTCAGAATTGCACCTTGGTCGCCTTCCAGAGGCAGAAGCGGCACTGCAGCAGGCGATCGAGATTGACCCCAAGTCAGCAGACACCATTGCGAATTTGATCGTGCTGAATACACTGCTCGGAAAGAAAGAGGAGACAGCGCAGCTTAAGCAGCAGCTCGAGAGCACCAACTCAGAGCACAGAGCGGTGAAGGATTGGGCTGAGAAGAAGAGCGATTTCCAGAAGGCGGCGGCAAAGTACACACCAAAGTTCGAGGTGGCTGCATGAATGGCAAGCAGCGGAGAAGCATCAAACAATTGAACATAGACTATGGTGGCGACAGCGCGGAAACTCGCGAGCGTAACGATATCACGACGAATGAAGTGATAACAATCTGGTACTTGTGGTCGCCAACAATACATTAACGCCCAGCATGCCAAAGTTTCAAACACATCCAGCTCCCGCCGTGACAGCTCGCCTACTTGGGTCCCAGGATCTGGAGATCGAACTTCCCGAAGAAACGTCGATCATGTAACCCTTCATTGATTCCATTCCTCCATAATCAGGCATTCCACCGCAAAATAGGTGCGGCTGCTGCGGGGATGAGTGAGCAACCACACACTGCCTAGTAGCATGTATGCTCTTCCTGAGAGATTCTTTTGAGTACCTACTTCTTGATCGAGGCCGAAGTGGGAACAGTCTACATACTCACCGCATATGCATCTTTGGCATGGTCTACCTTACACACTTCGGAAGTTATGTGTTCCGGATGGAGCCCAGCAACACCATGCAGACCCTAGGTACCCTTACCCTTGCACATAGGATCCGTCTGCAGTCATCCATCAATACTCAGCTTCAATCTCGGAATGCTGCACATTAATGTGAAGTGCGGCACAGTCAATGATCGGATTGTTGTGATGTTCGATGTGTGGTCCTGAAGGTCTTCAAATGCTGTCTGGCATAGGCATCCAAGCCGACATCGCGCTCGGACACAGACGTGCCGCAGCAGACGGGCGCAATTAACGTTGTCGATCATTCCAGGCTGTCGGATCTTCCTGGGCAACCTCACGTATCCTTCACCCTCTCATTTCTCCGTGCATGCGCATCACGCGCAGTCCGTTGCACATCGCTCACCGATAAGCTCGCATGCTGTCATGCATATACGATGCGAATTCGCAAACCCGACACGCATGTCGGCGCGTGGGGATTGACGCCGCGCTGCTTGCTGCGACAGCTTGTGTAGTGGCTCCCGGGACGTGACGCATCCGAGGCAGTCTTGGAACAAGCTTAGCTCTAGCCTCGCATCCAATGAGGGCGGGCCCACCGACCAAAGTTGCATAGCTGCGAATCCAAACAGAGCGACGCCCACGAGGATTCCGTTGCGTGGGACTCGTGGACCATTTGCTTGGGTTCGTGGATCTGTCACTTGCGGCGTCCTGCGGCGCAAAAGCACGGTATGTGCGTAGAGATTTCAGGCCGAGCGGTTTGCGGTTTGGTGTACCCGCTGGGAAGATGAATGATCTGCTGAAGCCCGCTTTATTTCGCATCGTATGTGATCGCGACTTGGACATTTCCCAAACTTCGCTTTGGCAAAATATTCGTCCTCCATACAGCTCTTTAATCTCCCATGATTGAGCATCTGCGCGTCCAATCCATTCGGTCCAAAAGAACTCCCCGCTATCTCCGGCGCGCCATACCGTATTGATACCAGTCACCTGCTGTCGTCATAACTATGGACAATAGACAAGACGAAGACACGCACGAAGTGCATGAAGCACAAACACCAATATTAGAGAATATGGTTATAGGAGTACCGCCTGTGTTTGAAGGCTTGACGAAGCAGCTTGACAAGATTGTCGAGCAGCCGTTACTTGGTCCAAGAGCCGAGTTCCCCAAAGGTATTTGCATCCCAACTGAAATCGGAAAGTTGCCGTGACTGACAACTGGCAGCTAGCTTTGCGTATGCACGAAAAAGCCAAGCCGGGAGACATTTACCACAGGCGATTGCGCATCGAGGGTTCAAAGCACGGTTTCCGGAGAATACCATGGGAGCTTTCAGGGGAGCTGTAGAAGTTGGCGCAAACGCTGTTGAGACAGACGTCCACTTGACAAGAGACGGCGTTGTCGTACTGTCGCATGACAAAGATCTGAAGCGTTGCTTTGGACGGAAAGAGAAGCTCATCGACTGCGATTATGAGTTCGTCAGCAAATTGAAGACACTGAAGGAACCACACGAGTCGATGCCGAGATTAGCTGATCTGCTCGAATACCTAGCCCAACCTGGCCTCGAAGAAGTCTGGTTATTGCTCGACATCAAGGTAAGCTGCGCGCCGAGGTACGCAGAATTGTGTGCTGACGAATCGTAGCTCGATAACAATGCGGACGATGTGATGCGACTCATCGGTGAGACGATTCAGAGTGTGCCACCCTCACCATCCAGGCCATGGCAAAGCCGGATTGTGCTGGGCTGTTGGGCAGCGAAGTATTTGCCTCTGTGCTCGCACTACTTGCCGGGTTTCTCTGTATCACACATTGGCTTCTCGGTGTTTGTTGCATCGTACTTCTTCACAGTTCCCAATGTGTCGTTCAATATGAACCAGGCCGTGCTGATGCCGCCGTGGGGCAAGGCTTTCATCCGGAAAGCACAGCGTGATGGTCGGCCTGTGTATGCGTGGACGGTCAATGATGCACGACGTATGAGGTGGGACATCCAGCAAGGACTTGATGGAGTCATCACGGACGACCCCGAGCTGTTCTTGGAGGTGCGTCGAGGATGGCAGGAGGGGATGAAGCACGGTCTTGGTGCGTGGGACTGGCTGGATATCCTGAGAGTAAATTTCTTTGCTCTCATATATTCGGTGCTGTTCCAGCTTGTGTTTGTTGTTTTTGGCTTCAGGCAGGGCAAGCCTTTGGCGAAGGTTAAGCATGCTGCATAGTAGAGTCGCACAGCAATGCAAGTGCTGCAGCTGTCGACGAACGCGTTTCTACGAATTACGAGTGCCATGTCCTGTTTATTGTGTGTTGCCTGTGGCGTTGTGTTGGTCTAGATCTTGATGCGGTGACGTGGGAAACATCCGGGAGAGCTCGCTCCTACCGGTACCCTGTTGGTAAATTCGATCCCCGCACGCGTGTCGCGTCAACAGCCTCCACGTTCAATCACACAACACCACCATGCCCAGGTATGTGGTACTTATGTTCATGACGCGCCTACGGCTTGCTGACATGCTGCAGGGAGATAATAACGCTGCAGGCCGGCCAATGCGGCAACAGCGTCGGCCAGCAGTTCTGGCAGCAGCTGTGTCAAGAGCACGGCATCAACCAGGACGGCAACCTCGAGGACTTTGCAACAGAAGGCGGCGACCGCAAGGATGTTTTCTTCTACCAGTCCGACGACACTCGCTACATTCCCCGCGCAATCCTCCTTGACCTCGAACCCAGGGTTCTCAACTCGATCCAATCGAGCGCCTACAAGAACATCTACAACCCGGAGAACTTCTACATCCACAAGTCCGGCACCGGTGCAGGCAACAACTGGGGCATGGGATATAGCATGGGCGAGACTGTGCACGAGGAGATTCTTGATATGATTGATCGCGAGGCCGACGGCTCAGACTCGCTGGAAGGCTTCATGATGCTGCACTCGATTGCTGGTGGTACTGGCTCGGGTCTGGGGTCCTACATGCTGGAGCGCCTGAACGACCGCTTCCCCAAGAAGCTGATCCAGACGTACAGTGTCTTTCCAAACACCCAGGATGGCGACATTGTCGTCCAGCCATACAACAGTCTGCTGAGCATGCGTCGTCTGACCCAGAATGCAGACTCGGTCGTGGTCCTGGATAACGGCGCTCTATCCAAGATTGCTGCAGACCGATTGCATGTGCTCAACCCCTCTTTCGAGCAGACGAACCAGCTAGTCTCGACCGTCATGTCTGCCAGCACCACCACCCTGCGCTACCCAGGCTACATGCACAACGACCTGGTCGGCATTGTTGCCTCTCTTATCCCAACGCCACGCTGCCATTTCCTCATGACTGCATACACTCCTTTCTCCGGCGAAAACGTAGAGCAGGCCAAGACTGTCCGCAAGACCACCGTGTTGGACGTCATGCGCCGACTGCTCCAACCTAAGAACCGTATGGTCTCCACTAACCCTACCAAGAAGAGCTGCTATATGTCTATCCTGAACATTATACAGGGAGAGGCAGATCCTTCCGATGTGAGTCGGTTCTCTGAAGCAATGAGTATACGCGCTAACGTCAGCAGGTTCACAAATCACTAATGCGTATCCGCGAACGACGACTGGCCACCTTTATTCCCTGGGGTCCTGCCTCGATCCAGGTCGCCCTCACCAAAAAGTCTCCCTATGTACAATCGTCGCACCGAGTATCTGGTCTTATGCTCGCCAATCATACTGGTATCGCAACACTCTTCAAGCGCATTGTCGCACAATACAACACGCTCAGGAAGCGGAATGCTTTCCTCGAGAGTTACAAACGCGAAACACCCTTCAAAGACGGCCTCGGCGAGTTCGACGAAGCTAAGGAAGTCGTCCAAGGCTTGATCGAGGAGTATGAGGATGCCGAGAACGCGGACTATTTGAGCAAAGAGACACCACCCGTCGATGAGGACGGTGACAAGCGGGTTGGTTGAGTCAACTACGCAATAGCATGGGCGGCGTTCACACACCATGGATTTACTGGAGTTCTCTGGAGATGCCCTTGTTGGCTTAGAGCGGCGTTTGGGCAGACGAAAACGAACTGCCATGGAGCGATACTTCGAAGATACCATTACTTTCTCACGACTCTAGGTAGCATTTGACCAAATATGCAGCTCTCATCTATTCCAATGACACGTGTGTTTGGAGGCTAGAGTACTGAACGTGGTTCTGCCGACCCAAAGTCCAGAAAAAATCATTCACTTGCACACGCATGGAACGCGATTGCATGTGTCCACAAGCGAAATTCACGTCCAGCCATAAAACCATGGGACAGCTGATTATTTCACCCGGCTTCAATTTGCACTCGCATACAAAGCTTGTTTTCACTACGCTCGGCTCCCCAACGTTATAATTCACGGACCGCAGAACATCAACCGCTACTGCTGACATACAAAGCAATCAACGCAACTACGAAGAACGCTCGACTCTGCATCAACAATGCTCGCTCGACTGTTCTCTTCCGCACTGCCAATGCGTGCTGTTGCACGTCGCGCAGCTGTTCCTACCGTACCGGACCTGAAGTCCCCAAAAACAGCACTTCTAGGCTCACAGACCACCAATTTCGTACCGCATCCTAACGCACAAATCAAGTCTTCGTTAACTGTGCACGTCGCCAAATCGTTCAGCTACCAGACTAGGGCCACGTCCAGTGCGGCCTCCAGCCCGCCGCGGCCGGTGGAGGACCTCGAGAAGCCATCCGAGGGAAAAGGAAAGCTCGGAGATCTGAGTGAGAGGAAGGTCGGTTCGTTCGGTGAGGGGGTGATCGAGGGTAAGGCCAAGTGCGCACAGGAGATGGTGGGGGAGGAGCTATGGCTGGAGAGGTTTGGTGGGCCTGGTAAGGAGTTGGAGAAGGTTGCGGGGGGTGGGGCGGTGGTGTTGAGGGAGGAGGGGTTTCTAAGGGTGCTTATTTAGGGGGGTTGTGGTTTGGGGCGGGTTTGGTCTTCATGCTGTTCATGTCTGTGTGAAGAGACTGGAGACTTAGGCATGCATCGAGGTTTTCATCCGCTCGGCAGCACCTTACCACGGCTGACCAGAATGGTTCTAGTCTGTGTTCAGTTGGAGAACTTGAGGTTTAATTGGGGAGATGTTAGGCAATTAGGAACAGCCTTAAGATGGCTACAATGTTAACTGGCTACTTTGTCTTTCCACCTTTTCTAGATTAAATCTCTTGAAGTGGAGTGCCGACTTGTCATTACTCTGTCACTTCGTCGCTGCCATTTTACTCCGCCACAGGACGTGTCTGTCTAACTTAAAAAGCACACTCACACGTATCTTCCCATCACCTTACCTATCACAACTACAACCATGAAGTCCAAACCCCCCGGCAGGCGTGCAGCACCCGCAGCTCCCAAATCCAAACAAGCCAGGCGACCGAAAATGTCTAAAGCTGACAAGAGCGTTGAGCCGGTGCAGACAACAGACATCGATACGTAAGTATTTGTGAGGTTTTCGGGTTAAGAAGAAAGCTGACAAGGATACAGTACCGCTCAAAACGCTGTCAGTTAGCCGCTTCTTCGTCTGCCTGCTAAGCTTCGGAACAAGATCTGGAAATATTGCTATGGTGGCATGAAGATTACAGTCTATAAACCGAATGGCACTATCTTGAAGAAGAAAGAGATAGCAGAAAGCCTTCGGTTCTTTTCATACGACTGCGTCCCCTCAGATCAACCACGTCGTAGCTTTAGATACGAAATAATGACGGACACGCCCAAGCCTGTGTGCAAACAAATCTGGTTCGAAACTTCCCAGATCTTCTTTGCCATCGCTACCTTCGCCTTCCATTATCCCCTCGATTTCCAGGCTCTGATGATACTGTCACCGATGTGGCTGCAGCACGTTCGAAGGCTCCAAATAAACCTCTTCACGTTCCCGGTAATGAAGCGGTGGGCAAGAGTTCTCTCGTATTCGGCAGTCGGACGCTTTACCAATCTCGAAGGTATTGAGATCAGAGTACGAGCTACATGGACGGATGTGGAGCCCCTGCAAGGCGGTGTCATGACAGGCAAGGAGTGGAAGAAAACCAAGTTACCTTCGATTATAAGGTCACTTCAACAACACAAGCTGAAGCCAGAGCTTACCAGATTCATTTGCGACCTTTCATGCGACTCTCAAGGAAAGCGGAAGCAGCCATTCGCTGACGCTATCGATGAAGCTGTCCGTACAGAGCTGCTGAAAGCATCACCCATGACATATGTCCAGGCGTGGCAAGCCTGGCCTTATGGATAGCATCTAAGGACCAAGGTTAAAGCTAAGGGGAAAGCTGGATGTGAGCTTGATTTCACGATCTTGCATGTAGGGAGCGAATTGGTGGTGCACTGCAAGCCAGCTTCTTAATCGGAGTGCTTCAGGTTGACAGGTCTTATGCAACCCAGGATATTTTTGAGATGACTACAATATTTACTGGCTACGTATGATCTTGAACTTCTTACCATTGAGTCTCTCAAGCGCTTGGTGTCCAGTCTGAGCTGGCAGGGTGCTGTGATGTTGAGTACATCTCTCACATCCTTCAAAAAGCTCTGCGTACTGATACGTCGCCTTCGCTCTCGTAGTTTGTCTGTTGTCCAGTTGTATTAAGCGTCACGAGGGTGTGCGTCATTGTTGCCTTGTCGGCGGTTGCTCTGCCTTGAGGCTGCCTTTCACTGTACCTTCGCTATTGACAACCACTCTGCTTTCTCTCACCACGACACTGCACCACAACGATGGCAAGAAATAGACGTGCAGTTAGTGCTGCTGTACGGAAAAGGAAGAGGCAGCAAAAGGCGAATGACAACAGTCCCCACGGCCAGCTTCACGACCAGCCCAGCGACGAAGTAGTGGTTGCGACCTCGGCGGTCGACCTGTAAGTGTTATGCATTACTGTTTGGCCTACGCAATGATTTGGGGCCATGGCTGATATCGACTGCTAGAACCGAGCAAAACGCTGTGCAGTCTCCGCTACTACGCTTGCCAGCGGAACTTCGTAACTCCATTTGGAAGCTTGCATACAGTGATAGATATATTAACGTCAGTATGCACCGTTTCATGCCACGCGGTCATTATTTCCTCCACTTCGAGGGACAAGCTCCAGATCTGGTATGCAAGCAGCATTGGGCAGAGGTGGTCCTTATGTTCATGCAGACATGCACCTTTTCTTTCGAGGATGAAGACGCCTTCGAGGAGTTTCTCACTACTGACTCCTCAATCATCGCTCAGGTACGCCGCATTGCCTTTCAGATTGACTTCAGTCATTACATCAAAATGAGCAATGCAGGGAATTGGGTAGATCTATTGAGAATGATGATACTCTTATCAAAGGAAAGACTCAAGGGTTCACATTACTCGACGACGCGCTGGGAAGATGCCTTGATAAGGATCTCTGGCCTATCAGACAAGCTGGAAAGCCTTGAGGGTGTACAGATCTCGGCGAAGAGTGAGCCTGTAAAGCATTGGAAGAGCAAGCCGTTCGATGTCTCGGGAGATTCCAACTGGGAAGAGGTTGGTATGGCAGAGATCGTCAGGTTCTTTCAGCAATACCGGCTCAAAAGGGAGCTCACCTCGTACGTCGTTACTAGATTTGAAGATCACGAAGAAGATTTGGATCGTTTCGCCCAGCTCAGCGCCCAAGTCCGTGATCACTTGTTGGACTACATGGGATACGAGCGTATGAATGTGGAATGATGTAGATCTGGCACTATGGGGGGAAAAGGGAGACGAGATTCTGATATCATGGAGGCAGTATTATCTGCCGTAGGAGCGATTGGTTAGGTTTGAGATGTAGGAATGACAACGCCGTGACTACGGCAGGCTTTTGTATGTCAATGTCCTTATCCTCGTGATTATCAGAATAAAAAACCAAACAAGCTTTCACACCTGATACAACTGAAGACTCAAGTCGTTGGATATGCGGTGGATGTATCAGAGTTGAAGTCGTGACAACACCAAGCACGCAGCCCGGCTTAGTCAGCCGAATTTCTTCATCGCCGCAACCTCTCTCCGCAACACACCACAGGCAAAGCCTCCAGCCACAACGTCGCCATGCCCCCCCGGTTACAGATCCTGCGGCTCGCCCGCCCCGTTCTCTCTCCCTCGCAACGGCCAACGGCTCAATTCGCCCTCCCGCTCCAGCACCGCAGCGCCTCGATCCTCTCCTCGCTCTCCGACAACAAAGGCGCCTACAACAAGCGCATCAAGCGCGGTCGCGGTCCAGCTTCCGGCAAGGGAAAGACAGCAGGACGCGGTCAGAAGGGTCAACATGCCCACGGCAAAGTGCCAGCAGGCTTTGAAGGAGGTCAGACACCCCAATGGATCACCAACCCGGAGCGAGGCCGCGGGAAATACAACCCGTTCAAGGTGGAGATGAGCCCCATCAATCTGGACAGGATACAGAGCTGGATCGACCAGGGACGACTGGACCCCAGCAAGCCGATTACCATGAAGGAGCTGGCGAAGAGCAGGTGTCTGCATGGCGTGAAGAGGCACGGCGTGAAGCTGCTGGCTAAGGTGCGCACACCTTCTCCTCTACACAGGAGGATTGCACATTCTGACATGTTTATTCTGTAGAACCCCGAAGTCCTCACCACGCCCATCAACATGGTCGTCTCGCGCGCCTCGGCCGAAGCAATCGCCCGCATCGAAGCCCTCGGCGGCACTGTGAGCACGCGTTTCTACAGCCCGACCTCGATCAAGCGCGTGCTGCGCGGCGACAGCCACCCGGTCATCTCGCTGGACGCGTCCGCGGACCTCATCACCAGCGCCGCCTCCTCCACCCCGGACCTGGTCCCCAGCCCCATCCTCAGCGCCCTGGCCGCCGCCTCCGCCGAGACAGACCGCAAAGCCGCCCTCGCTGCCGTCATGCGCCAGCTCGCCACAAAGTACAAGTACCGCCTCCCCGACGCGACGGGCAGGAAGGACATCGAGTACTACCGCGACCCCGCGCATAGGGGCTACTTGAGCCACACACTGGGCGAGGGGGATAGCCCGAGTTTGTTCTTCAAGCCGCCGAGGGAGAGCAGGGATCGGAGTGGGAAGACTGCGAAGAGGAGCGCGGCCAAGGCGAGTGCGGAGAATAGGCTGTTCTGAGGGGGAGGAGTCGGGGCACGCTTTGTATCATAGGGTGTACTGTACACTGGAGGGAGAGGGTGGGTTGTATAAGATGGGTTTGCTTGCTTGCTTGCTTACTTGCTTGCATGAGAGAGCGAGGTGGATATCTGTACATGGTACGTGTTACATAGACGCAACAGGCATTTTGGAATCGCAGACTGCTACGCGAAGCAACAGGAGGTTACAAGACTACACACACACCTCCCCTCGCAGGTTTTGATTTCTTTTCATTTGTCTTGCGCCTCGTGATGCCACGACCATCCACTGCAGCATCCACACGGAAGTCGCCAACTTCGCAGCACGGCCTCGATCCGCGTCTGCAACGTTCGAGCATCGTGCCCACGCACACCAAGTACTTACCTACTCGTCTACAGCACCTTACCACGGCCAACTGAACACCAAGCATTCTGGAGGGATTCCGTTGAGAACATAGTCACCTCAGAGACTGTCGAATTCGTCAGGAAATCGTTGATCAGACCTGACGTCCTCTAATGACAGCGTCGACTCTCTGTCGATTTTTCGCCATCCTTGCAGTATGCTCAGTTCCCAGTCGGCAGTGCTAAGGTGCTTTCGAAGCCGTGGGCGAAGCAGCTGTGAGACGGGTGTTGGTTGTAGTCACAGAACTTGCTGGGGGGCGATACAGCTCTGGCGTGGGACTGTGCATACCGACAGAGCAGAGCCTGTCGGATATGGACTACCTAGCCAAAAGATTAATGCAGCTATGGCATAGGGGGTTGTGCTCACTGACAGACCAGAGTATGTCGGGTAGACTTACCACCGGGACGTTACAGTGGTGACACGCGACTGTATATGTCGACAGAGCAGAGCCATGTCTGATGCAGAGATTACCTGGCCAAGGAGGGAGCCAGTTGTGGCACGGTACGGCATATCGAGAGAGCAGAGTATGTCGGTTAGACTTACCGTTACGACTGTCCGTTCTTCGTGGGACAGCCTGTGCAGCGCTTGAAGCGCCTGGCCAAAAGTGACGACACAGTCGTGGCATGAGGGTTGTACTCGCCGAAAGACCAGCGCATGTCGGTTCCCTAGAAGAGAGTTGAGGCACACAGCATGGGGCGAAATGATACATCAGAATCGGCCATTCGTTCCCATCGCAGTCGTCCTCCTCCCTTGGTAGACACAACCTGTGCAGCACCTGAAGGAAGGCCCAATTTGAGAACCGGCAGCACTTTACGCCTGTCCGACAACGTCAGGCAGTCGGTCAGCTCCCGCCAGGCCAGCGAGTGCGTTAGCGAGCTTTCCGCTGAAGCCGAGTACACCGCTGCATATGAGTACCATTCAGTCCCCAGTGTTTTCGACTGAGAATGGCGCGTCGTGGCACTCGAGGAAACGTGCTCTCGATTTGATGGAGGACGCAATCCGTGAGATGCAGTCGCGCAAGTTGCCTAATCGCCTCGACGACACACCGTAGGTCAGCTCTAGCGCACGCTGAGCAATCCAACGTCCGCTCCGCGTGTGTGCTGCATTGTACCAGGGGAGCTGAGATGTCGATAAGATGGCACCGGTGGAGGCCTGGACGGCTACCCGTACCCGTCTGCAACCTGTCGCTACTCCCAACCTGCCTGTCGTTGACGCAGACACAAGCGGCAACGATAGCGGCGCATGTCCGCTGGAGGTTCAGTGCACGTGGTGACACAAGTGCACATGAGCGTATCACAGGCGAGCCGAGGTCTTTGGCGTAAGTTGTACGTGGAACTGTATAAAGTACTCGCAGGGAATTCGAGGCCTTGGCGACATAGTGCGAAAATGTGAAAGGTACCGATCGCATGTCCTGACTGGATTTCCCATCTTGCATGCTCGTCAGGGAGCTTAGCCCGGTGTGGCGGTGGCAGCAGCATGGGCTTCGGACATGAACTGGTGAACTGGCAGGCTGGTGGTACATTGCTGCCATATTCGGATGTGACACGGCCTGTCCTGCAGATAATTGTCGAGGCGTCTCGCCAATGCAGGACGAGGCAGACGGTGGATTCGAAAATGCAGGCTGGTTGCAGGACGACTGTAGGAACGAGTCGGCCGGTAGATCCCTTATCGAGTAACTCGCAGGCCGCCTTGGCAAACGCCTCTACATGAGGTTGATGACCCCGAATCCGGATACAATTTCGATCCTTAAACTCGCGGGAGCATCTAGTTCTGCAATAACTGTAGATTGCTCAACGTCTTGACTCGCCAAGGTTTATTGTCGTCAAAACCACTCTATGCGCCTAGACCGTATCTTCGTAGAAGTCAGATGTACTCTATCGGAGCCGTAAGTCAGTACTACTGCCGCACTATATGTCAACGTCAATGCGTTCATATATGGCCGGGTAGTGAACCTCACAACTGTGCCTCCGGCCTGAGGATGTTGTGATTCGGTCAGATGCAAGATAATTACTCAACTAGATGCATCGTAAGGATCATGTGCAGTGGCGGTACAGTCCGTCTCGAATACTTCAGGGATCTTGGGGCACAGCAACAGCCAACAATCCGGTGACGGGATGCCTTGGAGTTGGTCCCGGAGCTCCTGGAAGCAGACGTGGAGTGGGAACGTGGGGCTAAATCCCCATTGGCCGATGGTCAAGTCGTCTTACCTGCTTTTTCTAGTCGGGGCGGGGCGCGAGGCATGGAAGTGAAAAGCCCCAGAGACGCTGTGTAAAGAAGCTAAACTTAACCCTGGTGATTGCGGGTTGGTTTGGCGAGGGAAAATGTTTGCCAAACTCCGAAGTAAGCCTTTCGGTCATGCAAAGGATTTGCTGTTGAGCATATTTTTTTCCCAGCATAGCTGCTCGTAGCAACGCACTTGCAGAGATTTTGCGGGATGCCTTGCCGCCTACTCAGCACGCATCGAAGCCGGGGTGCGAATGCGAAGTATGACGGGCTGAGGCGTATCGCTTTTCTGCCGTGATGAAGTCGTAATCGTTAACAGCGTTAATCTTGGTACATATTGCAGATCGACGCGAAAGAGGCGAAACGCGTCCAACTTAACCACGACCCGCGAGAAGGCTTACATCGTTGCGGTTTCGGGCTTGGTAGATCGGTGCGCTACAGATCAATAATGCAAAGCAGGCTGCCTGCTGCACACGCGTATATTGCACTAATCGAAATGCCATCGGCAAACTGGACGATTGAAGGCATGAGACCGTATTGATTCAGGATGTATCGTGGTGTGATGGACGCGTCGAAGCACGGTACGTCTCAGCGCGCCATGAGAGAGCTAATAATGGTTCCAAACAAGGCATAGGCTAGTCGCACCCAACGCTGCTTCATGGCTGGGCAACGACTCGTAAAGTTGTATGGAAAGAGATGCCGAGTGTCATCCGTATGTATCACGCCCCACACCCTCGTAGAAGCTACTTTTTGTTCCTTTGCATCCGAGCAAAAATGTCATCTCCACAATTCTTTCGGACTATGCGGAAGTACGCTCGCAATCTTCGTTGCTTTCGGTACCCAGACGCGGTAGCCGTGTGTCCAAGGACTGGGGGCCACAAGATCAGTTGTCTGACGAGGCCTAATTGAAAGCACATGTATGGACGTGCACTACTGAAGTTGTGCAGGCATGCTGAGGTCAACCACATCCAGCTGAGGGTTGCAGATGTGATATGAGGTTTCAATTCCTTGCTAAACATGCACAGATAACCGAGCATGCCACAGCTTGATGCGGTCAGCCCCTTCATTGAAGCGGATGGATGCTAGCCGTATCGGGTAGGTATATTGCCGGTCTTTTCACAACGAGGTCAGGATTGCTTACGTGTAAACCGAAGGCGATACGCAGCATCCCTGTTGATGTTAGGATGATGACAGGACGTCTCGCCTTTGCTCCACCATGCCAACGACAGACTTGTCGTCAAGCGTAATCACCGGCGGCAGGAAGACACGGATTGATGATTTTTCGTTTCCAGGGTATTGCGTCTCCCTTGCGTGGCGCCTCCAGATGCTATCTCCGTCACAGGTGCACATTTAGCGTTGCTGGCCTCACTAGTCCATCAATGTGTTGTAGAAAAGCAATGACGCCGTATATGATAACGCTGCTGGCGCAGGGACAAATTGTCGAACTGCAGACACTTTGCGAATAGTCAACAGACTTGAGCATGAGTAGTGAAACCGTCCTGTAATCAATATTCCCTACTCAGGAGGTCCGGAAGGGACGGTAGCAGAATGCAGTAATGGCAAGCAATACGACACGGTCGATACGTGTTTCGCCAGGGGCGTTGAGAAGGTGGTCCTGCGGTGCAAACTGCCTCAAATTGGAACCACACAATCTGGCCTGGTCTTTAGCGTCGGGACACAGGTAGACGTATGATTCGTTGGAAAGCAACATCCAAAGTGGGATGCAAGCCTCTGATTGGGCGGCACGCAAGAAGACAATTTGCGTAAAAAGAGGATTGCAAGATCAGCACATTGCCCAAACCTCAGCCTGCAAAGTTCGCGTTGGACAGGGTTCGGGCTCGGGCTCGGAATCAGGGAGGAATTAGGGCAAAGTAAGACGACAATCCATTCTGCTAGGGCAAAGAAGCGAGCCATGGCGGTTTGGCAGCTCGGAGGCTCGTATCGCAGCTCTTAATACCGATAGCGGCAACACTGCAGCTGCGCAGGCATGCGGACATCAGCGTCGTATTGCAAACCGCTGTGAACGGCGGGTAGTTTGGTGCGTGGTGCAGAGGTCAAACACGGCATGAGTGAGAGTGTCTGACAACCATCGATGGACGCAGCACCGATCCTTTGCGGTGTCTGGGAAGCGTGTGATGGCCGACTCGTCAATAGCTGCTGCAGGCTGTTGTCCGAGGAAGCTGCGATGGCTGCGCCTGGCCAAGGTGCTCAGCCGCTTACGGCGATTGATGGTGCACCTGCAGCCAAAGTTAATGGACGTGGAGGTGGCTAGGTCTAGCAAGGAGGTGTCCTCATCATCTCTCGTGTGAGCCCGCCTTGGCCGGTGCGGCAGCCCGTGATGAAAGCGTAAAGGATCTCACAGGCTTCACGCGATCCGCCATTTGGATAATCATGGTACCACAGACACAGGCCCCGGGGGACAGGCCTACTGCTACTGGCGTGCAGAGAATTGACGAGGCCCGCCAGCGCTATCGGTCCTGTTGGTCCTGCCTGGGCTTTGGAGCATGACGGTGTCCCATGAATAGTGGTGGCATACGACGGACGGCTGTGAGGAGTCTGCGTGTGCAGTGGGCCTGGCACACTCACACTGCAACGGCAGCCGGTCGTGTCGAACAAATCCTCTTGCGCGGACAGGCCAGCCAATTGCAGGTAACGGTGCTCGCTGAGGCTGGGCGCCGGTCGCAGCGGCGCAGCTCGCAAGGTGCTGTTTTGGGCGTAGCCCCGCGAGACACAGGCCGTGACTCTCCCTAAACGACGCGACGGAGATGCAGTGCGGGTCAAGCGGTCGCCGGCCGTGTGGATAATCAAACCCAGGGCGGCGACGGCGATGGCGAGCACTTGACTTGGTTTGCACACACGCAGCGCTTGCAGCTTTTGCAAATGCAGACACGGTGCCCGGCTCGCTGCTTGCCTTGCCACGCACTGCGACTGGTCAACCTGCCCGCAGGCAACTCAGTCTGACGAGGGCTAGCAATCCACCTGCTGCTCTAGCGCGCGAAACAGCGTTCGGCGAGAGTCAGCCTGCGTGCCGCCCAAGAGACTGACGATGCTGGCCGTGACGATCCACGGGGGCGCGTCTGTCTTCACGGCTGGAGTTGGAGTCGTTGTGTGGTTCATCACGTTTGCCGTATGTAACTGGGCCACTCACCTGAGTAGTGAGCGCCGAGGCGTGTAACCGCGTCCCCGTCCCCGTCACGCCCAGCCCGATGCAGCCACAGACTACCGTGTACTGTACTGTGTACTGTGTATCTACATACTACCGTGTACAGCGGTGCGTGTCGCTGGCGGTGCATGTTACAAGCAGCCAAACGAGACGGAGCATATCACTGCGGCGTGCTGCCTGCTGTGCTTTCGCTCGGTAGGTACAATACCGGCGGCCGCTTCAAGGCTCAAGCAGCGCAAACGAGGCACCCCACCCCTGCTCCGCCCGCCGCTGGTCTCGTCTGAGTGCGCGCGGCGGCGTGACCATCGACCAGGGCTCGCGTCCGCCAGGGAAGACGCTGGACAGGCATCGCGCGTCGCCCATCGCTGATGCAGCGCTGAGGCTTTGTCCCATAATTAACCCGGTGCCCTTGGCGTCGCGTTCGTTCGTCTGGGTGGCCGTGCGCCGCGCTAAGCCCACTACACTAGCCTCCCCAGCAAGCAGCAGGCGCGGTTGATGTCAGAGCTGTTTCTCCTTCTGGATCAGCTCTTGGGGCTTGCCTGGATCTTTCCGACTCTTCACAGGAATTATGTATCAATCCAACGGCCCCAAAAGCCATGTCTGCGCAAGCAGCTGCGTGCGGCCCACCGACAATCCGCCTCTGCCTCCGCCTCCCTGACTATAGACAATACCAATCGCCGGGGTCGCACCTCAAACCACACCATTACCACTCCGTCCCTTCCGCCTCTTGCCCGCCTACTGGTCTCTTGCATCTTCTTTATGTGCCTGCTCCCCTTTGCCTCACTGTGCTAGCCTAGGTCCAAGCACGCAAACACCGAGCTACATTCAACTCGCAACCTGGCCCACGTCTGCCGGAAACAAGGTTGCATTCATAGGCCCAGCGTACTCACATATTTCTTTCAAGTTGCAACCGCTCGTTGTCAACAGACTCCTTGCTTGCCACAAGGCTACCTCGGCCACCACTTCCCTTGTCACGGCTGTTGGTGAAAGAACTATAGCGTCTGTTCGCAAACACCACCACGCTATACTAAGCACAGCTGCCTCGCTCATGCTCAACGTCGTTGCTGCCCCGCGTCACTTCCATCTCGCCTTCACCTTTAACCACACCACCTCACTGCGTCGCCCACATGCTTGAGCTACAGCTCCCCCGCTCAATGCCTCACGCCCTCCCCCGGGAGCCTCCCTTCGACTTCCACTTCTCGTCCTCAGCCCGGCCGACCACCACCAAGTTCGACTCCAGCACGGTCCAGATGCAGCTTCCTGTCCCGCGAATGTCAAATGGCTACGCATTGCCAGCCCCCAGGCGGCCCTTGACGCCTCCCGAGGTGCCAGGCTCAGCAGTGAAGGTTGTATCACTGCCGCCGAGTCAGAGTACTGGCCAGCAGTATGGCTATCAACTTCCTGCAATCGGCAATTCCAGGTCAACGACAGTCACATCGAGTCCTAGCTCGCAAAGACAAATACAGCAGCAACCTCAAGAAGTTGCCCAAACGCCACGAAAGAAATGGCCTATATCAGACAACTTGCGGATTCCATCTACAATCAACACACCGCAAGAAGGACTTCCTCAGTTAGCAGCCGAGGTGAGTGAGAAAATAAAAATCGTATTGAGGAAGTACTGACCGGTTCAGATTACTTGTCTATTTTGGTTCGAGAGTTCCAAGGTCCTGAACCAAGTCACAGATCCGACATCATCTCCCCAGCATATCCAGCCCCTTGTCCCGGACGCAATACCTACTACCGGATTCCGAAAGTGGGTCGCGACGATCCTGACGACAACTCAGGTCGCTCAGAACGTTATCCTTTTAGCTCTGCTGTTTGTATGGAAGCTGAAGCAAACTAACCCCAGCGTGAAGGGAAAGCCTGGCAGTGAATACCGGCTTTTGACTGTCGCTTTGATGCTGGGCAACAAGTTCCTGGATGACAACACGTATACCAATAAGACATGGGCGGAAGTTTCTGGAATCTCGGTACAAGAGGTGCACATCATGGAGGTCGAGTTCTTGAGCAACATGCGGTACAGCTTGTACACCTCAAAGGAGAAGTGGGAAGCGTGGCACAAGGTCCTTGGCAAATTCGGTACCTTCTACGATCGAGCCTCGAAGATCCCTGCAGCGGGTACAATCAGCCCACCCACGCCCTCGCTCGCGGTGTCACAGAACTCCATTCCATCGCCACAGACCAGTCTCCAGACCTCTCCGCCAATCGCCCACTACTCGCCCAACCATTTGGCATTCTCCAGCAACACACCACTTTCGCAGCCCCAGGCAACATCTGCACAGGTCTCGCCTATTGGCTCTCTTCCTCCATTAGGTCCTATTGTGCAACGTAAGCGCAGTACCGACCACAGCGCCGAACCGCCAATGAAGAGACAGGCTCATGGATTTGCACCAGGTCCCTACAGCAACGCACCACTTGTACCAACATTGCAGACACCCATCAACAGGTCCTTCGAGCCACCACCATCTGTGAACAGGTTACCCCCTCTTCCAAGTCTTGCCATTCCTCTCCCGCAGCAACAGGCAGTACCTTCTGCACAAGCCAAGACCTGGTCAGAGCTTCCATTGCCAGTTCCTGGCAATCGTTCCATGGCTATGGTGTACCCACCTCCGGTGCAGTGGCAGCAACCGGTCAGCACACCAACATCCTCGGCTGCACCACCACCTTTTCCCACCCACCACACACCAACTGCGGATCGATCTCGCCAGATCAGCCCGTTCACGCATTCAAACAATTCCTCTCCGACGAGCGCTTCCTTCCCTACCGGTACGCGGCAACTGTCACCGTCATATTTCTTGAACCAACGACAGTCTCCGTACCGCCCAGTACGTGGTGTGCACACATTGTTGGTACCCCCACCACAGGCATCCATTCAGAATCCTGCTCGCAATATTTCGTACGATCAGATGCATTACCACCCGCTCGGACGTCCCATGACCGACCGCCGAGCTGGTCCTTTGCCGTACATGGATCACAGTGCTTGGCCTGAGCAGCATCAGTTCAACCAGCTTCCTGCTCCTCAGCAGCCGATCTTCCGTTAACGATCATTTCTGCTGTATCAGATTTCTTACATTCTCATACACATAGTTAGCGATCATTCTTTCGTCTTCAAGCCTCTTGTTTGTCAGCGATTTAGCGTGCATACAGTCGGTCTGTTAGATTCGACCGACTTCCTTTCATCATTTGCATATCTGGCGTTCCTGTACTTTTACATCTGAGCCACAAAGTAGGCCAGATTCTGACCCACGAAGTAACGGGTGTGCATGGAATGGAATAGACAGCCCCCCACGGGTCTCGAGGCAAGCTAGCAGAGCTGCCAGAACACAAAATCATGGGGCCACCCTTGAGCGACTGCTTAATACATAGTTCAAAGCAAAAATTATCCCTGCTTCTAATTGTATTGTAACACTCCCAGTGATTTTCGTGAACATAAGCTGCAGGTAGCGCATTTAGTTGGCCAAAATATTCGCTTACACTTGCCCAGCCTACATCGATAGACCCAAGCCACGGGGCCTTTTATGCGGGGTGGATTACACTTTCGAAGTTCCGTGCATTTGACTTTGGACCACAAATCCAAATCTCACGCCATCAAAACAAGCGCGCTCTTCTCTGGTCCTTCAACCCTTTATCGCGAATCGACCCGCATTGGTGCGGTAACTTGGGTGGCCTTATGAGGAGGTCCTTGGAGAGTCGGGCGTGGGCTCGGCTAGTGATCAAGGGTCATCTGAGAGGCTTGACGCGAACAATGGATGACTACTACGCGAAGGGTGGCTACCTATCTGGATAGAGGTCCCGGTGGAGAAAAGAGCTGGTGAACACGAAACGGTGTCTCGACCAGCAACCTAATATCATCACGCGCGTTCAACCGATTGTGGCATTTAAGTCTGGAGCCCTTACGACGGATTACGACTTCTCACACTGCATGACTATCAGATAACGTATTGTCTAGGCTCCAGTCGACT
>Ga0115846_100286_pt1 | contig 27166 bp, 38 predicted proteins | sample InSIn5gowninarea_2_FD_83860 | JGI IMG/M metagenome (GOLD analysis project Ga0115846, IMG submission 83860) | reverse complement strand
CTGGGCTCGGTGGACTCCCATTTCATGGCGTTCTCGGGGGTGATGGAGTTGAATTCGTTGCGGGCTTGGATGATGCCTTGTTCGATTGGGTCGTCGCGGATGGTCAGGGCTGTGCCGATGTATTGGCGTCCTTTGGAGGTCCAGGCTTGAGCTAGTCCTTGATCCTTGGAAGAGGAGGAAGAAGTGCTGTACCTGGATAGACATCAGCATCATACATAAGATGGGATCCGTCGCGCCAAGTAATTTACTCGGTAGGAGTAGCAGCGCTGATACCGATCAGGGCCAAAGCCGCAGTGATGCTGGGAAGGTGCATGTTGTCGTAAGCGGAGATGATCTTCGAACTACTTGTCGAAATACTGAAGTGATCTGTCGATGCAGATCTCCAATATGTAGAGGGCAAAGGACCTTTTGTAATCTTCTGGGATGAATACACAGCCTTACAGACTCCTCATCTCCACGCCTCCCTCCCCTCCACCCAGATTATCCGTCCACCAGCCGACTTCGCCATCGCATACCAGACACGATATTGCCGTCTCAAGAGGAGAGATTGCAGAATTCCAAGCCGGTTATACAAGTTCCAGACCTTCCTAAACCACATCACCCCCGCAGACATGCATAGTGGATCGTGGGGATACATGTTTCCCCCTGGGGTAAATGAATTTCACCTCGCTAGTCAACCTTGATGAACATCTCATTCGCGGACTTGACCTTTCGTGGCGTACTTCGTTATGAGATGAAGGTCGACCTGACTGCATTGCCAAGTAGGGTAAAGTCGTGGATATATTCTTGCCCAGGAAAGCCAAGCCCGTACAGGCTGTAGCAAGCAACATCTACTCGCGTATACCGGGCGGAAGGCTCAAAGGACCCGCGAGACGGAAAGCTTGAACGTGATTCCACTGTGGTTTACTGATAGTCATGGTCCCGGGACCATCTTTGGCGAAACGTAGAGGAAGACCGCAGATGCGGCGGACCGAGGCACATAGAAGGTCATCAAAACACGAGTAGGAGAAGACAGCATCCGGGCTAATGCAGGAGTACAACTGATGGCTCAGCTTGTTTCGTGCCGGCAAATGGAAACTGGAACATGTTGCATGAGGTATTCCAATGAGCTCTGAGTCGTCAATGTTCATGTGAAGACAATGTTGAGATGTTGTCGCGACGCGTCTCGGTCGTGCGAAAATGCGGAGGTGGAATTCGTAAGCTGCTTGGCTCGTTGCCATCGAATGCCATCATTTGACAGACGTTTATCCTTGTCTGCGTTTTTAGAATCATTGAAATATCCTAATATCCTTCCAAGTAAGCAAGAAGTGATGGATTGGATCCAGTGCGGATTGACATTCAAGGGTGTTGGGACTCGGGTCGAATTGGGAGTGAATAGAGTGGAATAATGATTGATTCTTGTTGTAAAATGCAAACTAGCAACTGATTGCGCAGTCATTTGATTCTGACGGGCAGTAACATTCGCGATCACTATCTTCGAACTCTGAGACACTTACCCTCATGTTCGACACAAATTGAACCAATATCGAGTCCGTAGAGACAAATCAAACATTGAACAGGGTGTGAACTTCAACCAAAAGCTCCGCCATTGCCAAGCCGCACAGAATTCCGCGAGCAAAGAAACAGGAAGCCACGCCGTGAGCTCCGCTCTTCCCGCACAAAGACTCAAAACAATTCACAAGTCACCAGAATGCCTTAGGTGGTCGTAATGGATGATGATGGGCGGCAAAAAGGCAAAAGGAGAAGCGAGGTCGTACCCGGGATCGAACTGGGATTACCGGAATCAGAATCCGATGTGCTAACCATTACACTATACAACCAACAGTTGTTGCGGACGTGGTCGAGAAGAAATCAATCCTGCAAGAAAACGAATTATAAGACCTGTCCTGCAAGCTGTGCAGCCACAAGGACTATCAGTCGTTCCAAGCTTCGAGGTTGGTATCGCGTCACGGTAGCACTTTGAAGAAGAGTAGGACAAGAAGTTTGAAGTATAGAGATCAAAGCTCATTCGCTTTTTCATTAAGCATTCATCGCATCATATTATGCGTGAGAGGAATTTGGTGGGGGAATCTGAACTATGGGAAGCAAGCAATAACAACACTTTTCTTTTAATGCAAGGTAGGAACCTTTTCGCCCTTCTTCTCGTACTCCAGAACCTTGTCGGGGTCGGTGCCAATGACGGGGTTGTGCGAGTTGTGGCCATCCATCTCGGGGTCGTGGCCCTGCTGGGTGACGTGGTGGTCATCGCGTTGGGAAAGAGTGTACTCCTCCTTGTCGATGTGCTTGAACGTGAACCAGAAGATGACGGTGAGGATACCGCCGGCAATGGCGCAACCACCGAAGTCCCAGGTGAGGTAGGGGTCCTTGATGACTGCAGAACAGGCAAGACCAATAAGGTAGGCGATGGCGGTGGAGAAGAGGTTGATGGCGGAAACGAGACCTCTCATGTTGGGAGGAGCGCGAGAGTAGGCAATGCCGTAGGCGGGGACGTTGATAAACAACTCGGAGATACCACCAATGGCGTAGGGAATGGCAACCCACCAAATGGTGATGGGAGCGACGAGGGAGACACCGTCGGCGTCAACACAAGTCTCGCTGGAACCGTGGTTGCCGCAGGGACCAAGCTTGTAGGCGTAGGCGTTGAGGACAGTGTAACCAACACCACCGAGAGTGGAGAGAGCGAGACCAGTGGTCATACGGGCGACGGGACCGTATGAGATGTGGAACTTGCGGAGAAGAGGGTAAAGACCGTAATTGAGAACGGGAGCCATCAAGATGATGGAGAGAGAGTTGAAGTTGGAAATAACGTCGTTGGGAACACCGTTGGTGGTGAGCATAGTGGTGAGGTAAGAGGCAGCGGAACCGATACCATTGTCGTTGAGGTACTGGATGGGGAAGAAGCAGAAGATACCAGTGGCCTGGAATGTGCGGCGGACATCCTCAACGAACTGGTCATCCCAGCAAGTTGCGTAACCAGTACCCTTGGCGGCGATGACTGAAGGCTTTGCAGGCTCCCAGAAACCGTGACGACCAATTCTCTTGATACCGCCAGCGCGGAAGCAGATGCTGAGTACCTTGAAGACGTTGGGAAGATCCGAACCACCGGGAGGGTGAAGGACGAGGCGCTTGCGGAGATACCAGAGGAGAGCGGGAAGAGGGATGTAGAGAATGAGGGGAATGAGGAATGCCAACCACCAGCCAATGTACTTCTCGCAGTAGGCAGTGGCAACACCCATGAAACCACCGATGTTGATCAGGAGGTAGAACCAGAGCATGACGCGCTCAGTGGAGGCCTCGGGGTCAATGATGACTTTCTCGCCCTTCTTGGTAGTCACAACGACGGGAACAGTCTCGGGCATCTGGTCGAGAAGAAGAGGAGAAACATTGGGCTTGAAGATACCTGCAGCGAATATTAGTTTGATGGGAAAGTTAAGAATTTCAAGATGTGAGCTTACCAGATCCGACAGCAAGAAGGTAGACGGAGACGAAGAAGGGACCCTTGGCAGCACCGCTGGAAAGAAGGCCGGGGGCAGAAGCTCCAACCAGAAGAACGTGAGCAATACCGAAGAGAAGGACACCCCAGCAAATGAGCTTGAAGCGGCCAGTCTTGGCGTCGGCGAGGTAACCGAAGACCAGGGGAAGAGCGTAACACAGAAGTGAGAATGACTGTGAAACGGCGTTGGCCTTCACAGTTCCCATGCCGAGGGCACCGGCGGTCTGCTGGGTACCAGAAGGAGGGGCACCATATCCGTTACCGCCGACGGGAAGAGGACGGTTGACGAAGTTGCTGAACAAAGGCTGGCAACCATAGTAGGAGGCACGCTCACAGAACTCGACAACGCAAATGAGGTAGGCGATGGTGGGAAGAGAACCGGGGACGCGGCGGAGAGTCTTGCGCTCTTCCTCTGTGGGCTTGCCCTCATAATCCTCGGTTGTGAGACCAGGGGCGTGAGCAGGCTCAGAACCCGAAGTGTAGGGGTGCTTCTCGTCGATGGAGCGCTCCGGTGTTATTTGGTCGGCCATGATGGATGTGTGTGTCGATGGGAAACGGCTGATCAAAGACGAGCGCAACAAGGGGACAGCTCGTTCTCATATATCACTTCACTGCAACCCCCCGGGGGACCCTTCACTCGAGCACTGACCTAGCAGGCGAGAGCCGGGTGCTACAACATGGACGGAAGATAAGGCTAAGATCATCAGAGGATCCGAGGTAGGGTTGCAAGAGGCAATTCTGCGACCTTTCTGCAAAAGGCAGGTCAACAAAATCGGCGCCGTTCGAGCCTCGCTGCTCTTTCGCCGCCGGAAAATAGCTACATCTCGGTCGAGCACGGAGGGTTCCCGGTCGTCGCTCACCTGCCGCATAAAGCTAGTACGCGTTGAGACAAGTCCAGACAAGTCAACCCCAAGCTTTCGCCAAAGTCTGGTGGTCCTGTGATAAGCAAAAGTAAAGACCTCGCCAAAGCAAGCCATTTTCTTGAATTACAGCTTGGTTGAGCTTATCACGCAATTTTGCCATGCAATTGGCTTTGGCCCTTGGGGTTTTGTTTATTAGCAAGACACGAGACTCGTCGCACACGACCCGCCTAAACGCATTGCGACCGTTCGGCGCAAAGCGACGCCTTCACATTGCCCTGCGCATTCCAAGACTCTTTTGCAATATAACGATTCATGGATGAGACTCGGCAAATGCCTCTGTCGCGAGTACCAAGTCAGAAAAGGTTTGGAGCAAATCACCACAGCAAGGACCACGGCGGATGAATGTGGAAATGTCGCGTGCGCGCCAAAAGATAACCGACACGAAGCACGCGATCTCGACGATGTCGAGGAAAAGGGAAACCGCTTGTCAAGGAAACTCTTTTTCCCAAATCATCGCGGAGAAGAACGTGGAGTATCCAATCGGCGCCCTCGCCGCATCTGCCGCGCTATCTTGCCGCCAAGCTCACCAAGCTGCTGGGAACAAGCTATCTCTGACTCGTCAAAATTAGCCCACGTTATTGATCCTTGGTGCGCCTCATCCTGCGGACTCATTCCTTGTTCCTTCGAGAATGGCTTGTCTGATATGCATAACAGCAAGAAGAACCGCGGCAGGAACGGAAGGGAAGGGGAGCGTTTGCTTGGTCTGACGGCTTGATTCGCTTGTGGGAGAAGCTTATCATCGCCACATGCAATCCTTCGACGAGTCTATTGGGAGATCATCACCGGCACAAGAAAGTACAGGATGACTTTGCCGCTATCATGCAACGGAGAGACCGTAATCCACCAGTCCGCATCAGGTTTGTGGTCAGCGATATGCTAGCGAAATCACTTCGACCAACCGTTCATCGATGTAACCTCTCTATCACTTGCTCAAATGGCACTCCATTCACGACCCGCTCACACTTGATTTTGGTGTATCAAGAACCAATCTTGTACAACAATTCCATTCCTCGGAAGCCGGAAACCGCGGGATGCCTTGTCGAGATGAGTTCGCACATGCACCCGAAAGCAGTTGGTAGACAGATAACAGCCATCAAATCATGCGAACCATCAAGCGACATCACGCTTGAATAATGCTGACCTTTTGCATCATGCCTCAGGTTTCTCGGACGATCGCTCCGTCCAAACTTCCTGCCCGTCTTTCAAATCATGAACCAACGTCAAGCTGCAGGAATACGAGTCAATCCACTGTCACGAGATTGCTGATGGAATCGCTACGATTACTCGCGTGCTTCCGCCCTGACACCGCGTATTCATTCCGTTCAAACCCCTTCCAGCACCCAAACACCCCTTCAGGAGTGAGGACAAGCGAGAGGGAAAGCTTATGTCTACCACAGACGACGTGTGCTGTGCTCTCTTGCTTTCAGCTCCTCTTCTACAGCCAACGTCTGGTGTCTGCAGTGTTGTTTCCCCTCAGTCGCGTGCGCGTAGCACGTCCATCCTCCTCCTCCGCAATCCTACTGCACATCTACCTTCCTCTTTGAGCAGCACCTCCACCTTTCCCCATCGACACGACGGAGAAAGCTTATGTCGACTTCAAAAATCGGCATCTGAGCGAATCCCGAGACATCGAGGTTTGCACAAAGGTCATTGTTGTCGTTGTTGCTATGAACTTCGAAACCCCCACTTTCCACGATACTAGCTTTTTGTTATAATTGATAGGTTAGATAGGGACACCGCTATCACGGTCTTTGGTATATACGTTATAGCGATTTTGAATTCCGTTATTGTGTAACCTTTTTTCTCCTGTCATGGAAAATACTCATCTCGTATCTCATCCATGGTCAAGCCTGAGGTCAAAGAGCAAATCTATACGCAATACCGCATATTCCGAGTCCATCGAATCGCTCATTTGACAATTATGCTTGCCTATCCTGCCAGATTTTGCCAGTAGTGATGGCCCGAACGGCCGAAAGTCGTGGCGCCGCCCAAATGAGTTGGATGGAAGGAACACCCTGTGCGTTGTTTGTGACGACAATATCTCCTCGGCAGCACAAACTTGTATCGGTAATGGGATGTTTTGGTGTTGATTAGAGAGGTGTTGTGAGTTAATTGTGTGGTATTTGAGATGGGATGTTGGCTAGGGACTTGCTAACGGGCAGATGGGGGTTTTCTCTTGTTTGACGTGGTGGACGATTGAAAGATCAGGTTGCGAAATTGTTGCTCTTGATTGAAACTGACTCGACCATCACACCAGTCCATTGGGAATCTCTGATCTGATGATACACCCCGAAAATGACCTCAGACTTTTCCATCTTCCTTAGTTTCCCTCATACCGATATACAACATCACCACTTTCCGACCACTTCTCAGTACACGGGCATCTTGAAAGCATCAAACTCCACCTCCCAAGTCTCCAAACTCTTGCTGTCGAACCTACACTCCACAGTCCCATTACCACTCTTACTCCAAGATGGTCTCAAAGGCCAAGCACACACTTGCTCGTTCTCTCCCTTCCTATCTCCTTGCAAGACCGTCGCGTTCAAAGTCTGCGGCACGATCCCCTTTTCCACCCACTCAATCATGACCTGCAGATTAGTTTGTGGGAATGGGTGATTGGGTTGATAAGCATTCAATCCACAATGCCCGGCTCCAGGGATGAGAAAAAGTCTATACCAGTCATTGAGCGCTGCGTTGGAAGCGTTGAAGGAGAGATGAGGATACATGATCTCCCGCACCGAATCGCGATAATGTACCGAACTTCCAGTTGGGATGGAAAAATCGGATTCACCATGATAGTGTAGAATTTTACCGCCGGAAGAGTGATAAGAGGAAAGGTCTGGCCAGGTGGTGTGGAGAGTGGATTCGTACATTTGCCAACCTTGATACATCCATTGTTTCAGCGTGTCGTAGGTTACGTTGTTAAGGTTTGCAAAGGAAGTTGCGTTGACCAAGTCCAAGAAGGGTAAGACGAACTGTGCGGCGAAATCGCTGGGCCAGAGGGTGAATGAGGATGTGTTGGTGTCGTATTGGGTGAATGCGTCTGCGAAGATGGAGGCGGGTTGGTAGGATAGATAGGCCTGTTTGCCGTGAGAGTCGCGCAGGCCTCGGATAATGGTATCAGCCACCTGCACCGCCTTTGCCGTGACAGTGCCATTTTGCGCCGGCCAAGCAGGATGAGGTGGGAATCCCATATACACAGGAGAAGCAGCGCATGAGTATGGTGTTCCGATCAAGCCACTAGTGTTGAAACGCAATTTGCACAGATCGGTACGGGCGACCACGCCATCGGTTTTTCCATCCAACGGGTCGCAAGCGGTGATTGTTTCGTTGAGTATCTTTTCCATCTCGCAAGGAGGAGGATAGTAGTCTAGTGTTTGCTCCACGATGTCGGAGTATGCGTGTTGGACTTGTTGGAAAGCGAAGCGGAAAGCAGGGGCACCGACGACGGCGCCATCGAATTGATCTCCGTAGCGTTGGATCTGGCTCCAGCCATCGCGACCACCTTCTGAACAACCTGTGGAGTGTCAGTGGTCACTTCTTGCAGACAAATGTGTATTCTTGCTGACCTTGGTAGTAAGCGTATAGTTTGTCGTCCTTGGTCATGTTGAAGAAGCCCTTGGTGAACTCCTTACCCAGCACCGTCATCTCATGGATAGCTTGAAATCCAAACATATTCAAGTTGTGGAGGTTAGCAGTGCCATTGGCGAGAAGGAAGACACTGCTGAATTGGGTAGATAAGCTGCCAAATCCTGCATCAGTAGTGCCAGCAGCAGCACCGTAGATGATGCCACCAGGCAGCGAGCCAGATAAACCATCGCCAGAAGAGACTTTTCTTTCGCGTTAGCAAGTTTTAATGCACAGCAATTAGTATCGAACATACTCAGATAACCGCCACCACCCGTAGACAAAAAGCGATCCTTGAAGTTATCGGGCGAAGGCAACCAATAGACCAACCTCACTTTATCACCCTCAATTCCATCATGAGAGTAAGAGAAGCTGATATTGCAGTAATCAAAAGTGGAATCCGGAAACATGACATTACCGCTGGCATTGGCGGCGTAAACTGGATTGGCAGTCACGGATGCATTGTCGATGGTAATGCCTTGATAGAAATCAGCAGCCGGTAAAGCAGCAACTGCATAAGCTGAAGTGCAAACATCTTCAAGAGAAGCTGCTTGAGCGACAGCCACACAGACTGCTGCAGTCGAGATAGTCCAGAAGGGCGAATGCATGATGTTGATGCATTGGCAAGACATTGGTGGATGATTGTCTCATTTGTAGTTTGTAGTCTGGAAGTTCTGAAGATCCCCACATTGAAAGAGTTGTGGATCGTCGCATGGTTTTCTTCAAAAGAATCGATTTTGGGAAGACGCTTGACGTCGATGTGTGCTAGTCTCCAGAATTGCGGGGTTGGTGTATACCTGTTGACAAGTGGGGAAGCGGGGAGTACCTGAAGATCTCGAATATGATGTTGATACTATAGGTCAAGCACGGCATGTGCTCTTTTGCATCGGATAGAAGTCAATATGAATCGATACGATGAGATACAATCGGGGCCAGTGGGGAAAGCAACAGGAAGCTAGGTTCATGATAACACCGAGGTTCTTGGCTATCCCCTAAATCGACCACATTTCACCGCCCCTCTCTCATCTTCTGCATAAAAGCAGCCGACTCGGCGGCGAACTTGCACTTTTCGCGAATGTTGGGTCCGAATTTGTAGAACAAGAACTACATAGTTTGGAAGTCAGCATAGCCGCTCATAACTGTAATGCGTTTCCACAAGGATGAGGCGGAAAAGTAATCGCTCACCGGCATAGGCAGACACATGAGTGCAAGAAAAGCAGGTATACAACTCGCCCAGTGTATACCAAGGTTTGCATACATATAACTCGTAAACAGCGGAAACGCCATTCCGAACAAACTTCTCAAGACCGAGTTGGCAGCGAGAGCGGAGGCAGCATAGATGGTATATGCATCGATGAGATAATTCATGACTCCAAGAAAAACGAGGATCATACCGAATCCAAAAGGGGCTCCAGCAGCAATTGACGCCATCCAATGTACGCTTGGCGAGTTCGTCCAAGCGAACCAGAAGAGACCGATTGGGAGGGCGCAAGCTCCTACCATGGACATAGGGAGACGGGCTTCTGGGGGTGCGTTGCCATTGTTGGCAGCTGCGACGCGTTTGTATCGTTTGTTATCCCAGAGACAGTAGACGATCGCGAAGAGCATACCTACTGCCACGCCGAGGAAGGCTAGACCGCCAATACCTGGAGACCAGCCGCGCTTTTGTTGATAGACGATGGGGAAGGCGGCGAACATGAGATACAGAGTTCCATAGATGATGGCCCTGCGGTATTGAAGTCAGAGATCGGATGTGCTTAGCGCGATGGTTATTTATACTCACATGTAAATGCTAAGCAGTAACACGATAGGTTCGCCGAAAAGCAATTTCCAAGGTCTGATCAATGCAGTGCTAAACACATTCACGAACTGCACAGGACCAGATGCAATCTCCGCTCTTGTCTTGTAGATTTTACCAGGGTTGGTCTCTTCGAGAGCGCGCGCCCGCTTGCGGAGGAGGACAGGCGCATAGGTTTCTGGGATGAGTAGGGAACCTGCAATCCAGAGGATGCCGGTGAAGATGGCCATGATGCCTTCAACCCAACGCCAGCCAATGGTCTCGCCTGCGAAACCGCCGACGATTGGACCAATGACTGGCCCGAGGAAGGGAGCTGAGGCAAAGAAAGTCATGGCTAGGCCACGCTGATCGGCGTCGAACATGTCTGCGATGATACCGCCAGCATTCTGGAGCTACACATTAGTCTTGAGACTTGAGAAAAGACAAGAATTTGGAAGGGTAGAGCATACTGTCAATGGTGATGAACCAAAGGAACCAGCAAAGAAGCGCATGAGCAGCAATGTCGTGATGTTCTGCGCCCCAGCAGCTCCAGCATTGAAAGCAGTAAGCGCAGCATAAGTTCCAATAAACAAGACCTGGCGTCCAAAAATCTCCGACATGGGGGCCCACATAAGTGGTCCAATGGCAAATCCTAGTACAAATAGCGACACTCCAAGCGTCACGATCAACTGGGAAGTCTGAAATTGCACTATGACTTCGCTCAAGCCTCCAGTATAGGCACTAGACACGAAAGCGACGGCGAGGGTAGCGATGGAGACCAAAGCTACCAAACACCATTTCTGCCAATCGGGCCAGGTCATGGGATTGCGAGGGTCGTTGTCTATCCAGACGACAACAAACGGATCTTCTTCTGTTCCTGATCCAGCGTATCTCCAGTTCTGTACTTCGGGAGTGACCAGAGCTTGATCGTAGACCAGACGGAACCAAGATACTGATGGTCCATGATGGTGTTGAGGAGGCTGGACATGACTACCACGTTCGAGATCTGAGTCGGTCGACTTCTCGGACATGACCAGGGAAAGGTATACAGAAACGGTGGTGAATATGCTTGATCGAGGAGAGAACCTGGAAGGAATCGCTTCGAGGGCGACCACTTGTTTTGTAAGACGGTCTAGGACGAAATCGAGCAAGGCATAAATGAGGAGATGTCAACAAGCCGGAAGATGCGGAAAATCAAAGATTCGAGCATTGTACTGCAGCATAGCGGGCGTTTACACCAATAACGTAGAGGCAGTCGGGGTGATGTATATCCGGGAGGGGTGTTGGAAGCATCAACGAGGTTATGCAAGCATAAAACCATGTTTCTGTCCGGGTTCCGGGGCTGGCGAAGGAGATAGCGAGTAACGCCGTCTTAATGCCGCGATGTTCAATGATGCCCGTGTTGCAGGATGCTGAAGTCAAGTCAACCAGATGTTCGGAAAAAGGAGAAGTGTTGCGATAGAGATGAAAGGCTAGATTTATGCTATACATCAACAAGGAAGAAGATCTAATTAACAAGGGTACTCATTCTTCTTCCTTCACCAGCAACACCGCCAATAGTGGCTTCTTCAGTGGCGCTTCCACCTTGTTTGGCGAATACTCGTCGTAGGTGGTTTGTGGCATTGAGATAATGTTGCTTGACACCAGGTGTAGGTTTCAACGGATTGGGAGCCTTGTCCCAACCATGAGGCACACCTTCAATCATCTTGTAGTGGACAGTCTTGTTGATACCCTTTCCAGTAAGACGGTCGCGGAACTTTTCACCCTCAGCGAGGAGCATGTCCCACTGGCATGTGTGCATGATGATGTCTTGAGGAAGAGCTTCGGCAAGGAGGTTTGTAGGAGCAATGCCGGGAGAGAGATAAGGCGAGTCCAGAGGGATGGTGTCCGGAGGATGCAGGTATGATTCATCAAACAGATTGGTGAAGATGGCAGGGAGATCTTGATCTGTGCGGACCGAAGTGTTGCGACGTTCTTCGCGGGTCTGGGTGTAGTCGCAGGAGGGGTACCAAGGGACGATGGCGCAGAGAGAGACGGACTGGACGGTTTCGCATTGCTTGACCGACATTTGCTGTTTCTGCAGGCTTGCCAGAGTGGGAGCAACGGTATGACTGCGACTGCGGACGATGCGGTCGACACTGAGACTGGAAGAGCTGGGATCCTGTGCGCGAGGCAGACTGAGAAGAGACGACGAAGCACCGTTGTTTGTCTCGACTCTACTGAATTCGCTTTGGTGGTCGTACAGGCGGAGAGGGACGGTGAAGGCCATGTTGGCGCCGGAGCTGAAGCCGGAAAGCGCAATCTTATTCTCGTCGATGCCAAGTTCGTCTGCGTTGTTGGCCATGTACAGCACAGCATCTACACCGTCCTCGACAGCGGTAGGGAAGGGGTTCTCGGGAGCCAGACGGTAGTCGACACTGACAACAACAGCAGCGCATTCGTCGACGACGGTTCCACACCAACGAGCATCATCACTAGGGCTGCCCAGAGTGAAACCTCCACCGTGAAAGTTGATGACACAAGGATACCTCTTCTGGCTGAAGTCCATACGGCGATGCTTCTCGTAGTCCTTGGGCACATAGAAGTGCAAGTCGAATGAGCCAGGCTTGGAACTAACAGTCGCCTTGATGGATCGCTTGAAGGACGGTTTCGGCGGGTGAGGAGGTGCCATGCGGTGGAGCAGCATTCCAATTCCCATGAGGAAGCGCCACATCTGGGCCTGCATGTGTAGGATCCATCGTGGTCTTCCCGGTCCCGTCGTGCCCGTCGTCTTTTGCGAAGCCGTCGAGAGTTTGGGAGATAGCGGCGGTTGGGCAGGAGAAGGTGAGCGAGGAGGGGACGATTGCGGTGGAGGAGTCTTGTTCCCGTCAGCAAAGTCGTGCCTTTCGGTCTTTTGCGCGGCCGTCACGGCGATGGATGGTCGGTCAGGCATCTTTTGCTGGGAGAAGGGAAGTTTGTTGACAGCCGTTCTTGGATTGAGGAATTGATGGCGCGCGCTGACGTAGGCGACGCTCCAAGTGTGGCGCGGGAAATGGGAACAAGACCAGAAGGTCCCTTTGTGGCGTCGACCCTTTCGACGTGTGGCGGTGCCTTCCCGCGGCAGGTGCGATGATGCGTGGTGCAGCCGTCATGCGACAAGAACTGCCTCTTATGCTGCAACTGCCCCCATTGAACCGTCGATATGTCGACTGGCCATGATCCTGCATCTCTGGCCAATGCGACATCACCTGATATTGCCCCAGCGAATGCGCTCCCATCTGTCGACTCAACTCAACCACCTTCTCTAGTCGCTTCCTCAACGGATGCGCCGGCGACCACAGCTCCCTCAATCAATGCTCCGCCGTATGACACGACTGCTAGACTTGGAATCAGGTCTTTCTCTCCAGCTATTGAAGAAATCCTGAAACGCTTACCTCAAAACTCGCTTTCCGCTGTTCATGGTACACAAGAGTGGGAAGCTGCGAGAAACGCCGTCTTGAAGAACATGACCACTTCGACTACACTAGACGACTCGCATCCGGATGACTCTGCCTTGAGAATAGTAAAGGAGGAGGAAATGGACACGGACATGGATGCTGCAACGCCCGTCGTTAGGGGTGGACGAGGGAGAAACCGCGGAGGTCGTCCTCGTGGTAGTCGAGGAAGGGGCAGAGGCAGAGGTGCTTTGACTGGAGATGTTATGACGCCGTTGTCAGCAGCTATGGCCACACCAACATCTACAGGCCGGGGCCGTGGAAGGGGAAGAGGAGGAAGACCGAGAGGAAGAGGTGGCAGAGGTGGAAGAAAACCATTGGCTGAAGGCATCAAGATTCATGAAGTCAGCTCTGACAGCGATGATGATGTTATTGACGATGCCGAAAACACTCCTCTGGCGACAACATCTCGATCTGGCCGCGCAATCACAAAACCCACTACTTTCGTACCCGTAATAGCCTCACCCACATCTGGCGTCAAACGCAAGCGCAATTGGGGACGTAGGAATCCGGAATTGGCAGTCTGCAAGGCATGTCTTCGACCGCATAGTCCAGCCACCAACATGATAGTATTTTGTGATGGCTGTAACACTCCTTACCACCGCTATTGCCATTATCCTCCCATCAGTCAGGAGGTTGTAGATATTCCCGACATGGAATGGTTCTGTTCGGACTGTACAGTTCGACCAGCACCAGAGGTTGACGTTGACTCATTTGTGTCAGGCGGAGAATTGACAGAAGAGCAGGTGTGTTTGTGTTAAAAAGACCAGAATGCCACAAGCTGACCATCACAGAAACGAGAAGTCTTGACCTTATTACCATCACATACGCTGGTAGAGCTATTGCTACGGGCAGATAGATCACATCCAGAGTTGGTATTGTTCCCACCAGGAGCTTACCGAACACCCCTGCCTTCCACGCTCTCGGCATTGCTTGATCCTCCCAAACCTGCAGCTGAGCCTCTACCACCAAATCCGCCAGAGCCTCCCTCAGATGAATCCGAGCATGCATACTATCCATTACCGGTGCGACCAGATGATGATGTGGATGAAGGCTATAACGAGCTTGATAACCCCACGGCGAATTACCCAAAACCTGGTCAGGGATTGGGAGCTACACTTCCTCCCGAGGAGACACATCTGGATTGGCTGGTTGATGATAATGAAGAAGTCTACAGTCATTTCCAACCTGCCGACAGAATTGACGACATGGATGCAACCATGGCAGGTGCAGAGGAGATGGTCAACTGACTTTGATTGAAGAAGAGCTATACTATTCTTTGCTGTATATATTCACTACCTATCAAAACATGATTTTGCAAGAAAGAGAAGACGAAGCGTGATGCCAAGAAGTCCAGACTTGAAGTTGGTGGGTGAAACAGGGTCTTGCAGGGTTTTGAGGAAGTCGCGGCGTTTTCTTCTCTCAAGTCCGAGCGCTTGGACGTTTGTCGTCGAAGCTTCTGCTTTGATGAAAAAGAGTTGAAAGCATGAGCCCGTCGACTTTTCCTGCATCCGATCTTTGTTTTCACTCGCTTCCACGCCCTGCCCATCACATTCTCTCATCCATACCGAATCGCCGAGAAACATCCAATCATGGCCAACAACGCAACCGCACCGCAAACCGGCGACCGCCTGGCCGGCCTCGCTCACTCTGAGCAGCACTACTTCAACAGGTAAATTCACCATTCTCTACTTGACCAGACTGAAGGGCGCAGGACTGACAAGATGCGCAGCTACAACCACCACGGAATCCACGAGGAGATGCTCGTACGTTGCGCCGCAGTCCAAGGACTCAATCCAAAGAAAGAGCGTGTGAATTGACAAGACCCGACTGTTTTAGAAAGATGATGTGCGCACTCGCAGCTACCGCGATGCCATCTACCAGAACCGCCACCTCTTCAAGGACAAGGTCGTCCTCGATGTCGGCTGTGGTACCAGCATCCTGTCCATGTGCGCATCCTCCCACCTCCATCCTCGTCCACGATTCCACCCATACTGAGACAATCCCACAGGTTCGCCGCAAAGGCTGGCGCCAAGCACGTCATTGGTGTTGACATGTCGACCATCATCGACAAGGCAAAGGAGATCGTCGAGGTTAACGGCTTGAGCGACAAGATCACTCTTCTTCAGGGCAAGATGGAGGAGGTTGTTCTTCCCTTCCCCGAGGTCGACATCATCATCTCCGAGTGGATGGGCTACTTCTTGCTGTACGAGAGCATGCTGGACACTGTCCTGTGGGCCCGTGACCGTTACCTCAAGAAGGGTGGTCTCATCTTCCCCGACAAGGCCACCATCTTTGTCGCCGGTATCGAGGACGGTGACTACAAGGAGGAGAAGATCAACTGTGAGTTGTGACCCATCTCTCCACTCTGCACCAGCAGCAACTAATTCAATCCGCAGTCTGGGACAACGTCTGGGGCTTCAACTACGCTCCCCTCAAGCGCACCGCTCTCACCGAGCCCCTCGTCGATACTGTCGACCTTAAGGCTGTCGTCACCGACCCCGCTCCTCTCATCACCCTCGACCTCTACACCTGCAAGGTCGCCGATCTCGCCTTCCACCTTCCTTACTCCCTCCCCGTCCGCCGCACCGACTACGTCCACGCTCTGATCGCCTGGTTCGACATTGAATTCTCCGCCTGCCACAAGCCCGTCAAGTTCAGCACCGGCCCCCACACAAAGTACACCCACTGGAAGCAAACCGTCTTCTACCTCGACGACAACCTCACCGTCGAGGCCGGCGAGAAGCTCAACGGTACCCTGCTCTGCAAGCCCAACGACCGCAACAGAAGAGATTTGGACGTCGAGATTGAGTATGCGCTCGAGGCCAACGAGCAAGGTCGTGAGGCCAAGGGCAAGTGCACCTACGTCATGTGCTAACCGCGCTTTGACACCGTTGTTCACTGCTGCTCAATTGTCATGTGTCTATTTTCTATCGTTCATGAAGCTCAGAGTTGAAGGAAGGGGAAGGGGGTCATAAAAAGTAAGAGCATGGGGGGGTTTTTCCATATTTTCGCTGTCTTGCATGGGAAAGGTGTTCCGGGAAAGGGAGGAGAATCTACATAACGTCGAATGACTACATCTCTTGAAACTCCAAACACAAATCTCAATTCTGGACCTTCTTTTGTGATTAGAAAAAGAATGCATTGAAAATAGGTGCCAGTAGAAATAACCAGCAGGTCAAATCCGACATCTGTCATCCGGGCCTCGGTCCCCGATGGCCGCGCATGAAAATCATTCGGGAAACTCGGCCCCGAAGGCTGAAAGCTCCTGACTTTCTCCACATCGAACATCCCGCTTTACCAGCCTAACAAACAACCACATTCCGCATCTCTTACTTTTTCTCCGTTCTTCTTTGTATCTCTTTTCTCCGGACTTTGCCAATTGCTTATACCATGGCTGCGTTTATATCGACACGGGGAGCATTGTCGCTTGTGAGACCGGTGATATCTAGGCAATGGTATTGTAGAGGTCTGGCTACGGTGGCTGGAGGTGGAAATGGAGGTGGAAGTGGAAGTGGACATGGAGGTGAAAATGGGACATTACCGTTGAAAGGGATTAAAGTGTTGGATATGACTAGGGTGTTGGCTGGTGTGAGTGATTCCTTTTTTTTTCTTTTTTTTTTCTTTGTCGATTTTCAGGTCTTTTGTTTGCTTGAATGTATTCTGCTTTCCATATTTTCCCGAAAAGAAAGAGAGGGATATTTTGGCGGCTGGAGTTGTAGGGGTGAAGTATTTCGAGATGAAGGAAGACGGAGGGGTTGAGAAGAGAGAAGAAGTCGAGGAAAGAGCTCGGAAAAGGAAGGAATAGGAAACAACACTTCTTAGCGGCCCAGGTACAGAAGTCCTTCTCTCCATTATCGTTTTCGGGAGCGGTGAGCAAGACAGGGAAAGGGGAAAAACATCCACAAGAAATCAAAAAGCCAGCGCGATCGCATCGGAAGCAGCAAGCACATTCTCAAACTGGGAAACCCCATCAAACGTCCCCATTGGGCACGACACATCGCATCTCTCCACCACATCTAGACAAGACCTTCAAGTTCAAACCCAAGAGGACTGACAAAGAACACAAACAGCCATACTGCACACAGATTCTCGGCGATCTAGGCGCAGAAGTCATCAAAATCGAACACCCCACCCGCGGCGACGACACCAGAGCCTGGGGCCCACCATACGCCAAACACATCAAAGGTACAGAAGCACAGAAATCAGCACCTGGCGAATCAGCATACTTTCTCTCCGTCAACCGTAACAAGAAATCTTTGGCCTTGTCTTTTCAATCCCCTGAAGGAGTAAAGATATTGCATAAATTGGCCGAGGAATGCGATGTTCTGGTTGAGAATTATCTACCTGGTGCATTGGGGAAGTATGGGATGGATTACAAGACGCTGAGCAAGGTTAATCCGAAGTTGATTTATGCGTCTATCACTGGCTATGGACAGACTGGGCCATATTCTAATCGCGCTGGTTATGATGTTATGGTTGAGGCGTAAGTTCTGACTCTCCTCGTTCCTCCCTCAACCTTCTGCATCTCCTTTATTCACTCACGACGACCATGGTACTGATTTGACATTCGTCAACAGCGAAATGGGTCTCATGCACATCACAGGCACCCGCGACGGTCCACCCAGCAAAGTAGGCGTCGCAGTAACCGACCTGACAACCGGCCTCTACACTTCCAACTCCATCCTCGCATCCCTGATCTCCCGCGGCATAACAGGCAAAGGCCAACACATCGATGTCGCACTATCCGACTGCCAAGTCGCCACCCTCTCCAACCTCGCCTCCTCCCACTTGATCTCCGGAAACCCCGACAGCGGTAGATGGGGCACCGCCCACCCCTCCATCGTCCCCTACAAAGGCTTCGAAACAGCAGATGGCAGTGTGATGCTAGGAGGCGGCAATGACAGATTATTCGGCGTCTTGTGCGATCGTCTGCAAAAGCCGGAATGGAAGGCAGATCCAAAATTCATCACCAATGCGCAAAGAGTGGCGAATAGAGATTTGTTGGAGGAATTGATCACCACGATTACAAAAACAAAGACTACGCGGGAGTGGTTGGATGTGCTGGATGGCAGTGGGATGCCTTATGCGGCCGTCAATGATATCGAAGGGACCATGAAGCATGAACATGGTATGAGCACCCTACTATTCTCTCACATTACTTCTTATCCTCACACTAACACACCAATCTCTCCAAAACAGTCCTAGCTCGAAACATGGTCCACGAAATCGACCACCCGACCTGCGGACCCATCAAACTAGTAAACACGCCCGTCAAATTTTCAGAATCCGCGCCATCGATCAGAACAGCGCCGCCGACTTTGGGCCAACATACGCAGGAAGTGTTGATTGGATTGGGGTATTCGGAGAAGCAGGTCAAGGAGTTTAGAGACAGTGGTGTGGTCGCTTAGAGAGAAAGTGGTGGTGGAGGCAAGGATGATGGATAGGAATGTAGGTATGGAGAGAGGTTTTGGAGAAGATGTGGACATATATGTTGGTATTGGTGAATTTCTTTTCCAAGGGTGGGGTTTGTTGACACTTGTACGTGCTGGCGGGTGAGCAGCGGAAAGATTTTTGCCTTTTGATATACATGATTCGACTCAATCAACGTAGTTGGGAATTGGTCTTTGGAACAGTGGTCTTGGGTTTATGTTGCGCTTTCTGGGTTCAGGTGATGTGTATGCGACTGCCAAAAACTACCTACATCATTTTTGTGCTCATTGGTCTTTTATTCAGCGATGGCTTGGTGGGTGCCTATTCCCACCTCTACCATAAACCTTGCTTTCGACTTTCTGTTTCTTTCACCACAAACAATGTCGAGTCACTTTTGTATTCTTTCTGGTGTTATTGATTACTACTCGTTGACAAGTGGGAGAGCATCTGTGCTGAAGTAAGGGGTTTTCGGAAGGTGGGAAATATGATTATCTGTGGCGGTCTTGTCGTCTGTGATTCTCAAGTGATTCACTCGAGATGTGAAGGCGAATGTGCCTATGGTGCATTCTGACGAAATTCATCAGCTATTTGATGCAGATGTGTCCATTCCGGTTGCATTAATTCAACAAACAAGCAGCCTATCATCCACAGCCGATCCAAGGACGACCATCTCGAGTTCTCGATGTGGGGAGGTATTTGCAGTGGATTGGGTGGAGACGGTATTGGCCATTGCTCGTTAAGGAGTGAGAGAGCTACTCGCGCCTGGAGAAGTCAAGGAAAACGCCTCAAGCAAGAGAGCCGGGTGTTTTTGGCTGTCTTATCACTTGTGTACCTCGATGTATCCATTCAGGAAAGTGAAAATCTTGTTTTCATGATGCATTAATGACGGCGGGTATCAGCTATATGGTACAGTGCCGATTGCATTAGTTGAAAAAGCAAGACTTCTTCCTCCTTTCGTGTGACCCTCAACTCGCCTTCAGTGTTCAGCAGCATGTTTCTTCACATCCTCCTTGGCTTTTGCCTCGGCCGCCTTTCTTTCCAGGTATCGCTCATGGCTTTCTTCCGACACCTGATCGCCTGGCCATGGTGTTTTCCCGCGTGCCTTTCTCTCGGCAGCCATCCTGACCCGAAACTTCCTGTTTCTTTCCGCAACAGCAGCCCGTTTCTTTGCGTTCTTCTTCGCGTGCTCTGCGCGTTCCGTCTCTAGACGTTCTTGGTAGCCAGGCTTGTTGTGTTCCCAGAACATGGAATCTTTTGCGGGCATTTCCATCTTCTTTCCGATGCAGGTGAAGGCGACTCCATCGCCTTTGATGTAGATGGGCAGTGGTTGCTTCTCGAGCGGCAGCGATGCACCCTTTCCATGTCCCTGATCTCCATTCCACCATGTCATTGCAGATTCAACGGTTGCTTTGATGGTAGACGAGACCCAAGATGCCGGAGGTCCACACTCCTCGAGCGTAGCCCAACGCCAATACTTGATATGCTGTCCAGCCGGCAACTGACCTTCAAAAGTACATGCAGTCTCGAAGCCGGCGATGTTGGAGATCAGCATCATGTCGAAGCCACGATCCTTGATCTTCTCAGGATAACCATTGAATTGGATGTTGGTGAGAACAGTTTTTCCAGGCTCCAGCAAGGTTTCGGGTGTTGTTGGAGGACCACACTCGTAAATGCGACAAACGTAGGAGCCTGTATGTGATTTGCTAGTGTCGCGATTTGTGAAGAAAATTCCGATGTCTTCGAGTGCGCGATTGTGTTGGATGAAGGTGCCTTCTTCGCAGATGAGAATAGGAGCTCTTGCGTGGAGAGTGATGGCGAGAGTGAGGTTGAAGCGTGTTGCGCCGGATAGATCGAATTCGGTCTGGTGACCTTGGAGCTCAGCAGTGAGGTACGGTTCGGGTCTTGTTGATTGCATTGTTGTGATGGATTGATGATGGGGCGATGCCACGATGATTTGATGCAGACACAGGCCGATGAGAGTGAGATTCGTGATGGATTTTGGCTGTTGGTGATGGTCGTAATGATAAACTTGGGATCGAACGAATCTTGGTCATGAGGCAAGTGAGGGTTGGAGCAGGATCAATGGTCACAGTGAAACAGGCACCCGCCAAGCCACAGACGGACGCAAGCCAAAAGATCGGTATTTGTCTGTAGTCACACCTGCACGTGACATTGGATCAAGAAACAATCATGTCAGTCTCCAGGAAATGGACAACACTCAACTGTCACGGCCCAAAGGCAGGCACGAGGCTGATGTCTTAGCTTCCATTTGTTCCAAGTATCGGCTTTCACGTGACTTCCTAACGTGGACATTCGTCATTGGGATGTTATAGCTGCTCGAGCCTTCCCTGACACAGGTATCGATGCTTTCACGACTTGTAGTACACGGCTGTAGTGCCAGCCTTGTTCTACTATAGCAAGATTCAGAACATGGAACAGCGTAGTGCATCTGAAAGGACAACCTTCATAAAAACCTGCACTCCCCTACTCCTTTCCATTCTCAGACTCAATTCTTCCACATCTCACACAACCACACAGAACCAAAACCCTGATCATCAACAATCTCTTCAACGTACTCCAGTTTGTGGTTCTCACACCACTCTGTTCCGTCGTCAAAGCTTCTCCCATCCAGGATGAGTAAGCATACGTCTTGGTGTTCAGGTCCAAGGGAACTAACATATCGTTCTAGGCACAACCGTTTGCGTACTGGTAAGACCACTGGTGGCAAATCGCCTTTCGCACGCGCGTATCCGATGTACGAAGGTTGGACTCACTTGCAGCAGGCCTCGTTGCAGGACGCTTTCGATCACGCACTTTTCATGGCTGCGAACGTTCTGGCCTACCCTCATCGTGACGAGATCTATCCTATCTACTTCCGGGGAGATGAGGATTACGAAAAAGTCATGGATGTTTTCCGTGAGATCGTGGGTAGGGAACCTGGAGACATCCACGGCGCTGCAATCTTCAAGAACATCCTCATCGACGGGTTTGACCGTAAAAAAAGCTGTCAGAATGATCCCAACAACGTTCTGGTCGCTGCGCTTCTCCCTGGCAGGGTAGACAGAACAATCGCAAACATCGTTTGTTGCGAAAAGTGCTGGAATTATCCACACATGGAGGACGGGATCGACTGTGACGATCTGGGCACAACAGTGTCCGTGAAGATGTCAAGCCTGGGAGGTGTCATACTCCACGAGCTCGTCCACTTCGACCCTATGTGTGTCCCTTCGTGAGTACCCTACACCACTGAAATCGACAAATACACAGTTCGCTGATCAGATACAACACAGCATCGGCCAGCAAACCGAAGACATTGCTTGGGGCCCTCTCAGCGTTCGCAAGCTCAGACAGAATGAACCGGAAAAGGCTTGCCTCAATGCGGACAACTACAAGTGGTACGCTCAGGTAAGATATCTCATTTCACAAAATCACAAAATACTCTCGGCTCAACTTACTAACCATTCGGAATTTCAGCATCTCTGGTGGACCGTGAATTGCGACAGGAAATTCTCAGGTCCTCGCGGTTCAATCGACACCTACGAACCTTGGTGCGGTATCCAAGGCTGCCAGATCCAATAACGAATTTCGATCAAGAGAGGCAAAGGATGCTGTAACCTTTGCCTCTATGACTTTTATGACATCTCCACTCTTAACACTGGCAGGTGCCAGGTTTATGCTCCAGCTATCAATCACTAGGAAAGTCTCTGATGACATCTGGGAGTCTGTACTACCATGGAATCATGGAGTTTTGGAGTTTTGGCGTTTTGGAATTTCTGACGAAGTCCGGAATTGACATTCGAACTTGTTCTTTCCTTCATGTCAAGCAAACCACACAAACCACATGATCTTTGAGCGAGGGGCTCAGATCACATAAGTACTTTATGTTTCTTCTATGAAAATGGAAAACCTTCTCTTGACCATCTCATCCATCTCCTACTCTTTTCTTTATTCCTTCCTTTGCCACTGAAACTCTTAGTAGAATTCGACATGGGTCAAAAGAAAGTGTGTGTGTAACAATTATACCCCATTATAAAGATATGCTCGAGATTTAGAGTCATGCAGAGGTCACACCGCTATAAAAATCCATATCTCTAACAAGGAAGAACCTCTGACCGACAGCTCACTACGGGGTAAAGTGCTACGTATGCTTGTAAAAAGGTGTTCAATAGCACGCGACTAAATTTCCAAATTGTTGATATTTAATGCTTAATGGATGGAAGACTTCTTGGCAAAGAAAGCTACGACTGTGCTACGCATTCTTTCTTAGTACTCGAGTAGTCTTGCTAAATTCATACCTGTTCATTCTAGCTAATTGAACTGCTCTGACTAACAACATCATAATCGTGCTAATCATGTGTAATGTCGGTGTCGACAGTCTTGGTAATCCTCTCTTCGACAGTAAAGGTGGAAGTATCCTTAGCAAGCTCCTCGTCTGGTAGGCGCATACGCCCGTTCCGCCTAGCCATAATGTTCAATTGGTAATCATTTGTGGCAGATACCGGCGCAGCTTTACTAGCACCGAAGCTGATTGTAGTAGTGCTCTTGACGATCTTGCCAATAAGAATGGTGATGTTCATCTCAATATAGAGCTTAAGGAGGTAGGTCAAAGTGTAGAACTGAACGTTGCTATTTTGAGTCCGTGTTAGCTACAACGGAAATGTGCTGGCTGGGGCTCATGTTGGAAAGAAACTTACACATAGGGACCTGGAAGAAAGATCGATCCTATCAAGATGCAGTCCAGGGAAAGTGACAGCATTGACATGCTAATGTTGAAATAGAAGAGTCGGTTGTATTTCTGGAGTCCATTGGCGATCAATTTGGTACGCACGAGGTAGATGAAGTACGCGTTGAGCCCGCCATCCATGACGAGGAAGCATGCCTTTTCCGCTCGATCCCAGTGGACGTTGATAGTCATCCATGTTTCGTTAATCTGGAGAAGAGCGGGAAGCCAGACAAGAAAAGCACTGATGTTAATCACGAGCGTGAGAAGACAAACAATGATCTTTAGTCTGACTGCATTTTTCCTGACCATAAGTACAGAGATTCGGTTGATGATGATCTGAAGGATGCATTGGAGCGATATGGTCCAGAAGAACACTGCGTAAGTCAGTCAAGAAAGTCCAGCAAGACTGTTCAAATCAACTCACGGATGAAGAAGAAAACCCAGAAGCTGTCATACCGATAAATTAGTCTATGAGCACACAAGACACTGGAAAGGAATACTAACCTGGCCTTGATGGCGCCCGAAAGCCACATATATGTGATGAGTCCAATACACATGGCCGAAATCCATTCTGCCCAGATCATGATAGTATATGTGGTGAACATCTTGCCCCTCCTGCGAGCGTCGAGTGTCTGCTGGCCAGCTGTTGCTGCAGTGAACATGGCCACTGCCAGACCGAAACCAAAGATGATACTGATAACGTTCATCTCGCTCGCGCTGGGTGCTTTGGCTTCGAAATTCTTGCTCACAAGGAAACCTCCTCCCTGCATTTCATCTGTTTCGTTTGCCATAATCTGTAGCGGTGTCGAGCATAAGAGGTGCGGTTGACCTTGTTGGAGGAGTTGACAGCGATAGCACGATCGACTGGACATCCTGATGTATATTCATACTCGAGGTCGCTGTGTGTCTTGGTCTTCAATTTGAGCGTTGATCTACTCGAGTAAGATACCAGGCTAGTCCACGAGGGCACGATTTTTTTCGCATGTGTAAGACTAGTTGAGGATAAACCGTTCGCATGGTTAGGTAAGATTACCCGGATCGAGACCGCTGGGAGTGGTCATCAAAGCACGTGGATCTGATGGGAAATCGGGGATGTGGTCAATAAAAATGCTTTTTGTGTCACTCCCACTCGATGGGTGATCTAGAGCCTCTTCACTGACTCGCGCTCAGCTAATCTGGACCCTCTTCGCTGACTCGCGTTTAGGTGCAAAGTGTCGGAAGGCAATGATGTCGTTAGCGCTAGCTACGATATGCTTTGATGGCTGTTGCTAGCCAACGGCGACTGTGTCTCCGGCTCAGCGGCTCAGCGGCTTTCGAACGCGCCCATCTCTGTCCTCGCTCCGAGGTCGAGTGATTCCTGGACCAAGACATGAACCGCTACAACAACATCCGTAGCCTGATGGGCAACAATGTCGTCGACGACTTGTCCAGCTCGCCCACCCTCGGCGTCGACATGCACCAGGCATCATCTAAGCAGGACCGCGGAACCGCCCACTTCATCGCCAACACGCGCACTCTCGGCGCCACATAGCACAACACGATCGTCGACTTGGACAAGGCCGTCCATCCTTGCTTCTTGCTTACCCGCCTCGCCTGGGCTGTCTTGCCCATGGTCGCCAACTTTCTGCTACGCCGTCATGTCAGACGCGTTACCATCAAGCAACCGCAGGCCACATGGTCCACTTCGACATCATCGACGCACAAAGCCCAGGATATGACCAAGCATGATTTGCTGGCCTTCCTCAACCCACCATGACAGTAACAGTCGTCTTCCGTCTCAAACTCCCAACCTCTCTTTCACGATCTCAAGGTAAAGGGCGGTCGTACCTTCTGGGGCCAGTGACAAATACCATGCCAGAAAGTCGAGCAATCCAAAACCTTTGCTTCGTACTTCGAGGCTCGATGTTACGGAGAAGCTGCTGACGCTTAGGACTCGCACAAAAATCTGCTCGAAATTCGTAATTTCTACTGTTGTATGGAGATCAGGCTAATAGCTGTCATCATAGGGGCTCATCAGCTCATTATGCTCGACGTCGTGAGGAAATTTCTCAGTAGAAGCGGTGGTGTGGCACCAAGGCTTCACCTCCACCTCCTCTCTAATCTTCTTTGAAAAGCAACCGGACCAATTGCGACGAGGATAGTTCTTGACAACATCTTTAATCGTATCTTCATGAACATATCCGGCACGATATCCCATATTATCGAATTGGGTCGCAAGTTGTATCAGAAGGCCGACCGTGGTGATGGTGCCGGTTTCCACGGGATCTTGATGGCGTATTATCGCTTCAGCAACGCTTTCTGCTTGTCCTGCGGGAGAGTTGAATTGTTTGAGCTGATCCATGGCCAGATAACCTCCATAGAATTCAAAAGACATGAGAGTGCCATGGGTGTGTTTGTCCACTGTCCCGATATCGTGAAAGAGACAGGTTAGTAGCCATGTCTCTGGACTAAACTCCCAGGAGGGAAATTGTTGGGTTGCGATTGCCATGCCTATAGCACAAAGATATATATCAGCACTGTAGATCGTCTTACTCGAAGACAGTCTAGGAAAGCACAAGGGCAGGACTCACCATAGTAGAACACACGCATACTGTGATTGAATGTATGTTCAGGCAATTCCTGCTTCACATGCTCCATTGCCGCTTTCACCAGAGCCGTATCTGGCAGAGAAATGGAAGAACAGAGTTGTGGGACAGGCTCTTTGTTGTACTTTTTGTTCCCTCCCCATTTTGCTGGATCACAGGGGAGAGAAGTCCAGCCGTATTCGGCGATCTGCTCGGAGCGGGAGAGAGACATGGTTGACTGTATTTTGCAAAGTGATTCAGAGGAATCGGGCTGCGGAAGGGGTAGGATATATGTATCGGGGTTTGTAGGTTTTGGTTTTCGGTGATCACGGCGAATGAGGTGGTGCTAGGGCGTGGTTACATCATAGCTTGTCAGCCGAAGCTTCGTCCCACACGTTCGGTCTTGGACTCCGGTCGTCCGTTGCGTGTGCCGACGACATCTTGGAGCATTACCTATCTGGAGTCAGACATGGCTCTTGCCTGCTTATGGCTATCTTTTGACTCGTCCTATGCCTTTTGCTCTAGCATGTTTGTCGAGCTCGAGTGGACAACATCCGCGACGGCTGAGTGTAGGCCGCGCGATGTTGGTCTTGGCAGGACAAAAACATTCGAAGAACCGACGACAGAACTCGTACAGCGTGAACACTGCAAGCACAACAACAACAACAGTAACAATCACAACCATCTGCAGTGCACCAAGTCATATCGAGCAGCTCCAAACTATAAAGAGAGCTTGTCTCACGATGAATCACAACACTCACAGCAGGACTCAACGCGGCCTAAAAAAGGTCAAGAGCTGATGAATACGCCGTATACGCGATGCGCAAAGCGCAGATACGCGATATACGGAGAAGCGTTTCAACAAATTCATACATTCTGTAGGTGTATGGTTCTGTGATAAGTATCAGGTTGTCCTTTCTTCTGCTTGTCTTCTCTTATATTTCAACTCTTCTCCGTCACGCAACAATCACATCCTCAACCAACATGAAGAAAACATACGCCGAATCCTCCGTTTCTGACGATACGACGGGCTCACTGCGATACGATACAACACGAGATACTCTGGTTGAAAATGATCTCGACGACGCACCTCCACCGTACACATTAATCGCTGGCGACGGTAAGACACTGACGCAGAGTGACGGTCGAGTTC
>Ga0115846_100284_pt1 | contig 27221 bp, 41 predicted proteins | sample InSIn5gowninarea_2_FD_83860 | JGI IMG/M metagenome (GOLD analysis project Ga0115846, IMG submission 83860) | reverse complement strand
CAGATGTGCGATCTATAATCAATAAGACTCAGCACTACATATTAACAACATCCATCACTAACCTCTCGGAGGATCATCCCCCAGTATGCCACCGAATAAAAAGACATTAAACTTGTCTCCATCCTCTGGACAAAGTTCAGTCGTGGCCGAAGGGTCCAGCAAGCACACTCGTTCCTTTTTATGCGCGAAAAGCTCTTCTACACCTCTCTGCTCAATCAAGAGACCTCGGGAATCTCGAAATCCGTCTGGAACTTGCAAGTTTGAGGGTACGGATGATAGGTAGAATAATGCTCCTGCGTCTTGACTTTCTGCTGCTATGGTTTTGTATTCTAGTGATGACCATTGCTCGAGCTCTGGGTCTAGGTGCTCGACTATGTAGACTTTCTGAGCTGAGGTGGAAGTCATGATTGCCGCGTTGAGTGAGTGCTTCTCTCTGTCACAAGATCGAAAATATGGTTGTAGTTCTTTATTCGGAAATGGTCGTTTGCAAGCAGACAGGACTTATTGTCCAAGATGTACAATAGTGTTCCAGAAACAAGTCTCACGCAGGACACGTCTTTTTCACAACACGCTCAAGGACAATCTCCTCTATTGAATGGATAATATGGACTCATGCTGAACTATTTCATATACTGATATCTTTTTTTGATGAATTACGTAATACCGGGCAGGGTACGCTGAATACCTCCGAAAGGTGATTGACACTCGGACGTCTCCATTGAGCAAAGTCCCCTCAGTCCCCTCGGTCACCTGAGCAGCGAGGTGTTGTATAAGACATCTAGGTTGCGCGTTTCACCACTTGTTTTCAAATCTTCTTTTACAATATCGTTTCTTCATTGAATCAAGAAAGAAGCTTCCTCTCCTGCTTGCGCGAGTCGGCCTCATCTACCTCGCCCTCAGTTCCAAGAAGCACTTCACCTGACACCTCATAGGCACCAATTATCACCCGTTAGCGCCCTCACCGCAAAAGCTATCCTCCTACTACCACAAGCAAACACACTAGCCGCCTGTACACGTTCCTCCTTTCACAAGACTTCCCGCAAAAGTCCCATTCCTTCACAACACAAGACGAATCCGAGCTCGACCAATCCAACAGTCTTGGAGCTCAGCTAGCTAGGCCTCTAGCCTCATACACGACATCAAGATGAACCCTCACCAACAGAATAAAGTCGACATCAGCGTGTGTACTTCCGAAAGATCCCAAAACAGCCAATAATTCTTTGCTCACAACCAAAATAGTCGATGTCCGCAGACGAGCAACGGCTTTTTCGCATGTATGGCAAGCTCCCAAACAAGAAAGATCTCCTCCAGAACAAGCTCAAAGTACGTCTGCAAGTCCTCATTCCTTCTTCACTCCGCCACTAGATGCTCCACTCACCACCTCAAGCCTCCGACTCGGCCACAACTAACAATCTCCACCAGGAACGCAAATACTTCGACTCCGGCGACTACGCTCTTTCCAAAGCCGGCAAAGCTTCCGACGTCGGCGTCACACAAATCGGTCGCGAACATCCCGTTCCGGAGAACATCCCTCATTCATCGACACCATCTGGTGAGCCTGGTAGCAGACATGGAAGCGTGAGCGGTGGTATGAGCGGGAGTGTGTTCAGTCCACCGATGACAGGAACGGTGGCTGGGAGTCCAGTCAAAGAGAGCAGCTTTCTGAATAGGGAGACTAGTGCTGATGATTTGGAGGCGGCGCAGGAGGGACAGGAGGCGTGAGACGGGGGAGAAGTAGAAGTGAGGGAAGGAAGAGGAGGTATTCCGTGGGCAGTCGTTTCACGTGAGAGGACATGGAGATTGAAACGGAGGTTTGGCAGGTCTGCATCAAAGCCGCATGAAAAGATGCAGGAGGAAGATGTGCGTGCTGGCTGCCAATCCAGCGTACCAGAGGGATACGAGACGGACTTCCGTCAGAGATGTGACAAGAGTAGCACGATGCAGGACATGGTGCTCGAACGAGACATGAAATGGAACTTTATCTCAAAGCAATGACTCTTCTCCTTCTAGGAAAGCTGGCAGAGTGAGCTAACGAGACGACATAGCCCTTGTGTCGCATCCCCGAAGCTTCCAATCTGAAGCTCAAACTACCGATCTCATAATCGACTTATGCCAGGACTTCTTGCATCTACCTCGTCACAAACAAGGCTCGTACGCTTTTCTTCTTCGATTTCGTAGCAGCAGTCCTCTGGAAAGGACAGTGTCCACGCCTAATTTTGTACTTTGAGACTTCTCTTCGTCTCATACACCTTCACCTTCTCGTTCTCCTTGACATTCTTCCATCCGCCTCCACCGGCAACAACAGCAGCCATGTATTCACGAAATTCCCTTCAATCCCTCCTCTTCCTTCTCCCTCCTCACTAATGGCTCCTCCCCAAAACCACATCTCCCTCACCGCCCGCCCTCATGCTCGTCCAACGAACCGGGCTTACCAGCACTCTCAGCACCACGGCTTTTCCGTCTAGGCAGTTCCCACCTCTTAAGTCCTGCGTCTTCGTGCTCGTCTTCTGCTCTGTTGATTGCGTGTTCGTCTGGAAGGAGGAACTGGTATTCGCCCATTTCTGTTTCGCGGAGTATGCTGCCTTTTGTGTGTGAGATGTCAATTAAAGGTCAGGCTCGGTCGTCGGGCGCTTGTGCGTGAGTGGGACGTGCGAGTGAAGAGAGGAGGAGTAGAGTGAATAAGATGGAGGGGAGACGGGAGACGGGAGGGAGTGGGAGAGGACGAGGCGGAAGACGAGGACGGAGTGAGGAGGAGGAGAGGATAGCTTCGGCTTCCAGGTAAAGAGGACACTGAGGACTGACCGTCTTTGCCTCGTTTGGTCCAGATGATTCTGCATTTCTTTTGCTGGTCTGTGTCCTCGTTCGTAGCGGCATCAGCATGCAGTGATTTCCCGTCTGATTCAGATCCAGCTCGAGTCACAGCCGAGACACGAGGGGTGTAGTACATTAGATCACCTCCAATGACTGAAGACATGTAATCCTAGAACAGTTTTTTTGTCAGTAACATTTCACTTTCATCATCCGAAACAACAACATCATCGTCATCATCGTCATCATCATTATCATCATCACAATATCAACACCATGGACGGCTCTTCACAGCATTATTAACGACAACATCACAACTCTTCACGACGAAAAGAAATAACAACATCACAACACTTCACACTTCTTCCTTCTTCATCACTCACCAAATCTCTACACAATCTCTCATCACACAACACGCCCTCTGCATCAAGCGCTCCAAGACCAACGAGACGTGCAGAAATGGCGAGATGTGTGAGTTCCATGAGTGTGAAGCGGACCCATTGTGCTGATTCGTCGTCGGACAAGTGTGTGGTTGACATGTTGTACGGATTCTTTTGTGTCAAGACGTGATCTGGATCTTTGAGAAAGCGCGATTTGAGTACTGGCGAATTGTGCTGAGATGCTTAGCTTTGCCGATGTGAGTGTTGGTAGGCTGTTGACAGTGGTCGAAGGTGTTGAAGCAGCGAAGGGAAGAGGCAACAGGGATATAGTGAATCAGCACTTGAAACAAGATCTTGATTGCTTTGATCACTTGATCACGACACGAGACCAAAAACGACGCGTGTCGACAACATTCACACGTCACTCGAAGACTTCACAATTCGATGATATTTTCCAGCAACCAAAGACATTTCCGCGAATCGAGGTCTGTACATTCGAGAGCGAGACTCAAGGTTTCACAAGTCAGAAAATCTCCGTACAACCTGAAACACTCCCACGGTTTCAGGTGCAGTACATGCGCCAAGGTGACTCAGCGAAGCACCGTCACTCTACCAATTCTCACAAAGTAGAAATGAAGGATGCATCATGACGTGTCTGCAGCTGTATTAGTCAGCCAACACGCTCACATAGAGTCAGTGTTTCTTATATTCTTCTAGGCCGTAATATGTACAGCTAATTGTAGCTTTTGCGCAGAACGGAGCGCTTGTTTGCCATTGACAGCAAGTAATCCAGTGCGCCATTGACCTTGACGTATTTTCAACGATTGCACAATCCAGATGCGAATCGCCTCCTTCCAATGGCATGATCACCTTTGCCTCCCAATGCAAGCCCAATTACTCCAAAGAAGGGTGAAACGAAAAGTGTGAAGCCACCTCCTAGGTGGAAGGAATCTCCTCGTAACCAGTATCAGCGCTATCGACCTTTTGTAGTTTGTGTCGTTCGTCGAAATGTAGGATTCGTCAACCAAAGTCACTCCCAGCATTTGATTTTCACGATCTCAAGCGTGAGGCAAAAACCAACTTCCCAATTGGAGACTCTGCTCTCGGCTCGTCAGGTGGCAGTAAGCCATTCCGTCTTGCTAACCACAACATACTCCTTTCGTCGAATAACTCCATGTATCGCTCGTCGAGGACACGTGCTTTAGGATCAGCATAGTGATGATAGTCGTCGAGGACGTCACTAATGTCAGAGCCCAAGATCTTGCGTAGACAGCCGATGACACATCCAGTCCGATGCTGAAAGTAGTGTCAGACAGTGATATAATTTCTTTTAGCAAGATGACTTCGAACATACCTTGCCCTTGTTACAGTGAACCAAGATTGGGTAATTTGTCTTGTCCAACAAGACACCCAACGCGAAGGAGATGCTGCAGTGGCTTATTGTCACGAACGGACTCTTGTTTGGCTCGAGCGCAACTTGGAAGTGTTGAATACCATTTTCCTCCACGAACTTGGTATGACTTTCAGGGTATGGACCAGCGACGAGGGTGCTTTGGTAGAAAGTCAGTATTCCACATCTTGCGGATGTGGACTGGAGGGAACAAACAGTATCGTCTTCAACTTCAAGGTCTTCAGAAACTCCAAATTGTCTTCTTGTGGAAATGCGCTTCTATACACACCCTCCATAACGCGGCCAAAGTTCTTAGGAACGCCGTCTGCACTTGGGGTGACTTTGAAGCGGTATCAGCACAGCTCGAATGCTCCTAGGAGGATCATGAACATACTAGGTGAACGTTCATCTTCCAAATCATCATCGGTAGACATCTTGGTCGAGTGAGAGCTTGCGGGTCTCAACGAGGTAGGGGTCATAGGGGTCATCGTATCAAAGGCTGTAGATATAGTTGTGGCAGTAGATATTGATCTTTGACGTTGTGCAGAGGGCCTGATAATGTCCAGGCTGGGGTCGCAGCTGATATCGTCTGCCTTACGTTTTGTCGCAGAAGGAGGAGTATTGCTGATGGGAAACATAATGGCGTAGGCGGGAGTATTGAAGAAAGATTTGTGGTAAAGTCTGAGCGCTCTGAGCGCAAGGTCGGGAGAGGAGTAGTGGATGCGAATAGTATGCCTGAGGCTCAATCAAAGGTGATTGAAGTTATAGCACTGAACAATATGGTCAGCACAGCCCTGCAAGACCGTCCTCATTGTACTTTCAGAAGATACATACACTGTTAACAGGTGCTCACGAGGCTGACCGCCTTTTGGCAAGCTAAAGATTCTTGACACACGACATGGTTGAAGACTGTAGTTGTTGATACAACATGTCCTGCAGTTCTAAGATGGTTTAGTTGTTAGTAGCTGACAGTCTCGAATTATGGCACACAGGTGAAGCAGTCTGGCGAGAGCAGGTAAGGTCGAGGATGGGTGTGGATTCAAAAATCAGGTTGTCTTAGTGAAATGACACACCCGCCAGTTCAGCCGCTTAAGGTTCGCCAAGCCAAGGGTCCAGAAACTGCCAAGCCAATACCACGTGTGACACAAATGCCGGCAATAAGGCACGTACCACCATCAGCACATCATGATGATGATTCTACGAAGTATATGAGAAGAAGAGTACAAAGATCATCAGGAGGAATCAGTCTAGAAGCCAAATGTCTACCATTACGCTGCTCCGCTCATGTCTGCCGTCACCGTCTTCTCAGAAGCCTTGTCATAAGCTTTGATTCCCTTTTTCTTGCCCTTTTTGACATCCCTCCGACTTACACAGCAGCAACAAAGACACAGCTGAATCAAGAAGGCTATCAAAGCGCATGCACTAGCTACCCACATGAATGCAAACATCTTGATGCCTATGGTTGCTCCAATGTTTACTTGTGTGATGGTATTCTGAAACACGTTTTGCATAATCACTACAAAATAATTAGCATGAAGTATGACCATGAGGACGTCGAGCAGCAACGTACCAAACATAACAGTAGCGATAACCGAAGCTCCAATTATACATATTCCGTCGATTGCTGTGAAAATCATAACCAAGAATGCTGTCCATCGACTGAAGACAGAAAGCAGGACGATAAAGATCATGACGAAGGAGAGACATGCTCCGGTGAGGAAAAGAGCGAACATGTACAAAGAGGCCGTCTGGATGATATCCACGATGTCGGTAAGATCAGAAGGTAATTCAACTGTCGAGCAGTTAGTCGTGCATCACTAGTAGCTTTTATCTCAAACATACTCGAAGCACCAGCTAGAAGCTCGCTTTGGATGATTGCGACAGGATCGAAATAGTACAGAGTCTGAGGTTTCGAGCAGCCCGTGACGCCTGGCGTCTTGTATCCTTCGCAGTAGTTCCACAGACCGACCTGATAGAAGTCATGGAGTCCAAGTGACCGAGCAATTGAGTTGAGTAATTCAAAGTTAGGCACTGATGCTGGTACAACATTGGACACATTTATTCGCAGGAAGTACCAATCTCTCAGTAGTCCGGTGTTGTAAGTGTTGCCAACTTCGAGTAATATGAGGAAAACGACAGAGCAGAGCAGGAAAAAGGACGTAATCAAGCACCATATCCAGCGTATTCGAGTAGCTCGCTTCATTACTTTTTTGTCCAAAACACCATCCACTCCAGTAATCGGATTGTGGCGCTCATCACTGGCAGCATCCTTCTCAGCATCTGTATGCTTTTTTGAACCGAAGAGTCCCATTTTGTGGGCGGTAAATTATTTGTAATCTGTTTTGAAGTTGGGAAGAAGTTGAAGATGGCAATGTGGAGTGATTTGAGTATTAGGGAAATGGTGATAATGATAGATGTTTGTACAATCAATGTAGTTTCGTGTCCTCGTCGTCTACTGCGTCGAGGCCTAGCACGCTTGTCGCAGTGCTTAACAACTGTTTCGTGTCTGCGCCTTGCCAACAACGATAAAAATGGCTTCGAAAATGACGTCTCCGTCGCACCTCCCCAATAAAACCTCAAACTTTAAAACGGGACTTACGGAACGCATCTTGGCTCATTCGTGCCATTCGCTCTTTTGTTTTCGTGCGAGAGTGGAGCGATGTGACATAGCACGAGCAGCACTTCACTTGAAAAGTTCCAAGACCGACACCCGACACGCAATACTGCTAGAGGCGTCCTCTTGTCATGTTTGAATAAGGCTTTTGGCTTGTATTTCATCGCTATCAATATTCTCTATCGATTCAGCATAGCCTTCCTCTAAGCCTCCTGCCTACGCCTTGAAAGGGAAAGGCTGTAACCTCGTTTTCATCTCTTGTAGTGATATTATCCTGTGACCACACATCATGCTGTTTTCGCTACTAACAGGCAGCCTCTTGGTTGCTCATGTACTGGCTCAATCAACAGTATCGGCGACGGCTGCCTCGACAACACCACCCTCATCACGAACATCTCTAGTTCCCGCGAGCACGTCTGGCAGCGTTCTAACCATTAATGGAGTGACGGAAAGCCTCTCAGCAATAGAAAATGCTACTGCGCTCGTACCAACAGGCTCGTATATGGACTTTACTACGACTAGGCTCCTCACGACTTCATCGAGCTCTGCGATCAATAATAGCTCTGCTACTGGTCTTTCCAATGGAACTACTACACGTAGTTCGTCGACGAGTAACTCTTTTCTACTTCAGGGAACGGGCCGGGCCAGCTCGGGTACGGGTACTGCCTCTGTTGCAGCGCCCACCAATACACAACCATGCAACAACTATCCTGAGTTTTGCAATAGGAAGTACTCGAACATTACCGAAGTCTGTGCGCATAATTCAGCGTTCGATATACCGGTACAGTTCAGATGTAGCTAGTCTTATCAGCAAGAAACTAATCCGCGCGTAGAACAACATCTTCAGTAACCAAGCTATCTCGATTCCTGGTATGCTCAATGATGGTATAAGAATGAGTAAGTATATCCCCCAACATAGCTTCCCTTCGAGAATCTTATTTTCCCAACACCGTCTTTCCACAAAGCCGAATCTCTGCTGACGAATTACAGTCCAAGGAGAGGTGCACAGAGTGAACAACACCATGTACAGCTGTCACACTAGCTGTAACTTCTTGAACGCTGGTACATATGAGTCAGAGTTGACCCAAGTTCGTGAATGGCTTGATGCTAATCCGTACGACGTGGTAACTCTGCTCATCGTAAACTCTGACTATGCTGATGTTGGGAACTACACTACACCTTTCGAGAACTCTGGCATACTGAAATATGTCTACGTACCACCAAAAGTGCCCATGAATATTGGAGATTGGCCAACTCTGGGAGAGTTGATTCTTATGGGAAAGCGTGCTATAGTGTTCATGGACTACCAAGGTAAGCTGATTTGATTTCCTTCGAAAACATCAAGAAAGCTAACAACTGTCTCAAGCTGACCAAAATATCGTCCCCTACATCGTCAACGAGTTCAGTGCATTCTTTGAAACGCCATTTTCTCCCACTGATCCGGCCTTTCCGTGCACTGCCCAGAGGCCACCAAATATCGCCCACGATGTCGCCGAGCAGAAATTGTACATCGCAAACCACAATCTCAACGTCGCATTCTCCTTGCTAGGACAACAGATCTTGATTCCTGATTTTGCGAATCTTGCACAGCTTAATGGCTTGAATGGTTCAAGTTCTCTCTACACTATGGCAGAAACGTGTATTGCGGACTGGGGCAGGCCACCAAACTTCCTACTGGTCGACTTTTACAACGAAGGCACATATACAGTGAATGGTCAGACCATGAACGGAAGCGTATTCGAGGTCGCTGCAAGAATGAACGATGTGACGTACAACCGACCTTGCTGTGGTAAGGATACGTCTATAACGAATTCTGGAATGAGACAGTTTGTCAAGGGACGAAATTCGGTATTTGCCGCTTTGGTGGTGGCAATTGCAGCGTTTTTAGTGTAGAGCAGACGATCGGTTTGGATAGAGTAGATAGGATTAATCTTATTATTATTCTTATATCAACACCACCGCAATTCAGTGCTTCCCGAGTCCGTAGCTCATAATATCATGAGCTGTTTCATCTTTGTGTTTCAATTGCATAGGGCTAGCCTAGGCACACGATCTGCTTCATCCAGGCGCGTGTCGCGACTTCTGTTTCTGCAGGCACTTGGGAACAAACCGACCTCTATCCCATGAACAAGTTGACCAACTACTGTTAACTTACGTGCCAATTGTATCTCGACGTCCCATAGCCATGTTCTCATTTGCAACATCGCCTCCACACCCACCTCCTCATCTCGCATCTTCGCCACTCACACCACGCTCCATTAACATCACTCCAGCACGGCCTAACTCAGCATCGACAATGTCCAAACGCACACTCGAGCGCTCCCATCCTTTCGCTATCCGAACACCTACTTTCCCGTCTATTCGATCCACGCCAACAACAATCGCACCAGACTTTCCCTCCACACCGATAAATTCGTCACGACGACGCATCGATCCGCGGCGGGTTCTGATGCATAGTGCAGAGCAGAAGAGAGGACAACGGAGGGACAGCTACATGAAGAAAGTAAAGGAGCAAAGGGATGAAGGAAGGTGGGACGCTAGAGGTGATCAGGTATATTTTATTGCCGAAACAAAGCGCTTCCGAAACTACGTAAAGCTGACCTTTTAAGATCTTGTACGATTCCTATGTCAACGAACGAAGGGCGTGGGAGCAGTGGGAGCAAGAGCAAGCACGGCGTGAAGAGTTTGACATCAAGGAATGGTTTGACGATGAGCTTGAAGGTCAGGAGGTAACGCGAGAAGACCATGGGCCACCAAATGATGAGATTGAGGATTTATTAGAGAAGGAGAGGAACGAGCTGGAGGCGCTGGTGGCTATGCATGAAGAAGCACCCGAAGGTGAAGAAGAGATGGAGCAGCAAGATAGTAGTAAAATGCCTGGCTTGGTTCATCAGCAGTCGTCGCCATACCTGGGTCCTGATGATGGAGATTTCGACGAGTTGGTGTTGGATGATGTTATGGATATATCGTGATGGGGGCGCGGATTGAGGCGATCAATGTGCATTCGGACAGTCGATCGAAGCTGTATTGATGTGGCATGAACGAGCTGGTGAACAGCAAGAAAAGACGAGGCACCAATCGTTGTGTTATGTGGCCTACAGTCTTGATGAGGTTCGACCTCGTGACAATGGCCAATACAGCTATAGCAGCTGAACCTCAACCTTCGCAAGATACTAATCTAGCTTCTCCAACATATATCGCACATTTTCCTGAGGAAAGAAACTCGTCTGCAATCACGACCTATCGACTCACGGATATGGTAATGTACAGGTCCAAGCCACAACAAAAAGAACAGCTCGGGCATTCGCTCAACCCAAATTGATACATAGCCTAAAGTAGTAATGGCAAGACAAGTCGTACAAGAATAGAATGACTATGTACTACAAGAGATTTACGCAGACTACCTTGACTACCTTTAATGTAGCCTGTACGACACGTATGTACCCAAACCCCAAGTCTTGGCACAAATGATCGACAGTCTCAGATCCTTTTCATCCTTACTTTCTCCTCACCTTTCCACTCAATATAACCCACCACAAATCACTGCTCAGCACATACGACCATAGACTGTGGAGAACAAGGCATCCCGTTCGCTCTGCCCTATTTAAGCCACAGATCGACTGCGTAGTAGTATGGTGGGTGACCACATGCGAATTTCAGTTGTTGTATGTCAAGATCTTTTTTTGTTTTTGCTTTCCCCCTACCCCTCATATCTCAATCTCTTCTTTTTCTTTCTGGTCGGGAAGAGAGGGTAGAGGGAATCTGTACAGTGCAGGAAGTTGAGTTGGACAGATTCGTCTGCGTGGTCTAGTTGGTTATGACGTTGGTCTCATACGTTCGCCATGTATGAGCAAGCCTAGCTTGTGTGATCCGAAGGTCTTGAGTTCGATCCTCAACGCGGACATTGCCTAGTCTGATGAGAGATGGTGTTGGGAGGTTGTTGTTTCCTGGACCGTGTATCATTTTTTTTTGTCGAGTTTTGTTTGCGGAAGAGGCTTCGTCGAAAGCTGAATGACAACTTTTTGCCATCATTCATTAATTAATAGCTTGTTTTAATGTGCTTGATCTATGTTCCGGAAGATATCTTTTGTAACACTCTTGTGAAGCTGGCTCAAGAGACGTAGGTAGTGATGGAGTTCACCATGTACTAAACATTACGGATTCGATGTCATCAACAAGAGAAGGATCATACCCGACGGGAAAGAGCCCAGATAGCCAACCACTTGGCAGAATAACAGGCTTCACGTCGATTCCTGTATCGATGTCTGCCCGCACTCAGTTTCCCTTCAGTAGTAACTTTTAGCCATTCATTATTTCATCGAGACGTAGGAACACGATATCACGACATTTTTGGAAGAAGCCAGCCAGCAGCAGATACCAGACTCACCAAGCCATGCATTCCAGCCGAATGCAAGCGCAACCCATCTAAGCATCCAAGCACTTGAGATTTTTCTTACTCTTGAATAATTCTCAAGATATACATCACACTTCCCTCTCACGACGGCCTCTAGATCTTACTCGCCCAATGTGCATATGAAACACCGTTCGTCTGCCTCTCGAGGAGCTTCGCGACCGCATTCACGCCACTTTCACGGCTCATCTAGAATCTTGGCACATACATCCCACAACATCTTCTTATCATGCACTACCTAGCCCATTGTGAAATTTTACAACCTCGGACGACCTGGAACAATTCCCCCAGGTCAGGCTTCTTGCATACGCCAATAGTTGATTGTTGTTTCCTCGTCAGAATAGGTTTTCTAGATTGTTGCCATTATGTTTGATTTGTTTTAGCTAGCTACTACATAGTGCATTGTATACTTATGCTATATTAACCTGATGAATCAGCCATTAATATACCATTTCCGCAATCTTGATCTATTTCGTCTCATTCACCCATGAAGGATGTCGTCGGCAATCTTCTCAGCCAGCATATATACAGTGCTATTCAGGACAATTAGTTTCCAAACCAAGACAAACAAAGGTCAAATCCATAACTCACCTCTGCGGATGTCCCGGCGGCAAAAACGGAAAGGCGCTTGCGTCCACCACACGCAACCGTTTCACACCATACACCCTCGCCCGACTATCCACAACAGCCGTAGGATCACTAGCCTTACCCATCTTACACGTCGCCGCCGCATGATAAATCGTCGAAAGCTGGTCGCGGATGTTATTCAGAATAGCTGCGTCGGTGGTGATGTTCGCTCCGGGATAGTATTCTGGCCCAATCGTCTCGTTTACAGCGCCCCAAAGCAGTCGTAAGCGCTTGAAGGCCTGGAGAGCTACTTCGATATCCGTCTGTGTGGTTAGCCAATTCGGGTTGATTAGAGGTGGATCGTGCATGTTTGATGAGGTGATTGTGATATTGCCGATGGATGTCGTTGCCATTAGGCCGGCGGCTAGGGAGGCGTAGTTTTTGCCGTTTGCGGGATCAACAGTCATGTAGTTGCTGTTGTTGCCTGCGACGTCGTTTTGAGGGAGATATTCGACTTCGGGCCAGTCGGATGGGAATTGGTTGAGATCATGCCGGGTTGAGTTTGAGAGTGCTGCGCGATTTGATGCGGGAAGCTTTTCGAAGAGTAGGTATTCGGGGTTTGCTGAGAGGACGCCGGTGGCGTTGATGAGATATTCTTGTGCTGCTTGAGCTGCGTAGACTGGGTCGTTGACGAGCCGGGAAGCGGTGTCGAAGTTCACTTCGTAACTGATGCTGAGTATGGGTTGGTCGCGCATGTTTTGGCCTACTCCTGGAAGAGCGCTTATCGTTGTGATGTTGTGTTTCTTAAGAGTATTTTTGGGACCGATACCACTGACCATCAGGAGCTGAGGAGATTGAAAGGTGCCTGCGGATAGAATAACCTCACGAGTTGCAGAAAGCTGGAATGTTAGACCACCTGCCTCGCAAAGTACACCAGTTGCGGTGTTGTTCTTAAAGATAACCCTTGTCGCTAGTGTTTGAATGTAGATCTTAAGCGAAGTGGTATCGATCGCCTTGTCCAGGAAACTTGTTTGTGATGAGCTTCGATGGGCATTAGTAGGATTGATGGTCCCTGGCACCCAGGCGCCTCCAACAATACTGCCTCCGAGCATAGCGTCTCGATTAACAGGAAGACCAGCTGCTCTTGTGAGAACGTTGCCGAAAGTGTACAGTATATTGACGAAGTTTGGCTATGATACGTGCAGAGGTCCGCCGGGAGGAAGAAGTGATGATGAATTGACAACAACAGTCGAATTTTGGTATCGCTTCGAAGGATCCGGAATGCTTACATTCGTGCTCTTTTCATAGAATGGCAAAATGTTTTGCCAGAGGTATGAGTGGTCGCCAACTTCATCCGCCCATTTCTGCATAGAGCCGATGGTGGGACTGGCACAGGACATCTCAGTGATATACTCATAGAACGCTACCCCGACAGTACTTACCGATGATATGCCATATAGTTGCGAGCAGATGATCCTCCTAGTGTTTTACCTCTGGCATAATGGAGACGACGATTGTTGGCACCCTAGAAGGATTAGCACAAAGCTTAAGGACACAGAAACCAAACAACACACTGCCTGGGGTGTTGTAACGAAATCCCAATCAATCAACGCCGACCTATCGGTAGGGTCGGTGCCTGTGTATTGTGTGATTGAAGATCCAGGTATGACACTTCCATTGCCATTTGTCAGCTCGTAGAAGGAGCCTGCTTCGATGATAGCGACAGAGAAAGTGCCGTTCTGTGCCAGGCGTGTCGCGATTGTGTTACCTGCTGTACCACCTCCTACAACAATATAGTCATAGGTTGTGTTTACACCTGGAATACCGAATGAGTTGCTGAAGAGTCTGCCAGCACTCTCTTGCCAAAAGGCTGCTACATTGGATACAAGAAGTCCTACAACAACCTGAGTACTGAAATGCATGTTGAACAGTGTCTACAAAGAAAGTGAAGATGAATTTGAAGATAGAAAAACTACATCGATTCGTCCTTTGACAGAAGTGGACCTTGTACATCATTCATGATCGATGTCTATCATCACCAAGACACGATGGGATGAGACACGTTGAGTAGTACGAAGTTTATATGTGTGGTAAGGAAAGCAATCTTCTTGGGGTGAGTAAGCCCATACCACCAGATCATTGAGATATGGTGGTGAAGGCTGATGGCACATTTGATGAGCGATAATAGTTAGTATCATTCTGCGTGCAATAATCGCAGCATAGATGCATTTTTCGAAATGGCAGACTTATTGACGATGACGATTTTGAGCAAGAGAAGCTTTAACCTTAAATATTCGTCCCTGCAGATTGTACAAGACAGATCACAGAGTACCACATAGGGACGGTCACGTGACTAGCCCTCTCTGTCGTACTGTCAGATCCGTCGCTTGCCTGCACAAAGATATCTATTACACCTCAGATGTCCATTACACCTCAGATGTCCATTACACCTTGCCAGATGTTTTACTGGCACCATACACTCCCTTCCTATCAGCTTCATCTATCACACCGACTCACACGCTGTTCAAGTCCGCCGAATCACCCCTAGCCGACATCGGGGACTCGACCACGGCTAATATACTCTCAACATCTCATCTCGTCCCATTTCTATACTTCCTTCTTGACGAATCAAATCGTAAGTCTCTATCAGTGCCAAACCAGTGGATCTAAATCTTCCCCGTGTGGCGCCTCACGCCTCGTGTTTCCGATCTGCTTCGTTGTTGACTCCGAACTTGGCCTCGCTTGGCTCTGTATGTTATGCGAACCTCCTGCAAGCCAAGACATGGTGATGTTTCAGTTGAAAGTTCAAGTGTCATCGTGTATTCTACTGAAGACGAGGCGTCCCACAACATCCACGTCCATTGTATAGCAAGAGAATAGTGAGTTCAAGCCGTGGAGAAATGGCATCACGGCGCATGTTTACGCCGAAATCACGATATCGCTGTTCTGTAAGGCTCGTGCTAGCCACCATCATGGCACGTTTCGGTTCCCAAACGTAATCGAAATCAGGCCGTATCAAAAGCTTGTCACGTCGTCTCAAAGCTTGATACATGGTCCGTCGTGTTTCTTATCTCTGGGCTATGCTACTTTTGGGAGTCTGTGGTTTTGTTGGCCATGATAACAACGTACTGCGGCTCTGAGATGTCTCTGTCATGGCGAGAAGGCGTATGCTATATAGAGGGGAGTCGCACCTAGCGTCTACTGCTTGTGTGCTTTAGGCTCTTGTGCTAAGTACTCTTCCTGGGCCTTTTTTCTCTGTTTACCTGCTTCATTATACAAGCTAGGTTGATTACGATTGGCAATTGATATCTCAGGAATACCACCGCCAATATGAGCGCCCCTCAATCCTCAGTGACACCCTTCCCATTGGCTCTCGTAAGTTCTAGATTTCTTCAACTCTTTCTTCGTCTAGACGGGAATCTCAAATGCTAACATAGATGCTTAGGTGCCAACATATGATCCTTCGAACCCTACTGGTGGTAATCCTCTCGATGTCAACGTCAACGCTATCTTCGCCGGACTCGAGTATCACGCAATATGGAACATGGTAATGGGCTTCTTAGTCTGGCTCATCATTCCTGGTATCGGTCTGCTGTATGGTGGTCTTGCTCGCCGGAAGTCGTCTCTTGCTTTGCTTTTCCAATCCGTAATGGTCATGGCTGTTGGTGAGTTCTCGGTACCAACCACACAGCCTCATGTTATTCAATACTAATGTGGTAATCTAGTTACTCTACAATGGACGTTCTGGGGATATTCGCTAGCATTCAGTCGTACTGGAAGTGCTTTTATTGGTAATCTTGACAACTTCGCTTTGAGGAACGTCATGGCCGGTCCGTCAGGTGTTCTCCCAGAGATTGTCTTTGTCTTCTACCAAGGCATGTTCGCAGCGACAACAGTACAGATCGTGGTAGGTGGTGCCTTTGAGCGTGGTAGAATTTTGCCATCTTTGGTATTTGCATTTCTATGGTGCACCATAGTCTATTGTCCCATTGCGTGCTGGACATGGAACAGCAATGTAAGCGAACCCCAGAATGTATCTTCGATCACCTTGCTGATTATCATTTCCAGGGCTGGCTCTACAAACTTCCTTCTCTCGATTTCGCTGGAGGTGGTCCTGTTCACCAAGCCTCAGGCTGGGCTGCTTTAGCCTATGCTCTTGTCCTCGGCAAGCGTACACCTGCTGCCGGCGAACCCAAGTCCCGCAGCAAGCCTCACAACACCACGCTCGTCTTCCTCGGTACTGTATTGATTTGGTTCGGCTGGGTCAGTACCACTCTCAATCACTTGTTACAAAGTCTGGAAATTAACACTACATAGTTCGGCTTCAACGGTGGTTCCGAGCTCTCCTTCAACGTCCGTGCCCTCCTCGCCTCCTTCAACACAAACTTCGCCGCCTCCTGCGGTGTCCTCGGTTGGGTCCTCGTCGACTACATTCGTACCAAGGGCAAATTCTCAGTCGTCGGAGCATGTTCAGGCGCTATCGCCGGCCTAGTTGGTGTCACTCCCGCTGCAGGTTTCGTTTCTATCTGGCTCGCAGGTCTCATCGGCTTCCTCACCGCCGTCATCTGCGCCAGTCTCCAAAACCTGAACGAATGGCTCCGCGTGGACGAAGGCCTGGATGTCTTCCGTCTTCACGGTGTTGGCGGTATCTGCGGTTCCTTCTTCACTGGCATCTTCGCCCAGAAATGGGTCTCTATGCTCGATGGCGCTTCGCTTGCGTCTGGTGCCATTGACGGCAATCCTGTTCAAATCGGCCATCAACTTGCCGAGATTGTCGCTATTGCTGCTTACAGTTTCACTCTCAGCACTATACTTTTGTTGGGTTTGAAGTATACACCTGGTATGGGCTTGAGAGTCAGCGATGAAGTTGAGATGATTGGATTGGATTTGGACCAATTCTTTGATGAGCAGATTGGTGATTGGTCTGCTTTTGAGCAGGAGAAGTTGATGGAAGGGAGGGGTGAGGTTGGCTTGAGACTTGGCACAATTGAGGGACAGAGGGTGGGTAGTGATGGAGAGACTGGAGGGCCGAGTGGACATGGTAGTGAAGAGCAGTTTGAGATGACAAGTGTCACGGAGATGACGAAGAGGGAGAACTGAGGAGATGTGGTGTGTCTGGTACGCGACTTCTGATTCTAGATGAGTGTAGCTGGATCTTCTTCTGCTTACACAGGCCAGTTTATTATCATAAATACTTCCTCGTACAGTCCAAGTAGAACACAGACCATTTCGTACATTTTCGGCCAATAGGAGACTCATCTTCCCCCAGAACCAAAGTGCGCCAGGAATGACGCGTGGGCAACCTCTTGCTATCCTCCATCCTTTGTACAATTCTTTTTTCTACCCTTTGTATCTTTCTTCGTCTTTCCGTTCTGCGATCTCCCATCATCGAGTGCTCAAGTAGATGACGAGATACAAGCGCACCAGCAAAAGAAACAAAAATGCCTCTAATCCCAATGTTCATCACGCCCATCTCGCGAGCAAAGTGGGAGCTTGTGGTGTACGCATGGCAATTCTTTCCAGTGGTACGTGTATATAATCCCTTGATTGTTGTATTGCGACGAGATCCATCAGCGAGATATATAAGACCATGACTGTTCGCATGCTGCTGGCGTCTTTTTGAGTCATTTTTTTGGTACCACTATTTGCTAACTTTATGATGATATAGTTTACTGCAGTACAATGGTAAGTCATCTCTGTCGCCGAGACTGTCATCGCGTGGAGATATGTGCTAACTAGTGATCTGTGAAGGCTTACAGATTGGTATCCGCAAGGTATGTCGGCACTATTAAACACAAGGGCAGCTGTAGCCCGAAGCTATAGAATGACATCTCATCTCTCTGTTCAAACAGGCAAGACATCTGTCAACTCTCGCTTTAACATTCCCGGCAAGCTGGCATGGAAACTCATGGAGTGGTACGTCGCGACTATTTGACACCACTCTGCTATCAAACCCCAAACGAGCACAGATAACCAGATACATTTATTATGCCTCGCATCTACAGATCAATACCAGGCTAACCACACATCCCCACCTCTACCAGCCCAGGCGTCCTAACAGTCCTCTACCTAACCTTGACCCTCCCAACTCACCTCTCCCTCCCCGGTCCCCTACCAATCGGCAACTAGTACGTCTCCTCCCTCTCCCCAACCTCCCCACAATCTAACCTCCTCTCCTAGCACAATGACAGCCCTTTACACAATCCACTACCTCTATCGCGCCCTCCTCTCCCCCCTCCTCAACCCCAGCATGTCCCCCATCCACCCCCTCGTCTTCACCTCCGCCTTCGCCTGGCAACTCATCAACGGTAATTTAATTAACATATTCATATAAAACATTATATGTTAAACAATACAAGTTTCCTGACTATCGAATTCCAAGGCATCTCCCTGGGCGGCTGGCTAGGCGGCTACGGCCCCACCACCCCCTCCGATTGGCACGCCCGCAGTGGCTGGATCTACCTGGGCATGGTAATCTGGGGTTTCGGGCTGGGCGGGAACATGTACCACGACGACGAACTGCGGGAGATTCGGCGCGTCGCGGCCAAGGAGTTCGAAGAGAAGAAGAAGGAAGGAAAGGATGTGAAGAAACATTATGAAGTGCCCGAAGCCGGGTTATTTCGGTGGGTGCTGTATCCGCATTATCTTTGTGAGTGGATCGAGTGGGCTGGTTTCTGGATGGTCGGGGGTTTGGCGTGTGCGCCGGCGAGAGTGTTTTTGGTTAATGAGATTGCGACGATGATGCCGAGGGCGTTGGCGGGGAGGAGGTGGTATGTGGAGAGGTTTGGGAGGGAGAGGATTGGTGGGAGGAGAGCGGTGGTTCCGGGGTTGTTGTGATGTGGGAAGAGGGGGTCGGAATGGAGGTGTTGTGTCGGGTGAGGGGTGATTTGGAAGGGAGAAGAGGAAGTCAGTGTGGTTGGTCGTTGAGATGTTCGAGGCGGCATCGCACCCAAGGTAGTTGGAGGCTCTATCGTGTGAAGCATGTCCGCGCTATTGCCTATAGTCTCTACAGGCAGTATAAACGTTCAGCGCTGAGTGTAGTATCAATGAATAAGGCACATTCAGAGCAATCTCTGATCGATTATCATAACGCCTCCAACTTAGACCGCTTGAATATCTTCCACATCTGTGTACGCAGCGGATGCTGCTGCTTGGAACAAGCTCGTTCCCATTATTGACATGCCTCACTAAACACTCATTTCCGTTCAATCTCATACAAATCATTGTTGGTATATTGCGTCGACTTGGAGATACTAGTGATGAAAGTCCCCCTTCCGCTTCTGGGAGAAGAATAGAATTATTTAACCGTATGTTTACAGACAAGAGCAGTCTGTCTGTCTGACTTGCTTCGTATGTCGTTGTCTTATCCTGTCTCTCTTTCACTTTTGGCCTCACCCATTCAATACTATAGATAAAGAAGCAACAGTATCTTTCACACGCCCTTGCTGTAATTTACTTACTTACCAATCAACACCCAGAAGTCCCAACCAGCTCATTGCCAACAGGACGCAGATATCGCTCCTTTACGATAGCTCCCGCAAAAGTCCAACAAACCCGCTATCATCCAGCCACATTCTACATCCTACACCCATCACCCCAACAATCTCCACCCTCACCCACCACATCCAATCTCAAACCACAAACAGACCCAACCCAGCCACAAGCACTCCCAGCCCAAGCACACCCGTCTTCACCCTACAGTCCCGAGCCCCAGCATTCGGCGTACTAGTCGGTGTAAACGCAGAGTTGACAGCCGTGCCCGTGCCTGGACCATACGATGTGATTACAGGCGGTCCCGTACTCGCTCCCGCTCCTACAGTGCTCGCTGCGCTCGCACTAGCACTAGCAGCAGCACTACTAAGACTACTACCAAGCGCACTGCTCACAGCAGGCATGGATGTTCCAACACGATTGCTCGTCGCCGTTACGCTCGTCACAGCTGGTGTTGATGCTACGCCTGCCCCAATCCCATTCGCACCACTCCCGCTACTCACACTCACAGTATTCCCAGCAGTAACAGCCACCCCCCTCACAACCACCCCTACCATACTCGTCACAAATCCAGCAGCACCCGCACTACTCCCCCTACAAACCGCACTAGTGCTCCCTTGTATCTCGCATCTTACGACATTAGCGCTCTGTCCAGGATCAGCGCGCCACGTAGCTTCATAAGTAGATGCGGCTTGTGTTACTGTTAGGCCTCCGTTGCCGTAGGGGCAGGAGTTGGGAGAGGTTGGGGAGGGAGTAGCGTAGTTGGAGGTCCAGATTGTAGGGGCGGCGCAAATGATGCGATAAGTTGTCGCTGCGGCGTCGGAGGAAGAGCTTGCTGGTGGCAGGATTGAGGCTTCTAGCGAGGGAAAGGGCGTTGGTGGATCGACGAAGATGATTTGTGAACTCGGATAGGTTGGGCGAGTGCCGGTGAAGATTTCGGTTGGGTAGATGTTTGTTGTTGTCGTTGATGGTGTTGTTTGTTGTGCTGATGTGAGTGCGAGCAGGGAGGAGGCGAGGACGGAGGCGAGGAAGAGTGTGGTGGTGGTGGAGACGGTGCGACAAGGACGCATTGCGAACGAATGTGAGCATGTTACGAATGTGAGCATGTTAGTTGGAATAGACAGTTGGGATAGACGGAGCAGTTACTGCTTTAAGTGGTTATGAAATGCGTTCGGGGAGAGTGAATGGCGATGGAAGCTGGTGGCGGATGATGGGCGATTTTGATAGGATCATATCATGGAACAGAAGAGGAAGAAGCAGGTCAGCAACATGCTAGGTAAGAGAGGCCTCATGATCGTCGTAAGCTCGCCACCGCCAATACAGAACGTCGCCGAGCCTTTTGCATGGCAGGCCATGGCAGATTGATGGATTGCTCGGCTGACGAGGGCGGGCGCGACGTGGTGTAGCGATAGTGGGGGTGCCGAAGCTTGGCCAGCCCGAAGTTGAGGAAGACACCGAAGAGCGAAGAGAACAGCAAAAGGAGACTTGGACGACACACATTCATGGCTCAGCTATGTCTACTACAGTCCATGCACAGCTGATTGACACGCAGCCCTGCAACTCAATCTCGAGCCGAAACCTTTCTCATCCTTATGGATGAGCATGCCCATATTACCTTAGTACCACCAGATCCCCCATTGGTGATTGTTCAAATCATCACACTTTTGTTCAAATCGAAACATAGAAAACCGAAACCGGAAAGATACGAATTAAAAGACAGACACCGCTTTCCATAAAGCTTAGGGATATTTCCATGCTCCGTTCGTTCAAATCGAAGTTTGACGATATGCTTAGGTCGTTGCTTTTGTTCATGAAAGAATAGAGGTCGAAACATTTAGACCGTCGCCATTCGTTGCTGTGACACAATCCAAGGAGACGAAGACAATTACCTCGAAGGTTGTCCAAAGTACCCAGGACTAGGAGGATGTTGATGTTGTTGTTGGTGATGCATGCCTCCTGGGGTGAGGAAACCATCTCTAGGGCTTGGTAAAGCAATAGGAGGAGGAAGACCACCTGCTCCCATTGGGCCAGTAGCGTGCATCATAGCTTGCTGTCCAGGTTGATGTTGTTGTTGTTGTTGCTGCTGTTGTTGGGCTTGTTGAGCTTGCTGCATTGCAAGCTGTTGTTGAACCTGATTAGCGATGATGGCTTGTTGGCCGACCATCATAATACCAGGCATACCCGGAGGAAGAGTTTGTTGAGACAGAGGTATAGGTGGAGGTTCATCTTTCATGCAGGCATTCTCCAGTTGGTTCGTCCATTTGCCACTAGTACCAGCATGACTATGCTTCAAGTGTTGACGGAAATGGTCTGCCCGGAAGAACTTCTTGCTTTGATTGCATTCACCAAACTTGTGTACATGGTTTAGGTGGTCTACTCGCTCATCCCAGTTGGGAGGATTTGCAAATTCTTGTCCGCAATAACCACATGTATCTGTAGGTGTCGAATGTAATAGTCCAGGGAAAGGGTTCACCTCTTGTGCACCACCGTTGTTGTGTGGACTATATGGGTTGATGCTGTTGGTGCGAAGGGAGGCAGCCATGTTGGTAGATGGAGTCGAGTGGAAGGCGGCTTCGAATGAGGTAAGGGCAGCGCATGACCAGGAATGGCGACGCAAGTGTAACGAGTTCTGGTGACGTTCTGCTTCATTCTTATTCTTGAATCGGTTGTGACAGTATTGACAAATGTATTGTTTCTCCATCTCGTGAATTCTGGTAGAGAAGGCTGATTAGCATATGATCGATTGCCTTGCGAGGCTGAAGCTTGATGCCAATGGTGGATCACTTCCTCTGTCGCAACTTACCTCAACTCATCTTCGCTTTCAAACTTTTTAGGCTTCTTGGGACAACAATCACAGATCCATGTTCCCATGGGACGAGGTGCATTCGCACTAGGTGCTCTGCCGTGTTGTGGTATTCTTGGTGCAGAGTTGTTGTTGTTGTTGAGCGCTGGTGGTGGCATGCCAAGGTTTGATCTTGCTGCAATAGCTTCTGACGTGAACGCGCTAGGCGACAAACGTTCCGAGTTGTAGCTGGTCGCACTAGATGGATTGGACAGAGCATATGACGAAGGATAGGACGCGGGTTGTTGAGGCATCGACGAAGCAACTGACGACATTGAGCCAGGAGCTCTAAACTGAGGTAGTGTCGAACCATTATTGCGAACGTCTGCAGCTTGGGCTGGTCGGAATCCAGGATTGTTGGGAAGACGGGGATCGAGGATGGCGTCGCTTGGCGGTGATTGTGCACGACGTTTCTGACCAGTCCTAATATTTTGGTAGTCTTCTGGATCTGCTGGGCTGTGACTAATGTTCAGCTGTTGCATCGCTGGACTTTGAGCAGCGGAGAGCTCCGAATCGTGAAAGACACCTTCGTAGCTGTTTCGATGAGGTAGACGACCAGGCATCGATGATTCTTCAGATTTGACAAAAGAGTTCAGACGGGCAAGAGAAAACGGGCGTTCTTGTTGCGCGCCTTCTTCAGATTGCGGGCTGCGCCTGGCGGATATTCCAGGTGATAAGACCGACGATTGCGGGGCAGTGGCTGCAGTCGCCCTCGTGCTTGCCCATTGCTGTGGTGAGCGCGTATCCATTTCGCTATATCTCCTTTCGGGCATTGCCAGTGGTCTCAGTTGTCCTCCTCTTGTTTTGTTCGCGCTGGATGGGGTGTCTTCGGTTGTGCCTGCTATTGGCGATTCTGCCGATTTCAAAGGAGGCGTCCTTGGGCCACCAATGCGCGAGAGTAGGTGCTTGTCGTACGCCTGCGAAGACTTCTCCAGTGTCTTTTGGCCCATCTGCTTCTCGCTTTGTAGTTTGCTATAGACACCCATAGTGTTAGTCGTGAACTCTCTCGGTCGTGTTTCCCTGCTAATTGCTCTTCCTGCTCGTTGTTTCAATACGACTGTTGACACTCACTTGTACTCTAATAGTTCGCTCAAATTCGGAATGCTCTCTCTATGTTCGTTGCCGTCTCCTCTTCCATTATCTGGCGGGACCTCCAATCGCGGTGGCTGATCAAACTCAAAGTTTCGTGCTGGACCAGTATACCTTCCTACAGGCGAGATCTTGTGTCCTCCTAACAGACTCGATCCAGGTCTTATAGGCGCACTGTTGCTTCTCACTCCTTCTGCGTTGGCGCAGTTCTCAAACTCCCAACCCGGATCTGATCCTTCAGTTATGCCTTCGATGTAACGTGGCGGCGGCAGAGGAGGTGGCGGTGTCGCGCCCGTAGCTGAGGTTATTGACATTGGCGAGGCGCGATGTGGCAGCGAGGCATAGAAAGCTGGAGATCGTGATCGTCGAGGTAGCTGGTCGATTGAAGGAACGTGTAGATTGTTGTATTTGTTCTGTGGACTGCTGCCAGCCATCCAGAGCTTCCAGGCTGAGATCTTTAATAAGTCCTGTGAAAAGTCGAACTCGAAGTATCGAGTCTGGTATCCTGCCTCTCTCTTGTGGATGTGCCTCAAACACGTCGATTACTGTTTGTTATGTGAAGGACCCCAGATACTGTGCTCCGAGATTGCTTGATTGCCTCGCGCAGTGTGTAAACTGTGAAGTATACCAGGTAATGCGCAAGGAAGTTGGAAAATCACAGTAACCCTACGGCAAGGCGTGGATAAAAGATCAAAAGTCTATTGTCCTTTGGAGGTACACGCTAGCGACACAGGTGATGCAGGAAAGCTTTCAGCTCGTTCGAGTACAGAGGTCAAGTCACTGTGGTATGGTCAGCGGGCTAGTACACGTATGGCGCACGGCCCGGAGCTAGCGTTTGTATACATACAAGGTCTATGCGAGCAATGTGCGGCGGAAAGATGGTCCTATGGCTTGTCTAGAGTAAGCCAACAGCTGAGATCATGGGCAAGCTGAAAGGATGGATGCGAATCAATTACTTGCAACAGACGGAGACAGGGCCAAAGGTACACAAGTACAACAAGAACAAGTTGCATGGACGGAAGGACCCCAAGCGAACCTAAACACTTTCGAAACAGCCAGCCAAGTGAGGCGACACACTAGCCTTGTAAGGGGGAAATTACCGGCGGGTCCTCTCCTCCAGAACGCGGCTGCAATCCCATAAAATCCTCATAAGCCACGCCCAATTGATTCGGTGCAGCCTCACGGGTCGAAGATGAGGCGGTGGAAGGATACTTTGAAAGCACTCGAGTTGTCCCATACGATTGGGCTTATGCTTTATGCAGGTCAATTAGACACTAAAGCTAATAATATCGAGATCTTACGTCTCCTCCGAGAACCTAGACGTCGTGAGGCCAGCCTGAGCAGACTTGCCTTGTGCCTTGTAACCATTTCATCTAACCGCAGCTGACTCCTCAGGCCAAGCAGCGGCGTACCACTAGTTTGGCGTGTCTCAGGTCTGTCAGGGATTGTGCAATTAGTTCTGATAGCGCAAGCGCATCCCAGGTTCAGCAGTGTATCATTGTCCGATCGCGATCGTTCCACTACTCAAGCACTCTCGCCTTACTCTCAAATGTAGTGATGACAACAGCAATACGACAACAATCCTATAGTAACACTGCCCTTTTACCAAGCACGCTCACATGACCCATGTTCGAGTGGTGATGTGAAAAGGCCCTGCACAGCTGATCATGCCGTCGTCGTCAAGTGCTTACGCTTCAAGCCGAACACTAAGCTGAATGCACCGAGCCCGGGGTGGCTGAAGGTGCAGTGGTTCTTCTTCCAGCTTGGCCCAAGCTTGCTGCTGGCTGGAAGCGTGTCATCCGCACGATATTTGTCCGTCAGACGTTTAGTGGGCTGAGTACCGGTGGGAAGTTGAGCCTGCTGAGGTCTAGAAGGGCGATTCGCAAACTACGTGCCGCACGATCACCACATCTGTTAAATGGCTAAAGACTTTGATATTGGAGTCTCTCCTTGTCCAATTCGTTCTTCTGTCACAGACTGTATCCACCAATACAGACTCCGGGGCTTTTGTTTTTACTTACTTTTGTCACAAACCAATATAGAATCCACCAAGGCCATATTTAGGTTGCCGTATCACCACTAAAATGCCGCACTGCGAACTCAATTCCGCAGCGTCTCCGTACAATTCATGACTTCTTCAACGACCATCGTCGATGTGGAATAATGACGCCCTGATGAGTCGTGAAGGGTTGGCTTCTTCAAAATGACGATAGCACACATATATTGTGAGGAGCGGAACACCTTGTAGACGAGTTCCACGTCAGACAACCGATTGCGAGGAAGATTTGGTTCATCTCAACCAATCCAATGTCCATTGTCGTCATGGTGGTGACTTGTATTAAGCGAATATGCAAGTGACCAGACATCAGTCTGCGAAATTGAGTAGGGGTTTGAATACCTCCGTTGCACTCTGTCCTGCATCAAGGAGGGCGATGAAAGAATCGATAAATACGAATCCTGTGACACAATGTATGAGTATGAAGGGCTCAGTAATGACCTTCGAGGGAGAGTCTACGGCGCGCTTCACTTTTCAGGAAGTGATGGATTCCCTGTTCCAGTGCTTTAGTATGTTTCGACGGTATCAAAGCGTAAGGTTACAACAAACAAGGACGAACATTGAGTGCTCTACGTGATTGGGGATAGGCAGGCTATATCCAAGCCTCAACAAGCAGTTGTCAGGTTCTCATATACAAATTTGAGTCAGGAGAGCTCTCGATACATGCTCTAAGATGTGGAAAATCTTAGAGGTAGGAAGGTGCGGTTGGAGACCTCGAGAGGCTCTCATTCACTGAGGAAGGTGGTTCATGACTTTTACACTAAACTACGTGATTCGACATATCATCTGGGAAGTTCATAAAATCTTGTCAAAATCTGAGACTCTGTTTACGGCAAGTACGTCTTTAGAGCGTCGCTTCCTTTTTGAGGCAGTACCTTGTGATAGCGATGTTTCATGAATTGTTTGCATTGCAGCCGCATTTCCTTTTTCTACATTATTTCAACAAAACACATGTACCACACATCCTCTCATCATTGTATTGGCTTTTCGAGAGAAAAGATTCATCATCAGCTATCGCTAACGATTCAGCCCTTTACACATCTACAGCCATGGCCCAAATACTGTCCGATTTCAAGTCGTGGCTAGACAGACAACCGCCACAGCCACCACTCAACTCTCGTCAAATCGATATCAGCTTCACCAACCAAGCAACAGAATATTGTGAAGGAGATTGCCAGTTGCGCAAATCTGCTCTGCTACGACAAATACAGAGATATTGCGTAAAGCTGGGACACGACTTACTCCAACGCCATTCTGCCAGAGTTTCGTCGCCCGATTTTGAGTCGAGTCTATAAAGAGTTGGTCCCGAATATGGATGGCTTGATAAACCATCTCATGGACAAGCCTTGTGGCGATAAATGCTTTGGCAAGATGCGAGCCTGGGAAGTGGAGCAGCTCAAAGAAAATGGCATTTGCTAGCAGTTCAAAGGCCAGTGCGGTCGGTCAGATCGAGAATTCCGCAATCAACGTAGTTTAGTGTAAAAGTCATGAACCACCTTCCTCAGTGAATGAGAGCCTCTCGAGGTCTCCAACCGCACCTTCCTACCTCTAAGATTTTCCACATCTTAGAGCA
>Ga0115846_100259_pt2 | contig 27262 bp, 30 predicted proteins | sample InSIn5gowninarea_2_FD_83860 | JGI IMG/M metagenome (GOLD analysis project Ga0115846, IMG submission 83860) | reverse complement strand
AATCATTACGTCGACTGGACCGTTTTTGATCACATGGAGCATGAAGAAAGTCCTTAGAGGGGAGAAAGATCCATACCAGATCAAGCGGTACAGCGATACAGTCATTGCAGACAATTTCGAGTTTGGAAGCGACAAAAACGTCATTCTTGCACTACCAAACGAGGTGGATATGGTCAGCAGGAAGGCTTTCAAGAGACCGACACGTGAGAGTATTGCTGGGGATGTGGCAAGCTCGAGATTAAGTGCGGGTAACTTCTCCACACCAAGAAAGTCTACTAGAGGTAGACCAAGTGCATTGAGAGAAGAGATTGTGAACAGCCCTTACTAAGTGGATGTGCACTAGAGATATGGTCAAGGTCTATCCATTCGAAGGACACGAAATCTCTTCAGACCATGGGGGCTAGTGAAGAGTGGTCATAATGCTTGATACCCATTTGATATTTGACGGAACGTGGCAGGTGCGGAGATAGCTTTGCACACGGAAAAATAATGTAGCTTCAATGAGAGTAGAAAAATGATATGCAGTATGTAGCAACTAATCGAGCTCAATCATGATCAACTAATATTCGTTAATTACCAGGCCGTCCGTCACAATGGCCACTTCAAGGTCTTTGCCTCAGCTTCGACAATTGAGGGAGCGAAGCTCCATGAAATCCATGCATGATCGGGTCTGTCCGTGGCCACATTCAACCTTCATATCCACGTCAGTCGCCATCACGACCGAAGCTCTTTACTTCCCATACACTTCAACCACTTCACTCTCATTATCACTCCTGACGCCAACAAGGCGCTATAACAAAGTCGGGCTTGCAATAAGGCATGTTCGTGCTCTCGTGGGAAAAGGATCTCGAGGTCGTAACTGTAGACGACGTTAAAATGGTCTAGTATCGTTAGACGTCTTCACTTACCACTGACTATTGGAGCTTTAACTTCCGCTATCGATGTCCTGAGCTGAGACCGAAGTGGGTGTCTTTGAAGCAGGTGACGGTAAGGTCGAGTTAAACTTTCGCTGGAGGCTTTGATAGGCTTGAAATTGCTTCACCTCCACGAATGTGATCGGGATATTTACTAGTTGCTTGACTGCTATTATGTATACGGCTACAATAAGTATAGGTATAATGACCCGCATCTGCGAGCACAGCTGTTGAAGTGTGCGTAGAGATGTTGGTACAGTCGATAGCCGGAGCCACGGCCAAGGTACGGGACTCAAGATGACAATTGTGGAAAATATCCCTGCTATAGGGAGGTGAGGAGACTTGAAAATGTAGTGATCTGAAACTTAATAGATCAATTGGGACGCTTGAGAGGGTCAACTCGTTGTGACTTCAGATGGGTGAATATGTTAGTACTTGATCAAGATTACCTTCACCTTGACCACATTTTGACACCTTCACTTCCTGAAAGTATGGTACATATTTCCTCGGAGTATAAGAGCTGGTCTTGCCCATACCTATACTTCTCTTTTCAGCTTTCACGTCAGCGACACAACTCTCGATCACCATGGCGCCTTCACCGAAAGCTAAAACTCTTTCTGAAGCTCAGGAAAGGTACGGTTGAGAACCTGTATTGCAGCGTGACCAGCGTCACTAAGACTCGGCAGTATGTTCAAGGAAGAGACATACACCGATATGGTCATTAGCTGTGGTGAAAGAACTTGGAAGTGCCATCGTGCGGTGCTGTTTGCAAGGTGTCCGTTTTTCAAGATAGCCTGTGATGGGAATTTCAAGGTACATAGTAACACTATCACACGCCTTCCAGAAATTTGACAAATGAGCCACAGGAAGCGAGCACCCTCATACTGAAACTCGACGATGACAACCCGGAAGGAATTGATATGATGCTTCGATATCTATATCTCCTTAAAGTGTCAGATTTCAGTGACAAAGCTATGTTCTCAAGTAATTATAAAGCAGCTGAACAGGCACTTACTTTGGGCGACAAGTACGATCTTCCAGAGCTTTGCTCAGCTGGAACCAAAGCACTCATACGATGTGTTAAATATAACCTGCCGCGCTGGGAATCGAGACTGGAAGGAAGCAAAGCACGTTGGATTTGTTGCTTTAGGAAAGTCTGGACTTGGACACAGAGAGATGCTGACAGCATTCGAGAGCACATTGTAGAACAGATAGTTCTGGGTGCTGACACGGTCATTGAGGACGAGCAGTTCCAAGCACTCATGTGAGAGAATAAAGAGTTCGGGCTGGCATTTGTACGTGCATTGAATAGGAAGAAGGCAAAGAAATGACGAGACCTGGCCAACCAGATGCTGTAAATACGACATTCCACACCAGCCCAGATTTAGCTGCCAGCTTCGTCGAGACAAGCATGAACATTCAGGAAAGCAGAATTGATGATGTGGAGGTCAGGCGTTTGCAAAGGAGCAGGATGCTATGCATCTCGGGCTCGGCTGGAGATACTGTTCGTATTCGTTGAATACTTAGGAATTGACTCAAAGCATTGTCACAGAGTGAAAGTCGCAGGTGGCTAACGTTTTCTTGAGAACGAGCCGCACCTAGTGGTTGGTCAAGACTTGATCGTAATGTGCTGGATCAAACCTTCACTACTGAATTGAGTGTCACTCGCCTCCAGTGGCCTTCACCAAGCACGTGAGAACTTTCAAATCTATGTCAACTTCTCTTTGTCACATTCTCCATCCACATATTGGCTTGCTCCATCCATTAAATCTCGAGAAGCACTCGTGCTGCTTTCGACCGATAATCGCAGGATTATTAGCAATCCTACATTCGTCTTGGCGAGCGGCTTGGACAACCCGACCAAAAGATATCCAGTTATAGGATGTCTGATATGGCTGAGAAGCAAAAAAAGTGCGAGGTTTGAGGTTCCCTGATGAGTTGAAGTTGTTGACAGTCGCCAGGCTCCTTCATGACGGCACATACTCCGATCTAACAATAACATCGAATGGTCGAACATGGAAGTGTCATCGAGCCGTTCTATGTCCACGATGCCCATTCTTTGAGGCGGCTTGTGGAAGCAATTTTGCTGTAAGCACTATGACAACGCTATGCTTGTCGGAATACTTATGTCTGACCCGACACAGGAAGCAGAATCGAGAACCATCAACCTCGACGATGACACAGCAGATGGTGTAAATTTGCTACTCGAGTTCTTGTACACTCTGCAAATTCCGACCTGGGGCAGTGGTACAGTAGCTTTTGCAACCGCTGAGCGAGCCTTCTTTCTAGGTGACAAGTATGGAGTTCCATCCCTTCGGGATGCGGGGCTGTCCAAGCTGAAGGAATATGTCACAAACGTGACCGAGGCATGGGTCAAGTATGGGGCTGGCGTGAATGTTAGCTGGGTCAATTGGTTTGACGGAGTCTGGTCTTGGGATCAAGAGGGCTCCGGAGCACTCAGAGAAACTATAATTTCAGCGCTCCTACCAATTTCGAAAACAGTTATTGAGCTCGTGGAATTTCAGGATCTGGTCTGGAAAAATAGAGACTTTGGGTTGGCATTCATGCGAGCTATAACAGCCGAACGGCTAGTCCGGGTGTCGGAATGGTAGACTGGAAGGCTTGCGGCGCAGGTGGTAAGGTTACCTTACAGGATACACTGAATATGGCGTCACGGCGAATTAGGACATGGAAGATCACGCAGAAACAGTGGTGAATAATGTGCTTGCCACATACTGAATAATACCAACCACTCAAAAGCTGTCAGAAACAAATTTCACAATTCCGCGTCGCAACTCATGTTCATTCGTCCAGAGTCTTTGGCTTCATGCTGTTACTTTCGCGACCTGCACTATCTTTCAAATTTAGAGGAAGCGATTAATCTGGGGAAACACTAATGTATGAATTTTGCGGTAACCATCCATGACAGAGGACAATATGAGTAGATTAAGGGTTGGGGTACATGAGGTCGATGAAGTCTCAAAATATCCGCCAAGCATTGTAGTTCCTCATGGGTACGAGTGGGGATAGACGGCTATCGACGGTGGTGGGTTACATTTTACATGCTCGTGCGGGATATTGTGCTTCGTCACAGAACAACAAAGGTACATACCAGAGGCAAAGCAACATAGGCAGTTCATAGATAGGTTTTTCTTCTACACACTGTATACTTACAACCTCTGACATTTCCTGATCTCTTCTTCCACTACAAAAGTCTTCCTTTCGCGCGAGAGACCAGCGACACTGAAACGCAATTATTCCAGCCCAGTAGAAAACTCCCCGACATTGAACAAAACCCTCTGCAACTCTAAGGACACTCTTCGTCTACAACTTTGACTATCTTTCAGTTCCGACTACACCCTACATTACAGTCAATATGGCCGACCCTGCACCGGCTCCGACGCCCCGGCCGTTCAATCAAGGCATTCGTGAAACAATCACAGCGCAAATCGGTAACACACCTCTTGTGCGATTGAACAAGATACCTCAGTCTCTCGGCATGGAATGCACAGTCCTAGCGAAATGCGAGTACTTCAACGCAGGTGGTAGCGTGAAGGACCGCATAGCCTTGCGAATGATTGAAGAGGCGGAGAAGTCTGGGCGCATAAAGCCGGGAGATACCCTCATTGAGCCGACATCTGGCAACACAGGCATTGGTCTGGCCCTGGTGGCAGCCGTGAAGGGTTATAAGACAATCATCACCTTACCAGAAAAGATGAGTGCTGAAAAAGTCAGTGTGCTGAAAGCTCTAAATGCGACAATCATCCGAACTCCTTCTCAAGCTGCGTTCGATAGTCCGGAGAGTCACATTGGTGTTGCAAGAAAGTTAGAGAAGGAGATTCCGAACGCACATATTCTGGACCAATATGGCAATCCGAACAACCCACTGGCTCATGAGCTTGGAACTGCAGAAGAGATATGGGAGCAGAGTGAAGGTACGGTCACCGCAATAATAGCTGGTGCTGGCACTGGCGGAACTATCACTGGGCTAGCCCGAGGTCTACGCAAGCATAACAAGAACGTCACGGTTATTGCAGCTGATCCGCAGGGCAGTATATTAGCCCTGCCAAGCATGCTAAATGACGAACACAAAGATACACCATACAAAGTGGAGGGCATCGGCTACGACTTTATTCCTGATGTATTAGATCAGAGTGCGGTTGACAAGTGGTACAAAACCGACGACCGACAATCGTTCCATTACGCTCGAAGGCTTATTGCTGAGGAGGGGCTTCTGGTCGGTGGAAGTGCAGGGTCCACTATCGCCGCATTGGCTCAAGCAGCAAAAGATCCCGATGTCAAATTCACGAAAGACGATGTTGTGGTGGTCATTCTGCCAGATTCCATTCGATCATATCTGACCAAATTCATCGATGATGATTGGCTTTCTGCCAACGATTTATTACCACCTACACCACCCCCTGAGGCGTCAGATACACCCGAAGCAGAGAAGAAACCCGCATCATCAGACGAAGCTTTCCAACGTGCGACAGTCCGTTCTCTCCGTCTAAAGCCAGTTCAATCCATACCTTCAGACCAACCCTGCTCCGCCGCCATTGAAATCATGCGAGAAAAAGGCTACGACCAACTCCCCGTCCTCGGCCCATCCCCATCAAAACGACTCGTCGGCCTCGTCACGCTAGGCAACCTACTCTCACGAATCTCCCACGGCCGTGCCACAGCCAAAAGTCCTATCAGCGACGTCATGTTCGACTTCACCAAGATCTCCGAAGTCATCACAAATCCCCAGGACGTAGATAGCATGGGTCTGGACGCCGGCATCGGAAACAATACCTTCGCCGAAGAAGGCCACGACGAGACAGAAGCACGCGATGAAAGCAAGAGTAACAAGACTCGAAGTGGAAGTAAGAACTCAAAGAGACGCTTTGTAGAAATCACGAGCGATACTCCGCTGTCAGCGCTGAATAAGTTCTTCCAGTGGCAGAGTGCGGCGATAGTGACGGAGCGAGAGAAGGGAGGGACGCTGAAACCTATTGCTGTTATTACGAAAGTGGATCTTTTGACTTGGATGTTGAGGGAGACGAAGGCTTGATACGTAGGTTGGTAGTAGCTAGTAGTTGTTGAATGATTAATGGGTGTTGCAAGGCACCATTTTCAGGAGAACTTGAATTTAATGTTTCCCGAGACATTAGCACTAGTACCAATGATGCTCAGTGCCCTCTCAAGCCTTCAGCAGACAAAATCTTGCAACACCAGATCTTCTGATGGTCAAGCTCACGTAACGATCATTGAAGTGTCGGTGATAGAGGCCTGAGAAGACCGTTGCGGGCTCACAGACGTGCCTAACAGCCAGCGGAAAGCCATTCTACTACCTACCCAAGATAACACATAAAACCCTGGGTTAGCCGCATCTCCTATAAACATACTGTCTCCATTATAACGGCATCCACACGTGTTCCTATGTAGGTGGATAGGTAGGGTAGGTATATATCGACATCCAGCATTCAAAGTTCCCTTATCAAAGGGTAAATCTGCCCGTTTTTCGTGTTTTATTGTTGACGTGCGTTTCAATGGCAACTTAAGAGGTGGGTGTTGCTTAAGCGTGAAGACATAAATTTCGTAGGTATATGTACATACCTGTGTACATGTATATACCTGTATATATATAATGTACGGGGGAGTAAGAGTAAGAGTAAGAGTAGCATCACTTGGGTAGAAGTTAAGTGCTCTACGTATACACAGAGAGCGAAGTATAAATTTTGGCTCAGTCGCTGGTAACATGGCGGTTGTGGAATTTATACGATAAGAACAAAACAAGATATTGTTTGTTCGGTATTTCATTTCATTTTAATATATCCAGTTCAATCACAGTAGTTACGGAGGAAATGTACTGTCTACATCCTTGATCGCTTGCCTGTCTGCTTGCTTGCTCGCTCGCTCGTTACCAACGATATTTCTACTTCGTAATCAACAAATTATATATCATAATCATCCGTAATGACCGTGCATTCGAATCGTAAAAGTCGTATATACCTGCTTATTCCCGGTACCTTTGAATCCCGAGTTTCGCCACCAGACCACATTTTTGTGTCAAATCATATACCCGTATAAACCGCTCGCTCGCTTGCTGAATCAATCACTCAATCAAACTGTTCCTGATAAGCGCTCTTCAAGTGCCCACTAGGTTTCTTGGTCGGTCCCGTCCCCACAGGACTCTGCACTGGACTCTGCATGATCGCCGGTAATCCATCAATCATCATGCTGCGGCGTTGATCTTCGGCAGCCGTAGGTGATGGTAAAGTAGCGAGATCGGAGCTCAAGCTACTTTGTTGTCTGTGGTGGCCTTGTTTGTAATCTGTGTCCCCTTGGGAGAGCGCGGGTAGACCTTCTGAACTTAAGGGTTTGCGGTTGATGGCCGGGTAGATTGGTTCTGCGCTTGTGGATTGAGGATGTGCCCCGTCGCTCGAGACGGAGAGTGTTGTGGCGTGATGGGCGTGGGGGGTATTATCTGTGCTTGAGTTGAGTGCGAGTTCGATTGGGTTTAGGACACCTCGCGAATTGAGGGTGGCGTTGAGAGTGCTTGGGACAGCGCCTTCGGAAGAGGGCGAGGAGATACTGTCGCTGCGGACCGAACGGTTGATGAAGTCGCCTTCGATACTGTGCGGGTAGTAAGGATGTTGACCGATGGACATTGAGTCGCGGGTAGGATGGGTCATGATCTCGTGGCGAGCTGGGGTAGACGACATCTCGCCACCAAAGGAGGGTGAATTTACGATTTGGGGATTGCCGTGACTGTATACATGCCCGCCGGGCGAATTGACATTGCTAGCCATTTCGTAGGTGCCCGCGATTGGTTTCACATTGAAGTAATCCTTGTTGTTGACTGCTGTACTCTCGCTGTCTGGATTAGAGGTGAGTTTAGGATCAGATTTGTGCATCCAGGAGACGATACTGCGGCGCTTATTGCTTTCGTCGTTCTTGTTGCGTCGACCACGGCAGCAACAGAAGAAGAAGAGGCCACCGAGGATGGCAAGGCCAGCGATCACGGCCAGAACTGCAATTACCGGAGTCTGCCATGCTGGTGTTTTCTTTGCCACTGCAGAAGATGTTGCTGGAGGGACTGGAACTGTTGTGTTGGTAGCACCCTTAGGGGCACAGTAGTTGTAGGGGGAATAACCGGTGATCGTCTTGTGGTAAGTCGTAAGCATACTGGAAACGCTGCTGTTCAGGCCCGTTGAAGGGACTGAGAAACCGCCGGTCGCGTTACCTTGGCCGAGTTGGTTAATGATAGCGGATGGCACCTGGTAGGTAGCATTAGAGCTAGAGTTATAGTAATGAGTCCATGATTGGGCATTGAGGTCGTATACATCAAGCCAGTCAGGATTATTGAGAGCGCCGGCCTCTGTGGTACCACCAATAGATAGCATTTGTGTTGGATTAGGCATAACACAGAGTTGGCGAGCCCGTGCATGGTTGCTGTTACCATCCGATAGTTTGGTCCACTGGAATGCTGGGACCGAGAGCACCCAAATCGAATCGTAAGCAGTGGTGGCCTGGTATGTGCCGTCGTAGCCACCATAGACGTAGATGAAATGGGAGGTATTGTCAGCTGACGACGCAGTCACCGTACAGAATTGTGCCATTTGCGGTGGTTGAGTTTTCTCAAGTGTCGACTGTAGCCCCCAGGTTTTCTGACCAATATCATACACTCCGATATTCGTCATGTAGCTGTTCTTTGCTCCTCGCATACTTTGGTTTAGCAGTAAGCCGCTTCCGCCTTGATCGCCTGGGAGATCTATGCCACCAAAAGCAAGCAAGATTCCATTATTACCATAAGGAAGCCACACAAGGCCACCTTCAGAGCGGGGTGCAAGCCAAGAAGGCCATGTGAGATTCTGCCACTTTGCTGCGCCAGGAGATGACATGTCGACCTGGAAGAATGTTTCAGAGTCGGTATTTGCCTGATCTGACTTGTTCTGATAGGGCAGGTAGTCTACGAACCCTCCGTTAGCAGCTTGTAAACCACTAAACCAGAAGCCCAAATTCTCGCTCGGCGCATTGGTCCAAGCGCCGAAAGCAAGATCGGTGGACACATTCCCCAAATTGTTCGAGCTGTACGTGCCGTCCACCCCGGCTGCCCATGATAGGGCACCAGGTGGTTTGTACATATTCGCCTGCATGACATTGATATCTGTGGGCGTTCGCTTGTTGTGCGCCAAGCCACTGGTAAGGGTCAGCATACTATTAACCAGGATTGTCAAAGCACTCACCCATAGGTGTACCATTCGTAGTCGTTCGCAAAAAGGGCACCACCTATCCAGCTATTCTGTAATGGGTTGCCTGTTTCATTTTGGGGAAGGAGTAAAGCGTCGATGTCGTCGGTAGATGTGTTAAACGACGAGCATAAGCTCAGATAATACAACAGGCCGTATGCGCCTGGTTGGATAGTGACAGATGTTGTTGAGAACGAGTTGCTCGTGATCGAGTAGTTGGCTCTCGCAAGTAAACCACCCTCAATCACGAGTGTTTGCTGTATGACGGCGCCTCTGGGGTTGCTCCAATACGCAATATTCGAGGTGGTCGAGGTGCTGGCGCAGAAGACACATTTAGCGGTAGCGAGGAGGAGAAGCGACAATCGCACGATCGTGTTGGCTGTAGGAGCCATTGCGACCATATTCCCGGACCTTGCAATGATGGTCCGACTACAGTCAACGACAAACACAACGGGGTGAAGTGCTGTCGAGTATGGTCAAAAGAGTGGGAGTTGAAACAGAATTCCGCAAGTGACGGTCACGGCTCGATCAAAAGCAAAGTCAGTGAATGAAGATCAAGACGTTCTGGAATATCGACACTTGGGTGCAGGTAGCCGTTCGGTTGGAAGACAGGGCCCTTTCTCGAGCAGACATGAAAAGAGTGTTAGCAAATGAACAAGCGATAGGCTTTGATGGCGGGGTCAGCTATCCAAGAACTAGCTCGGTGGAGGTAAGGTATGCACCAAGGAGCACCAAACGGCTAGACTTGATCAACCAGCGAATGGGGTGACAGCAGCGGGCGGGTTTAATGCCTGAAAAGCAGTTTGAGGTGCATCTCAAGTTGCCACACTGGCTTAGCCTCGATGGTTTGAGACAGTGTGAAGGCTGGGCACAATGGTGGTCGATCATGATGTACTGTAGCAGCATATTGTACTCAGTCATACACCTCCCGGCTGCAAGTGTCTCGAGATACTGTATGTACAGCAAACGACATTTGAATGCATGACAAAATATGTTCGTAGGAGACTGGCTGTTATCAATGGCATTATCTCTTGCTGGTGAAAACGAGTATGTCCATGTCCATGATGGTCGGCTATGTTTGGAATACCAGGATTGCAAGCCGTCGAATGAATGTGTCTGTGGGCTTGAAGGTGTGGTCACGACGTGCAAGCCAGACACGGGTATGGGATGCGTAAACCATGTACGGTATTGTACAGAACAGTAGAACTTTTGTCGGGACACTCGGGGAGATACCGTTGTGGTGGGTACGAGGTAGGTAAGCATGTGTCCGCATCGGCACGGTTGATGGCTGGAGTCCACTAGAATACCTAATTGTTTCTCCACGTCACAGTGTGGTGAGCAGTTGTGAAACACAAGTGTGCATTAAAAGTTTTCTCACCTTTCGGGATAGGCATCTCAGAAACTGACAATATGTTTGAAGCTGTGTGAAAAATGTGCCATTTGAATTTGGAAGCAATCGGCAAAGGTAGGCTGACCAAGTTTTGATGCTGATGGATGGTAGAGGAGGGACATTTGGGCCTGATTTTCTCCAGCCTCAGGTACTACTTGGTGGGGCACACTACGCCAAGGAGTCAGCACATGGCTCTTGCCAAGGCTGTGCCGGTGGGGTCAAGCGGGTTAAGTGAAAGGCCAAGTTATTTTCGGCCTTCCCCTCTCCGCGACATTTTCAAGACTGTCTCACCGGCTTCATTGGCTCCAATGGCAGCGTCTTCCATCGCCTCAAACTTCCCTCATTAATCCATCCTTGGTTCGATGAGGAAGCTGCGAACTATGCATTAGTACCGAGACGGCTGATTTGGGCCCCAGTCCCGGTCCAAGGCTGCAGGTCAAGCAGTGGTGCAAGTTCGCAGCTGCAGCTCAACAAACAAAAATACGAACGCATGCGAGCACTGTAAGGCTTTTGACCGTGTCGCAAAGTGCCGTCGAGAATCTTCATCGGTACCTGGAATGCACACTGCATTGTTGATACTCGTACCTGCTAACGAATCCATTCACAAGCTATCGTGTGGGTCCAATGGAGTCGCCCTACAAGGTTGGGGTCAATCAATGGTCATTGTGGCTTCCTGTGGGAGCTAAAGTTGGAGCTTGTCAGTGCTGTCTGCCAGTGCTGCCAATGCTCATGCCTACACTGCTTGGGTCCCGTTCCCTTCCAATCTTATGCTCACGCTGCGCTTGCTTCTTACAGTACGTGGTACGATGGTTCACTCAGACAATGACCACTATCAAGCACCGATGTGTTGCCTCGGACAACTAGCACTAGCTAGTAGGGAACGCCTGCATGCTGCTGAGAGAGGGCTTTGCTCTGCGATTGTGCCTTGGTACTCCGTATGATGAACCACTTTCGTCACCCAAGGACGCCGCCAAATCCTATGCCTATGCCGAAAATGGCTTCACTTCAACATAGTGTACGTACCCATCCATCGAGATAACTGTACCAGGATATGCAAGCTCTCCTGCCCTGATATGTAACTCTTAAGCTTTCAGCTTTCTCTTGCTCTTTCTCTTCTTTTCCTCTACACACCTTAGACAGGGTCATATCTTGCTTCCATTTGATCCTTGCTGATCGACCTTTCGTTCCTGAACATCTTTGGCCGTCTCCCCTAAAGCCAAGTCATTCTTTTAGCCTGTCAAGATGAAGCTCTACCAAGCAGTGTGGCTCGTCGCCGCCCTACAATACCTCGTGGAAGCTGCTCCAGGGCAGAGTGATGCTGATACTCCGGGTTGGACGGATTGGATCACCACCACCTCCGTCTCAACTGTAACATCAACCTCGACTGTTACAGTCAAGACAACAGATACAGAAACAAAATCAACCACGATAATACAAACAGTCCCCACCACTGTACAGGTCACCCAAACAGTACCGACAACAATCTCTGTTCCAGTTACTGTTCCTGTCACAGTCCCTACCACTGTCACCGTGTCAGTCACTGTTCCAGTCACTGTTCCCGTTACCACCTCCATCACGGTATCAGTTACTGTTCCGGTCACCATTCCGACCACTGTTACGGTACCGACTACTGTCACAATTATCAGTGGTCAAACCATTGTCAACACCCAGACAGTCCAAAATACCCAGACCCAGACTGTGCAAAACACGCAAACTGTCCAAAACACGCAGACTGTCCAGAATACGCAGACTGTCCAGAACACAAGAACAATAGAAAACACTCAGACGGTCAATAGTGTACAGACAGTCAACAGCGTGCAAACCGTCAACAATGCCCAGACTGTTACCATTACCAGCATCAGTGTTGCAACCTCGACGGTGTCTGTTTCAGTCTGTTCCACAACAAACTCGTTGACAGGACTCGTTCCATGTCCCTCGAGAATCATCAACCCAACATACACGACTTCCACGCCTTTGCCAAGCAACTATCTCTGGGGCTGCCCTCCGGGACAACTGTGTCATCCAGTGCAAATCAACTGCAACTTTGAGAGCAATCCCCCTGCATTCAGCTACTACTGCTCGCCAGATGAATGCCAGCCTGTGGTTCCGCTACCTGCCCCACAGCCTTACAGAAACGAACCATACAACGATACCTGCGCGTGGTTTACACCCATCGACAGTTACTTCAACTTGAACCCGACATTCTTTGGGCTAAACTTTGCCATCTTTAACACAGATGGTCAGCCAACTTGCACACAAACACCAGTTTGCGGATCACCTTCAACAACGATGACGACGGCAACTAGCAAGCCTAAATCTTCGTCTTCATCCGCAACCACATCTTCAGGCTGGGACGCCTGGTCATCTGCCCCACAAGTTACCAAGCGGGCCGAGTTGCCAAAGAGACAGGCAGGCCAGGTTATCATCGCTGGCCCTCAATGCTATTCAGTATGCGACAACGCCAATTACGTCTTCCAGAGTATTGGTTTCCAAACAAGACTTTGCGATCCCGCTGGCGACTTTAATGCTGCTATAGGTTATCTCAATGACTGTATAGAAGATGAAACCCCTGGACAGAGCAGCATGCAAATCGACGACTTGGATGGTGCCTTGAACTACTGTTATGGTCTTAACTCACCCATTGCTGTCGTCAGGAAACGTAGTCCGAGGACGGTCGCATAGACGTCATCATGGCAATTCCAAATATTGGGTATGGCTTCAGCATTACACCAAGCCGGCAGAACGCAAGGTCTTGCGTTCGACATGGCAATGATGGTTTCACGATATGGGTAATTGAAGACGTCCATAGATATAATGACAAGCGGGAATGATGTTGGTTCTGGCATGAACAACACGGATAATGAACAATTTGATTCAATGTACATACTGAAGCACTTTCACGTTACTTACCACGGATTGTGCTCATCGTTGACCACGCCTAAATCTTGAACACGAAGCTGAAAATACATGCATCAAGGTCAACAAACATCTCGATCTAGCCGCACAACTTTCCACCTAAGCCAAGGGCGCAAGTCGTCCTACCAAGCAGTTCTCGAGCTCATGGCCAGCATTGCAACCTCAACACCGCTAATGCAGCCTGTACCTCGAATAGCAAGGTCATGCATGTCTCGAATAGCCCTCACTAGCTCTTACTAGCCCTGGCTAGCTCGACACGATCCCAATCCTCCTCGTATCAAACCGCCGAGCCGGTCGCACCACCTGTCGATCGCAACCACTCTCGTAATCGTGCCTGTTCCAAACAACGTTCATATCCCGCTTTTGAACTTCTGATCGGCGGATCCATTTGCCGTTTACATGATTCGGGGCTTTTTGCACTACTGTAAGCACACTGACAGCGCACACCGCACGATGGACTGATTCGGATCACGATTTTGATTCCGATTCTGGCGAACGTGAGATGGTGGTACAAAAGTTCTTGTTCTTTGCTAAGCGAGGACGGCACGTACACGGCATGGCGTTTTGTGATTGCTGTGCTGTGCTGGGGAGGAAGGACTGAGCTTGGGGTGCTGTGACACGTGGTGCATTGAACTGTTCGCGGTGGGAGTAGCCGGCATTTTCTTGCATTGGCATTGGCATGGGTAGAGGAACTTTTGTATTGTACAGTATGTGAGTGGCTGTCAAGCTTGTAATACAATACTGTAACACTGTACAGTAGGAAACTTTTCCTTGTCGTCGGTGCTCTAACAGTCGCGAAACGATATCACTGCCTTGCTGTTACTATATTGTGTTAATGTCGTCGGTGGCGGCCGCCCCACAAACGAAACGGCAACTTCCGTGAGCCGGCGACGTTGATGGCGAAAGCCGCGACTTTTGACATTTGAACGACACACGTCGCTCATACAAAGACATTTTTTTCCTGAACACTATGCACACCACACTTTCAGAGCTTGAACATTTTCCATCAAACATTCAAGCTACAAATAGCTGAGAACAATATGTTAACGCCTGAGACAATGCATATCAAAAATGGTGTTGTTCGTGCTTTGGTCTCTAGGCAAAATATCTATCGAGCATACTAGCTGAACCGGTGCTTCAATGTGACGAAGTGAGCTGAACGACGTCCTCCCGGGACAATTGAGTCTGTACGATCAACTCCCTTTGTTGAGATCCAGTTCTGGCAGTCCCTGATCCAGCAGAGGCGACACATAAACTAGACAATGACCAACAGGAACTACTGATGGACTACAACGATATAATCAAAGAGCACGGACAAAGCCAGCTTACTCTTTGTACTTTTTCAATGTGACAGGTATGTCTGAGATACATCGGGACAATGCTTTATTCACTACCGTTGTGAAACCAAGAACGCTCTTTGTTCCATACATACAGTGTCTACCTGCTTCCCACGAACGTGCAATGATTTATAGGTGCCACTGCCCCCGGACTGACTGTCATTCTACATACAAAGCATCATCGACTCTATATTCCAGGCTGACAAAGCATTACATACGTACTTTGTTATTACACCGTACTTCATATCATCCAATTCAGCCCATCAAAATGAACACACAATTTCGAGGCTTCGGTTCTGCCGAGGTCTTCACTCTGACAATCGGACCGCTGCAGGAACAGCTCTTGGTCCCCCGAAACGTTTTGATGCAGATACCATATTTTCGCAAAGCTCTCAACAGCTATTCCCTCGCTGAATGTGGAGGCAAATCCCTCGATCTCCCGAATGACAATCCAAAAGCAATTGCCGAAGTCATCCATTTCGCTTCCACAGGCAACGTCCCGGAAGTACGAGAGCTCGACAACATTACCTCCCCGTACGCAAGTAAGCCTCATGTCACAGGGTTGATCAAAGCTTACATCACGGCTCACAAACTCATGGCCGAGGATGTTGCAAACCAATTGTTCTACGTTATCGAGCGCTACTTGAAATGGGGGATGGCAGATGCCGGGGACATTACCTTGCTAAGCCAAGCAAATCTGCAAAAGGATCGACTATACAAGATTGTGGTTGAGGAATTTGCAGACAACTGCACCTTGAATCGTCCACAAAGCCTTCCCAGAGTTTTTGTGAAGGAGTGTGCGAAGATGTCGAACGCAGATATGACGCAGGTCTTGATTGCCATCGGACAGCAGATGAACGTTGCAAAGGCCACAAACACGTGGTAACACAAAAGTGCAAACTGCTGTACAAGATCTTTGAAGCTGAGGCGCCCTCTGAAGAAGAGGATGCTACTACGAGAACACGTCAGAATTGAAGTCTCCAAAGGTACGCAGGACGTACTTGAAGGGGAACAGACTTGATACAGACAGCCGGTTACAAGAATGTGATCTGATGGTTATCTAACGATGAAGTGAACGTGACCTGAGGGTTAACGAAGGACGAACCAAGAAGGCTTGAATAAGGTTGTAAGGATAGGGATAGAATGAAGCACTGAGAAGGCTAGAAAGGAAACGTAAGGGAACTGTAATATCGAGAGAAATAGTAAAACATATGAAAAATACGTAGAATGGTACATACACCACAATATCCCCCCAACATTGCAGCCAGCGTTATTGAACCCCATTCTCGAGTCCATATGTGTCGGTTCGAAGACGTGCATGCGGTAGTAGTATCTTCATGGTTACAATACTGTGCTATCAACTGCCTGCGTGGGTAGACGTGCGACGTCCAGGTATAGTGCCGTATATATGATTGTACTTTGTCTACATGGACAGTGCTTACTTATCTGTCTAGGTGCCTGCGTGTTTGTCCATTTGTTCACAAATATTGTGGTGTATGCTCCAAGTTGCATGTTATTCTCTAAATAGCAGGCTCACGAGGAAGAGGTGCTGACGTGTCCACGATACTTGTTACCTAGGTAGTGTGGTGTCTCGGAACATCGGACATACTGGATTGGTTCCCTTTGTCTGAGCGGTACGTTTACAGGTATGTAACCTTGGTAGCTGGTAGAATATCCGAAAGGTGTGTATGTGTAGGTATGGATTTAGGAATGTCATTGGTGGAAAGGGGTAGGGGTGTTATATGATAAATGAGACGTTTTTTTAATTATTGGTATTGTCACTATGCTATAATCTCTTGCCATTACCATTTGTTGCTTGGTTTGGCATTGAAGCTTCATCTGCTTTGATTAGAGACTTCTTGATAATAGTCGATTTGATTTTGTATGGATGTCTTGCAGTGTTCATCACTTGAAGGATGTCAATGTCTTTCTAGTATTTTTCCGTGCCGGCCCTAGTATCTTGGTTGGTAATGTGATCACTTCGTACCATACTACCACAGGGATTTGGCCGTGATTTCTTATTATTGTCGTTGACATAAATGAAGAATGCTGCTGCTCGTGTGTTACCAAGGGTTCATGAGAAACAGAGGTTGTGTTCTTTGAACGAAGTTCATCAGGCTTCGATCGAATAATAAGATTGGTATATGCAGGCAGCGTTGGAGTGAATTGTGATTAGAGACCGCGAGGGTTCCTCTTGAATCAATCGTCAAACAGACCCATCGAAAGCCCCTGCGACTTGGAGCTTATATCCTGCCGGTAAGCTCTAACCTTCTCTGTTAGAGCACGGATATAGTCCATATTGAAGGCTTGATCTTCTTGCAGGGCTGCTCGAAACTCCTCCATCTCGATAGTTAAGTTAGACAGGCCGACGAGCTCATCTAGCATGGCGGTTCTGATCTCTTCCATCCCCTCACAATTCAATTGCCACAACCTCTTGGTATGTTTGATCCAATACTCACCCTTGCGAAACTCCCTGAAGGGACAATTTGGAAGCTTTGTGATACCACTGAGCATAGCCTGCTTTCCAGCATCGCGCAAATCGTTGAGCATGTACTTGTCGCCTATCTGGAATACTGCTACAGCAGCATTGAAACTTTCGTCACAGATAGAAACATCGTCTCTGTCGTGGAACGTCGGTAGCTGCAACGTATAGAGATACGATAGCATCAACTCGATACTCTCAGGGTCATCGTCAGGAAAGTCAACGATTTGAACTTGGGCTTCCTAATTGTTGGGTCAGCGTCAATTGGTTTTCATCCCTAACGGTAATATCACGTGTGGTAGGTGATAACAACGGTGCGATTAGGTCATGGACTTACCACAAATTCACCAGTACAGATCGCATCGAAGAAGGTGCTTCTTTGACATAGAAGAGCTCGTTGGCATTTCCAAGTCCTATCCCCACAGGTCACGGTAAGATCGCTGAATCTAGGAGAGCGCAGAAGCCTGAGAACGTTAGCAAAGCTAACTTATGTGGCCTGTCGTGCGGACTGTATACTCCTTCTGAGCATCTTCGATGGTCTTCCATTCCTTGGGCTTGGTAGAAGACGAGTTTGAACTTGCTGCCATGGTGCTGATAAACTGCCTCGATACTGTGCGTGCTTGAGATTGGTGTCGAAGAAGATGTAGAGGAGTGAAGATGAAGCAGTGTTTTAGCTGCGCAGATATTGTCGTCGTGCGGGCGCCAAGCACTGAGCACGGTCAATCAGTGGCGATAAAGTGAAGGTTCGAAGAAGTCAGGTCCTGTCATTGGGGGCAGCTGGGATCTGGAACGTAATGTCACAGGTAGAGAGGCTGCACTTATATTGTGAATATGTGCTGTCCTTGCTATGCTCGTGGTACCTCAGTCACCTGTCAAAACCGCGCTCAGAAACGCCGAGTGTGTGTAAGGGTCATCAGTGACTATACCTTGTCTGTGCCTCACAATCTCTCGAATAGTCATTGATGTTAGCAATTCCCCAAGCCTAGCACTACTTCCGACCTGCTCTAGGTACGTATACTCTTAGGCTTCTGTCCATCTGCACGGCAGAAGGACACAAGCTTTCTGAAGCCACGGACATATTACCTGGCACGCAAGCTGTATACCTGAAATTTGGGGTGGCTCCACAATCCTGAAGATGGCATATGTGTATAGCAGCAACAGAAAGATATGACCATCCTAAGAAGAGACGTCTTGTGTGATTGTCTCACCTACAGACCATGGGATATAGGTAAGTTGCTATCACCTCAGTGTGAACCCCATGGCCTCCCTGGCTCGACAGCCAACTCCGGCGACCATGTCGGATCCAATCCCTACCATTCTATACAATGTATATATTGTATTGGAAATTGAGAATTATGATCCATAAATCAAATTCTGTAGAAACGGGTTCTCTCAAGTCAACAGACTCATGGCGTCCTCCCGGTCCTTCAACCGATGGCAGCGTGCACCTATGTGAATACGAGTAGTACCCAGCGAATTGCTAGATGAGCATGTATGTACGTGTGCTTTAGGAGAAAGTTGCTCGGCAGACCTTCCCTGATCATCGTCAACTCAAGGCAGCCTCGATCGCTAACAGCATCAAGTACCGCAAACCAGATCACCAGCAGGTACGCCTTGCAGCCGGCTCAACACCCAGTAAGATGTCCCTGCACCTCCCCTAACACCCACTCAACCAGCAAATTTAATTCTCACCACCACTCACGAACAATGGCAACAATAACCTCCCCCCGAACAGCCTCACCCGCCCCATCCAGCACAAACACGCCTCGCATGCCTCCCTCCTCTTCCGCCTCCTCCTCCGCCCGCAACTCCCTAGACCTCAACCGCGCCTCAACACCAAACCAACCAGGCACCCCCAATACCGCTAATCGCCGAAACAGAGCCGCGTTACGCGATTACTACAACCTCAAATCGAAACCCACGGGGACCGCTCAACCAGCGACAGGAAATCTCCAGCGCACGGACAGCGTGACGTCCATACAGTCCGATGCGAGCATAGCAACGACAACGACGTTGATTAATGAACGTGCAACTACATCTGCGTTGACTGCGCAACTAGATAGCCCGTCCTTCAACGCGGAAGAGTGGCTTGATAATTTACTTCAGAAGAGTTCGTTGCGCGATATATTGAAAACGGAGGCTACGCTTGTATCCGAGATTAGGAATCTGGATGGGGAGAGGAAGGCGCTTGTTTACGATAATTATAGTAAATTGATTAAGGCGGTTGGGACGATCGGCGCGATGCAGAGGAGTATGAATGGGTCGACGACGACGACGACGACGACGACGACGACTGATGCGATGAGGGAGATGAGTGTGCAGATTTTGGGGGGTGATAGAGATGTGAAGCGCGGGCTTGAAGGGGTTGAGGAGTTGGAGGGGAGGATGGAGGGATTAAGGGTTACGGTTAGGGAACTTGCTGGTGATCGAGATGGGGTAGCAAAGAAGAACGAAGAGGAAAGGAAAGCGAATAGGGAAAAGAGGAATGTGGACAGAAGGAAGAGGAATGTTGTCAAGTGGGTGCTTGATGCGCCGGAACGGCTGAGATCTCTGGTTGAGAAAGACCAGAAAGTCGAGGCTGAGAAGGAATGGAGCATGGTGAAGAGATATTTGGACAAATGGAAAGACGTCAAGGGTGTTAATGGAGTGAGGATGGCGTGTGAGGACGTTATGGTCGACAATGCAGAGGACGAAAAATAGGTCAGACTCCTGCGGCATGAGCTCCTATCTCTTGTCTACAACACGCCGTTACTGGTAGCACCTCTGAATATCTATGGTGTCACTGAGGTACACGACCACGCAAACGATCGATTTCGAGTGGGCTTGACGGGCTGACTTCCCAGTCCACCGAGGTACTGTCACAATCAGCACGATGCAGTTGACCTCTATCTGAAGACTCACCTCAGTTCTTCAGCATGAGCATTCATGGCCATAAACGGATTAAAGGTGAGGAAGAAATCTTCAAACGTAGCATTAGTCAAGCCATGCTCCGCATTGAATAATTCTTGTGCTGTTTGTTCATGCTGAGTTGTTACGGCATGATCGCGGGTGGCCTGCGTTGGGAAGGCCTCCGGTTCAGCATGACATGGTGTGCTATTCATTGCCTTGAGCACTTCTGTAAACGTGTTGTGCTGCAGATCCGCTGACCAATACGTCTTTCGAAGATGGGAGAGCACAAGCATGTGCAGCTCCAATTGGTGTTGCGCATAGCTTTTGGCGAGGCCAACTGAGTTACGGATCTCATATACGAGAATCTGCATGCCAGGCACAGTTGCGGCCATACTTTGAAAATGTCAGTGGTAGACACCTCACGAATCAGTATGACCACTTACAAGAGGCTCGGGCACTGATTGATCTGATTGGCCGCCATCAGCTTATTCAGAACGTTTGTGGACTCCAACGCTGCTCCTCGAGCTTTTTGTATAGCTTCTTGCCGACAAGCAATCTGGTCTGGACACGTGAGCTTCGATTGATCACAAGCGACATACGGCCGGTATAGGACGATCAGAACAGCACTATGAATGGATTAGCACAAGGCCACTGCCAACAACGTGCTTATTGACCTGTAGTAGAACTCAAGGTGGTGGATGTGAGCGAGAGTAAGCGCGGCCGACACCTGTGGAGATGACGGTAGCTTGCTTCTCAAGTCAAGTATGGCGGTCTCCTGACGTCTCAGGACGGCAGGGTCAGGGAGTAAGCTTCTTGGACGATAGTGCATAACGAGAATCTCGGCCAGGAATGCGCTGAGGTGAATTTGGTTGATCCAGCAGTCGACGAGTACGTTCATATCACCAGCCAGCCATGTCTGTCCCAATGTGGCAGGAATCTCGATCAGCTCATCTAGCACGTCTTCTGCACGTGGTGCTGGTTCATCACAATCGTCAATGTACAGCCTCATTGGTCTTCCAGTCGCCAGGGCGATCCAAGCCTCCCGATGGAAACACGACCACCAGAGCCGGCGCCACACTCGCCGTAGGGACGGTGATAATGGACATGCGGGGATCGATGCGTAATTCGAGGCTCGGTGGAGGCCGATGGTGTGGCATAGACTGATGGCCGTGCCCAACCAAAACCAAGCACCATCGAGGTCTTCGTTATCAACATACCATGATGACAGCAAGATAGCAGCCTGGATGATAGTTGTCTTATCGCCCTCGTCATGGTTGTCGAACGCATCCTGTTGAACATGAGTTGGGGATCATCGTTGAGTACAGGACTTGTCCTGGGAGACGCTCACCTTTGCGTTCTGGTAACATTGCTCTTTGAATAGCTTACGCGACGGCATCCTGTTCGCTTTGAGAACATTTTTGTTGATAAACTGAGTCTATTTAGCAGGAGTCAGGGTTGCAAACACCCTACGGACTCACATTCAGTGACGAAAAGAAGATGCTCCAAAGCAACAATGGACTGATGGTGGTAATCCCACCTTCACACTTTTCGAGGAAGGCTTTCGCGTCGATGATTGGCAGGAGAGGATACACATGGTGGAAGAAACATTTTATTAACTCCTGACAAATGTGCAAAGGTGGCAGCAGAGGTTCAAGTCTGCGAACTTTACTGGCTGAGCGTTTATGACGGTACGTCTTGAATGGGACGAGGTAGTGTGTCCCTTTCAGCGGTCGATCAGGCGAACACTGATCGAAAAGGAATTCCCAGCCTGCTGATTCTCCTGGAGTATGTTCCAGTCAGTTGCCGAAGGAGAAGCAACACGAAATAGGATGCGGATGCACGGCAAGCCGAGGTGACGACTCTTACCTGCGAAGAAAGGTACCATATCCTGAGTGCACCGTTCGCTCTCGGCCGACCGTTTTGGGTCTCTTTGCTCGCCTTCTTGTTCGGTCATGGAGTTGGCTTTTGTTGTAGGAGCAACTGTCGCAGGCTGTACTCTCTGCACATCGCTTCCATCAGAGGCATCGCTTTGCACGAGATCATGTTGCCCCTCGACGATAGTTGAATCACTTCGTCCTCTTGTGGCAGTTGGTGATGGTGTCAACGGGTAAAGTCGTTCTCCATCTGAGGAAACTTGCCTCGGTCGAATTGTGCGGTGTACTGGGCTGCCACATATGAATTATTCATTCCTACAAAGTATAGCGAGGGACATACATGCCAATCTTTCGCTTGTATATCTCACATTTGGTGTTGTCTTGAGTACAGTTAGTACAAGGAACACCTTGAAGTGCGACATTGCAGCGAACTTTGCGCTGATGACAAGCACTGCAGGCAATCACTGATCGCTTGCGCTTGCTACCGGTTTTTGCCTGCGTCTCGGCCATTTCCGAGCAGTTCGATACTCAAGGAGAAACAGAAAGTCTGGTTTATCCTCTCAATACATTTCCCACACAAGACGCGGTACCGAAGCCGAGCATACGCGTTTTGGAGATAATTACAAAATATGGAAATCAACCCGCTGATAGCAGCTTCCCGAAAATGCAGTGTGCAAAGCCAATCCATAATGCCATGCATTTCAAGCTGTCGCTAGACGTCAGCAACATTGACTTTTTATTGTCTGCGTAGCTACAATAGCTAGCTATGCTGCAACTCATAAGAAACTCGCTGTGTTATTCGTTCCAACTTCATGACCTTGTTTCTTGGTGCAGGAGACCCGTCTGCCACGGCTGAGGTTTCCGACACGACTACTGTAGAATTGAAGGCCAATTGCACTGTATGGTAGAAAGTCTTTCAGACTTGCCGATGCGATCGGCTGACATGGCTTTCGTTCATGGTTGTGCCGCTAGACGACGCCAAAAGTGAAATTCCGGGGAAGCTTTGCGGGGGTACCCCATCATAAACTTTAGAAGTGGCAACTCCAGCATTTCCAGCATATCAGAGCCATCTCCATGCCAGGGTCACGGTTCGAGACTCCAACGATTCCAAAAGTGCCCAACACACCATAAACCATTCCAGCCGATCCATTGCTTTGATTCGTTCTCCTACCTCGGCAGGCATCCTGGCCTCACTACCGTGCGCCTACTTTTCCTTCTTCGAGCTTCAGACCTGTCTCGACAACCTCTCCATGCATCTCGAGCGAGATCTAGTTCCCTCGTGTCAAGCCTCCCTTGCTTGGTCCCTGCACGATTGACAAGTTGTTCCTCGAGTCAACAACACCTTGGCACGCGGCACGTCGTGTCTAGCGGGACGATGGCTGCATATCTCAGGTTCTATTGGATCTCTCCTGCTTGCCCAGATGTCGCTTCTGATTCAAGCTTCTTGCTGGTGGCGATCTGTTCCCAGACAGTTGACCGAGGTGAGATACCGAGGACGCTTTCGTGCTGTTGATGAAGTCGATAAGTATTCATCGCACTCCTCATACACTAATCTTATCCGTTTACCACCATCTTTCTCTATCAAGTCCTCTTATTACATCTGTGATTCACAAACATGACGGTCGAGGTCATGGAGAAGACTAGCGGCGTCCACGTGGAGCATGTCGACCATGCTAACCATAGCCATGTTGACCATCCTGTGGTCAAAGAGGGCCTCAGAATTGATGGCGATGCCGAGGACCATATGCATGAGCCACCCATGACCTTTAGCAGAGGTATGGCTCTTCTTGGTATGGGTTTCCTATGGACTGGAAGTCAGATTCCACTTTATCTCTTCGGTGCTATTCCTCCCTATATCTACGGAGACATTGGAGGTGTCGATAAATGGATTTGGTTTGTGCTCGGTGGATTGTTGACGCTCGCGGCCGTCTGCCCCTTCGTCGGTGCTCTGTCCGATCTCATCGGAAGACGTTATGTTGCTCTTCTCGGCTCCGGATTTTTGGTCATCGGTACCGTCTCGGCAACAAGCGCACAGACCATGCGAGGCTTTATCGGTGAGTAGTCGAGCTTCTCTTCCGAGGTCCTGACTAATATTTGATAGCTGGAATGACTATAGTCGGCGCTGGTGCTGGGATAGCAGAACTTACTGCCCTTGCCGTTACTTCAGAGCTGGCTCCTACGGCCAAGCGCGGCAAGTATGTCGCTGTTCTAATCTTCACAATCGTGCCTTTTGTGCCATCTGGTCTCTATGCGCAGCTCATCGCCTGTAAGTACGATACAATCTCAGTATGACATATCTGACATGTTCGCAGATTACTCCAACTGGCGATATGTTGGCATCATTGTTTGCATATGGAACGGCCTCGGATTCTTCATTACCCTTTTCTTCTATCACCCACCTCCTCGAGTCAACTCGATGGGCAAGTCGCGAATGCAGGTGCTCAAGGAAATTGACTATGTTGGTGGTCTTTTGAGCGTTGGCGGCTTGGTACTCTTCCTTGGTGGTCTCCAGTGGGGCGGATACCAGGTAAGATATCCTTCGTACCAACCATGCAGATAAGATTTACTGACTTGCACAGTACAAATGGACCTCTGTACATGTCCTGGTCCCCCTATTGCTCGGAGCAGCTCTCATCATCGCCTTCTGCGTCTGGGAGATGTATTTCGTCAAATTCCCAATGTTCCCTGGCAGAATAAAGCAGGATCCTCGAATCCTCATTTTGACACTGGTCATTACCTTCATCTCTGGCATGAATTTCTTTGCCTACCTCATGTTCTGGCCAACACAAGCTGTGAGTCCTCCGCTTCGCCCCTCATACAAGAAGCAGACCGTGCTAACAGTCGTCGCAGTTCAACGTCTACGACCACGATCCCGTCCAAGTTGGTCTCCGTGTTTTCCCCGGAGGCATGGCTATCTTAATTGGTGCCACCCTTGTCCTCTATCTCCTCTCTGTGTTCCGAGGTCGCAACAAGGAGCTTATGATTATTTCCAGTATTGTCATGACTGCAGGTGAGTCTACCGATGTTTCCCATCCTATCTAGCTCTTCTCCTAACATGTCCAGGAACTGCTGCGATGGCCTGCGCCACTCGCTACAACTTGAGCACTCTCTACGCCCTCCTCATCATCGGTGGTCTCGGCATTGGTGGTATCGTTGTTCCCGCCTCAATCATCACTACCATCATCTGCCCCGACGATCTCATCGCTACTGTCAGTGCTCTAACCCTCTCTATCCGCGTCATCGGTGGTTCAATCGGCTACTGCGCCTACTACAATGTATTCGTCAACAAATTCGTACCGAACGCCGTCTACTACATTGGTGGCACTATGGTCGAGCTCGGCATCACTAACACCACCTATATTGGTGACGCTATCGCTCTTACAGGCGCCAGCTTGTTGAACGAACTAAGAGGAATTCCAGGATTGGAGAGCGATAAAGCATGGAATGCTGTCGTCCTCGCAGGACAGATCGCATACGCCGAGAGTTACAGATGGGTGTACCTCGCTAGTATTCCAGCGGGTGTCATCAGTATCATCTGCGCATGTTTCTTGGGTGACATCAACAAGTACATGGATGACCATGTTGCGGTTGTCATTCACTAAGCTATATTGCTTGATAGTCCTGCTACTAGCGCAGCAGTGCTTCTACACCACTTCTGATAATATGAGTTGAATTCAAATCAACGCACATTCATTCTGTCTCGTCTCAACGTGCTAGCAATTGACTTTCAAATTGTCTACAGTAGACTGACCTTGACAGCAGCACTTCTGCCGATCATCAATCTGTACCGGTCAGCAACCGTGGTTTAATTCCGTTGCTTTTGCTGTATCAAGCCATGATGTATTTCTCAAACCGACTCAGCTATATGAAAACCATTCGTCTGATGATGTAGTGATGTTGAGCAATAGCGGCTATTAACTCATCGATGGAGAGTGATAAGGTGACTTGAGGGGATAGACATTTTGAAAGTCTTGGCGTTGGTTGCGGATATGGAGTCCTCCCGCCGCGGCAATATAGGGCTCAACTTCCCAGAAGCCGCCTGCCCATGAACGCAGCCTATCTTACGATTTGATACACGCGCAGACATTCACTGAAGTTGTGTTACAGCCGATCCGAAACAGTCAACTATACAAAAATGTGCCGGACCCCATAGCCAAATAGTCCTGTTCACTCGACGTTTTCGCTTCCTATCCTTTAAATTACCGCCCATAAACAATCATCATGGCGATGAACAGGGTGAGGAATGCATTCGCGCCTCCTCGAAAGGGCGAGACTTTCGAGCTGAGAGCGGGCCTTGTGTAAGAGACCTGTCTCTCAGCTACGGCACTGTAGCTGACTGAACTTCCGTAGGTCACAATATGCCTACGAACGAAAGGAAGCGATTCAGAAAACCATAATGGCCATGACTCTGGGGAAGGATGTATCGCAGCTGTTTCCAGATGTTCTCAAGAACATAGCAACATCAGATCTTGACCAGAAGAAGCTGGTTTACTTATACCTAATGTATGTTGCAGAAGATCTTGCAGATGTGGTCTAACGGGTTCAGGAACTATGCGAAGTCACATCCCGATCTCTGTATCCTCGCTGTTAATACTTTCGTTCAAGACTCCGAAGACCCTAATCCTTTGATTCGAGCGCTGGCGATACGGACGATGGGCTGCATACGAGTGGACAAAATGATTGACTATATGGAAGAGCCATTGCGAAAGACTCTGCGAGATGAATCTCCCTACGTGCGAAAGACAGCTGCTATCTGTGTCGCGAAACTTTTTGATCTCAATCCAAGTATGTGTCTTGAGAATGGCTTCCTCGAAATATTGCAAGAGATGATCGGTGACCCCAATCCCATGGTTGTTGCAAACTCTGTACAGGCTCTAGCAGAGATTAGCGAGTCCGCCCCGGAAACGAAGGCTCTACAAATAGACGGCAATGCGTTGAAGAAGATGCTGATGGCATTAAACGAATGCACGGAGTGGGGAAGAGTCACTATTTTAAGCGTGCTTGCCGACTACAAGAGCACCGATGTAAAGGAGGCTGAACACATCTGCGAGAGAGTTGTACCACAGTTTCAACATGTCAACTCAAGCGTTGTACTATCGGCCGTCAAGGCGGTATTCTTACACATGAGGTATATCAACCCGGAGACAGCAAAATCGTACGCGAAGAAGATGGCGCCACCTCTAGTTACGCTTGTGTCCTCGGCACCAGAAGTGCAATACGTCGCGC
>Ga0115846_100281_pt1 | contig 27315 bp, 31 predicted proteins | sample InSIn5gowninarea_2_FD_83860 | JGI IMG/M metagenome (GOLD analysis project Ga0115846, IMG submission 83860) | reverse complement strand
AGTTCGACGAAATCGGGCAAGAAGAGCGACGCCAGTCTTGTGGGGCCAAGCTTGGGTGTTGGAAAGTTCTGGATTGGTGGCTATATCTCGACTGTTGTGTTGTGTGTTAGTGGATTGTGGTTCTTGTAAGATGGGATGGGGGAAGGGTTGGAGGATTACGTAGTGGTAATGATGGACAACTGTCAGTTAGACTATTCCGAGGTCGCGACAGACAGACCGATTTTCCTTTATATTTCTTCTGATTATGCTGGCTTTCTGTTATGTGGGGAGGGTGGTATCATCGTAACACACTCTCACACATGAGAGTTGGCATTGTATAGGGGTGTCTTTTTCGACCTTACTGTACTGTAATGCGCATGGTCTGCTAACACTCACGAGAGTGTAAATTAGAGGATTAGAATGCATTTGTATTTGTCAAGACATAAACGCCTCTCTGCCTTGGATGAGCTTTGAGGTTCGAGGTTTGAGCTCGCGAATCTAGCATCGATATCCTACCCATGAATCCTTACGGCTTCACTTTGATTATGCATGGACGAATTCTTACAATGATAATTGTTTAAAACAGCTATCAATAACAAAAGCTTAGTGTTACATTTCCCAAATCAAACCAGATCCAAACGCCTTGCCTCTGATCTCCCTTTCAGGTTGCTACTGCTACAAGATACCAGACTTCCCTTGCCCCCCTTCACCGCGCTGACCTGCTACATCGTTCTTGTACCATTCACGACCAGCATCGAACCTGACGGACGCACTCTACGACTTTCCAACGTACTCATCAACAATGGGAACATACCAGTGCTCTTCGTACCATTTAATGGCTGTCCCGAACCCGAGGTCTGAGCAGCTGTAGCTGTAACGACCAACGTATCCCACCCCGTGACATATGTGAGTGATGGTGCACAGTGAGGGCAGTAATATGTGCCGTTTTTGATGGATGATGCACTTGTTGCTGTCAAGGATGCATTTCCTGTTTGCTGCATCTTCGGAAGCATGCTGGAGCTGGAGCTGGAGCTGGAGCTGGATCTGGAGCTGGAGCTGGAGCCGGAGCTGGAGCCGGAGCTGGAGCTGAATGATGGAAAAAGAGAAAATGATCCCATCGTAGCACAAGAACGGGCTGATGATAGAGCTGCGGCGTCGGTACAGTAGCTTTCTGATACGCAGTCTTCTGCGTCCCGTATGCCGGGTACTGAGGAGTTCGAGGTGGGTGGTGGTAGTGTGGTGAAGGATGCGCAGAAGGAGGTTATGGCTGGTGAGGCGAGCATTTGTTGTAGGCAATTATCGGGTGTGCATGTAGTCGGAAGGTGTGAGATGGTGCTGTTCGGGTAGGGAACCGTGATGGTACTTGTCATAGGGATGGTCTCGGTGATGTTGAGACAGGTGCTTGTGTAGATGATCTGAGAGCTAGGGGGGAGTGTTGTTGTCATGGGAATGGTGATGTTGGGGTTAGAATTGAGGGTTTCGTAGATCGTCGTCACAGAGGCTGAGCAGGTGCTGGTTGAGATGGGTATGGATGTGGTGACCTCTGAGATTGAAGTAACGTATGTTGTGATCATGGTTTCGATAATCTGGTCTGGACAGTAGGTCGAGGCAGGAATGACAGAAGTACTAATTGGAGTCGGTGATCCAGCAATGGTGGCGTAGATTGTGACGGTACTTTCGGGGTATATAATCGTCTCTGGAGTGACCGTGTTTGTTGCAATGGGCGCGGTAAGAGTGCCTGATGGTCCAGTAATCGTTGTATATACCACAGTCGTCTGCTCTACCACTCCTGCTCCATAGATCGTGGAAGTTTCCAAGACAGTCGAAGCAGGTATGACGCTGATGACTGTCACGATGGATGGTCCGCTTGAGCCAGTCACGGTATTATAGACTGTTACTGTGCCCTCAGGATACGTTTTCGTGTATACCGTCGGTGTCATTTCTTCAGGTGGACAGTAAGTCAAAGCTGGAACCACGCTCGTTGAGACGGGAATCGTCGAAATCCCTTCCGAACCTGTCAAAATGGTATAGATCGTAATAGTACTCTCTGAAAAGATGGTCGTCATGGGCGAATCAGCCGGCGATATTGTGACTTGGTCGATCTCCGTAATAGGAGTTATAGTCACATACGAAGTAATAACCGTGTCACATTGCTGGGAACAAACATTCGGACATGGCTGATGTTCGGAGTAATCCCAATCACCTGGCGTAGGGGATGCAGAAGCGTACGCAGTAAGGAATGTGACAGCCGCTGCCAACTGTCGCAGTTTGGAAAGAGACATGTTCAGAAATGCTTGATGTATGGAGAGCAAGCGGTGAAGCAGAGCGATTGTGAGTTCGGAGGACAGAGATTGAAGACCTCCCAAGCTCGTAAAGGCCAATCAAGCAAATGAGTAACACTTGGAAACCTTGAAGCATGATCTGATGACTTTATACAGCGATCTCCTCGAGACTCATTTCGCAGCAAACGAGACATTGTCATGATAATGGAGTATACCTCAAGCCTTGCAGATTCAAGCAATCAGATCGCAAATGGGTTGAAGCAATACCTCCAAAAAAAAGAGCAGCATTGAGCGGGCCAATTACTTGGGAGGACTTGCTACTAACTCTTCACGCGGGGAGCGCAAGGAGTTAGAGACACATTGAAACTTCGGTAAGGACGATATACTTGCCTCAAAACAAACTTCAAAACGAGTGAGGAAGTTCTTGATAGCAGACAGGGCATGGCTCTTTGTACACAGGCGCAAGGGAGAAGATGTTGATCAAGAGAGGTTTGGTGAGCACTAGCCCTTGCGACCCGACCCCGACATTCAGCAATAAAGCAAGGATCTGTACTCGAAGTCGACTCTGAAACATACATATCTTGAGACCATAGCTTGCGATAGAGTATATTGGACGGATGGAGGCGTTAGAAAAGTTTGGGATGTCTAGGACGCGTGCAGCCTTGGATGTGCCATTCACGTCCTTCGACGCTTTGTCATACATGGACCAATAGCGTGGAGAATGTATATATGACGTGTAAAGGTGATTATTACGACCCATATTGTGGGTTGGTCTACGGTACAGTAATTTGAAGATGCAAGAGGCTTTGCTTACATTAATGGTCGAGAAAGGGTTGATATTGGCAAAACCCGCTTTACCCGATTCGGCAAAGTATTTAGCGCTGTTGATTCGCTGCCACATTATCAGCAGGTAACGAGCCTGCCCTGGCCCTGGGAAGATCAATCTTTCAACCCTTCCCCACCGACGTCGCCATCCCTCATTATCTATCCCTCTTTCGACGCTGTATCTGAAGAGGGTGAATACCGACATTTACCGTGCAGCTAGGCGTATGCTCCCTCCACAACTTGAAGCCGACCTGGTGGTTTGCGCCTGCGCTGGAGCTAGGGAGCCAAAGCAAGGAAGGCAATCTCTCTGAGCTCAATTGAACCATCGCTGCACGTGTAACAGCAATGGGGGTCTGCAGTTCATGTCTCGGCGATCGCAATCGAGACTTGTCTGATGGAGTAAGTGATCCTGTCCCTTGCAGAGCTTCGAGACGCTGATTGTAAATTCCCAACAGGACGATAGCTCACGACTCCTGTTCGAAGATGGCCATGCCAACAACTATGATAGCTTCGGTAATCAAAACCCCGGCCTGATGCAGGCAGATCCAGAGGAGGTCCAACGAGAGAATGAAGCTTTGCAGAAGGTGGTGATTCAAACATCAAAGTAAGCATCTCCTATTGCACCGCGTGTTGGGCCCAGGCTTCTCAAGCCTAGAGAAGCACCTTACTTGCATCGAATTTCTTGCATCGACATCCTGCTGATATATCTTAAAGTCATCTTGTCGATATCTTCGCCGTCGCCACGCAAGATCCGCCGCCTCCTCCAAATGCTATTTTCTCTGGCCAAGATACGAGGCTGCTACGATATCGAGAGGTCCTAGCCAAGCTCTCGACAGCCCAATCCAGCAAGAGCAGAGATTCGTCGCAGGAAATACTGCCCAATGGTTCCGACGAATGGGTTTCCGGAGAGGAAGATGACGACCTCAAGGCCTTCAAACCCAAGACCGACGATCTTGGACCTTTACTCGGAGGCTTTGCAGATTCAAGCACCACCACGAGATGACACGCAGCTATACAATTGCTAAATTATTAATCTGGCGTTGCACAGCATCGGAGTTGGATTAATGATACGATACCCCTACACAGTACCCGACCACAACATCAACGGATCCTTCAGAGAAGCGCAAGTCCTGGCTTTCAGTGGATGCCCTGGTTCTATTTAGGCCATGTGTTGTACAAAGTCACAATTATTTTGGTCCCCATTCTTAGTTGACTGGCTGCTCGGTCAAGTGATAGAGCCTATTAGAAACCTTCAAAAAGCTCTGAACATGCCCTAGGCAACGTCCAGTGAGGGCTAGCCACGTCCACAAAATCCTTTTCATTGTTATCGTTGCAAAATCTCAATGATAAACGTTGGACTTCTCGGGCAAGACGATGAGAATGACATTCCGCGAAATTCATATGTTCTGGTACGTACTGCGCATACGCGTACTTCTTGTACCTGCTGATATTCGATCAGAGAAATGTGTGCGTGACTCCAAGGAACCACATACTTGGCTTCGTCCCTTTGTTGGTGCTTAATAAGGCCCTTTCGACTTCTGGAACACCTACTCGACCATTACATGGACAACAACCATGCTGCAGAACACTATCACATCTGTCATCCTGTCTGGCGAGGCGCTCAGTGTCAAAGTAGCCGCCTCTCGGGCCAAGCAGGCGCATAGCCAATCTCAAATTACTCTTATTGGTCTTTCAGAACCTTTTACGACAACACGAACACTGGTTGTTTCAGATGAATGACATTGCTGCATATAGTGTGTTGAATACAAACTGCTCTGTGAGGCAAACTTCCTGCTCGGCTTTGCCAGGTCGAATTAACCATCCTTTCTTCTTGGACCTGTGAACTTCAGACAAACCATAATCCTGCCACTATGAACTCGCAATATCCCAGACCACGCTATCAGCTCTTGTTCCTGTCTATTTACATTAGCGCGACTCTTCGACGGTTCAGTTGATACATACCAATCATTACAACGCCATATTACCCTGATCTCGCTGCCATTGGAGCTCTGCGATCTCGTACTGAAGTTGGTTGATGTCTTCTTGGGCCTTCATGATGGAGCTTTTGCGACCTTTCGGATTTTCCCGCATCCACAAGTCGATGCGAGCTTGCTCCTTCATGAGCCTTCGAGTCTTAGTGTCGATTTTGGTGCACAACTTGCAGATACCAGGATCAAGGAGAGTCTGCATGACCAATTTCATGCCACAAGTCTCACCAGTACGATACTCGTTGGCGCAGTGCTGACGGAAATGACCCCATTTGAAGTCGCCACAAGCGAATCTGTACTGATCGAAGAAGCACATTGTGGCTGAGGAAGATGTCAGGGTTGGCTAATATGTTCCAGGAACGGAATGTACCAGGCTGAAGACACACTTACTGGGTCTGGGGAAAGTTATTGTTGAAGATGTTGAGTGCAGATTGCGTACTTGATACCTTATCGACTATGTCAACGATTCAAGGTCGACTGATTGATGGCACGAGCTGATTAATCTGATGAATTGAAGAAGATGGTGGAATCCTGCGTGGTACTTATACACGACAAAGACAACACTCGATCGCGACTATCACAAAAGATACCTCTTCGGACCTACTATGCAGAGACACAGTCGACCTGGCAACACGATGATCTCTTTGATTGAAGCAATCATCACCAAGCTGACGCACACGATCTCGCCTTTCCCTTGTCTCTTACCTATCGCTTCCGCCGCTGAAGGTCATGTTTGGTCGTCTGCTTTGTCTATTCGACGTGTCCAGCATAGTCGTTATCGTGAACTACACATCAGGCTATGTTTTTGGACTTGTGCATGTCGTGGGGACTATCACACATGCAACGTTCGACATATGCAACCAGACGCTTCATACTTGTGGGCTTCAACTATACGTCTCGGTCCCTGTCCGACTCGCCCCCACATTTCTCCGCCAACAATTGGCAGGATTGAGAAGGCTTAGGCCTCTTGATGTTGACCCTCCGGTATTACGAGCTGTGGGTGTATCCGCTTCGCCTGGCCGTTTCTGTGGCCTCATGATAAAGTCTCCACTATAGAGCTTTGCATGGATCTTCATAACACACCCCTACCACTCAATCCAACCAGATTCACCGAAATGGAAAAGCCTATCGACTTTTTGACTCGTGGCGGATTGATTCTGTGCAAACTCGCGTTAGCTGCGTTTCGGTCCATTCCGACGGACTGAAGGGTAGACGCATCTTATTGTTGTCACATGCTGGTACGTGTGTCTCTGAATTGTCCATGATGGCATGTAAGCAACGATTGTTAGGAGGCTTGGGTTCTATCAAGCATTGCAGTACCGCCTGCTGACCATAATCTAGTTCGATAGGGAGTATTTCGACGCAACATGCAGTATGCAGTGCAGCATATCTTCCCGTCCACATCGAACATCGCTCACTTGAGCAAGTGATCTCCGAATATACCCCCTTCACCAAGGATCTTGGGTATCGTCGTTGATGTGTTTTTCAATGAGTGGACGGATTAGCATCGGACTAAGTGCAAGTGGTTTTTGATGCTCGCACCACTGCACTCGCACAGTATCGTCCCACAATGCACAATACTTGACCACTTGATTGCAGATTTTCAACGGGGCGGTATCGAGCTAAGTCACGTCAACGATAGCTCCATGGGAGTCGGCCCCGGAGCATCAAAATTCAAACCTTCGGCATGCATGACGTGGCGACGCCAGTCTGGCTGCCTCTCTCCTCCTTTCTTCGTCAATATTACTCCATAGTTCTGGATTTCGATGCACTGTCTTTTCTTGGATTGCAGACAGATTTTGTCCATACCACCGAATATTATTTCACCAAAAGATCTTTTCGCTTTACGGTGTGGGATACGGAGATCAGAGTCCGACTGATCGATCATTGCGTTGTCTTATGCAAGTTCCTAATGTGATAGCCAATGTCTTGCACTTCGCTTCAGCTCTTACTACCGGATCCTTCAGGTGTCGACTGAAGCTTTCGAGTGACTGTGGCAAATATATTTCGCAGAACGCGACAAGCTCGTCAGCTCTCATTGACATGTGCTTCTCCGACGACTATACCATCCAAGAACTGCGGTAAGCATCGTCAAGGCGACAATTTTCATTTATTCATGCGCTATGCTACCTACCACCTCTGGTGACCTTCCTTCCTGTACCTCGCCGATAGCCAACCGACATCCAGCACGGAAACAGGAGACCACCAAGGCAACATGCAGCAGTCCTATCAAATCCATACGCAATGGTACAGACGGATGCGACGTTTCGTTAGGCATTCTTATATCATTGTCTATCGGCCTTTTCGTTGAGCTTACAAGTCTGTCTTAAGCATCAAGAGTACCATTCGAGTCCTCAGTCTTCTCTGCATTATCAGCAGCCTTGTAATGCACTGTGGCGAAATGTGTTGCTTTGTTCACATCGTCTTCTGTCAACATTGTCAAAAGCACCTCATAAGATGAGGTTGGATTTCGCACTGCTTTACCCAAAACGTCGGGTCAGGATACCGACACATGATCCTACCCGTCTGCGAACTGAAGATGGCTTTAACCAATCAAATAATGGAATGGTTACACAAATTCCAAGCCACGGCCCGTAACGGGGAATATCCCATGCAGCCTCACTCAGAGGCACGCTCGTCATACCATTGGCTAGTAGGGCTGAGTAGGAACGGGCAGGGCTTTTCAAGCAGATGTGATTCGTTCATGCTGTTCAACTATGTGCAAGGCATCTGATCAGGGGTTGCAGTACCTAACAGGAACAAGACCATAAGACTTACCGTTCCTGAGCCTCATGGAAGCCTGACCAAGAGGGCAGAGGACAATCAAGTCATGATTGGTTCATTGATATCGGCAAGGCTGGTCTAGAAAACGAACGTCTTACGCTTGAGCACCAAACCTAAATTCAGGGAATGGATGATACCATCGACACGCCATCAACCTGACTCGTCAATTTCTACACTACCAAGTTTTGCTTCCTTCCAGTTCAAACTTTGTGTATACCCCTGCAATCTTAGATTTCGGCAAAATGGTACATATGACAACGCATACAAAAGACCTGCCATTCTCGATTAGCTGCTCATGACTATATGAATAGCCCTGCGTCTAGCCTGATGGCCATTTGATTATAATCATCCGACAGCTAGATGCCGCACTCAATATTCCATCACCTTGTGTTCTGATGACGATTTGTTCACCGAGACCTGAAGTCCGGGGTCATACCCGAGGAGGCCCATTCTGCGACCTTTTGCAACTCCACAACCAGCACTGAGTCACGCATTATCTCGCTTTTCGTTCCGTCCGCTCGCCCTGTCTCTTCCTTGTTTTCCCAACCGCTTCTCAAATATCTTTTTACAAACAAACAGCAAATACATCGACGACGGTCGCGTTGTACTAGACCACGAGGACCTCCCTCGCGACCTCCGGTTGACATCCTTGTTGACATGCAAGCACGACGGGTACGAGGTTCGGGCCGTTGCATGACATGGAGACTCTGGGGAGTGGATCAAGCTATTAGAGGTCCGTGCCGATGCAAAGCACATTACAGAAGGGCCACGACATGAAGCATGGAAGGCAGGTAGGCAGGCCTTGCAGAGGACTATCAGCTGTGTTGCTTTGCTGTTGATATTGCATCAATGGCTGGTACAGATGCACGACGTGAAATGGGCAAGGTTGAATTTTATGAAGGCAGATATGATCACCGATGAGGGCTGTGAAGAGTTGTCTATGTCTGATCAGTTCCTATTATGGGCTCATAGAAGGCTAGGTGACTCTGGTTTGGGACAATGATGAGTTGGCGAAAGTCTCAAAGTGGACGGGCAGTCTGATGGCGGAACATTGCTTGTTCTGGGAGCTTTGGGCATGAAGTCGAAGATAGAAGCGGGTTCAAGGGCTTTGATTCAGAGGGGCTGGGAAAGTAGTGATTGTATTCGTATTCTAACGATATTTTCTGCTTCAGCTCGCAACTACAGCATGCCAGCAGAATCCAAGAGAGAATAGAGTACGTTCGAGGTGGTGATTAAATACTGACTGGACTTGATGAGCGTCTTTTGGATTATAATCTGCACAAACGTTTAGACTATACGACGACTTAAATGATCCAAGCATAGAGATTTAACAATCCTTCTGATTCCAAAAAGTATAATCTCAGTGGGATAAGGATACCGAACGTCTCAGATTGGGTGTCTCGGCTTGGTTTGACTGGTCTTTGATTTGTACCTCGGCATTCGAGGTTCCCCTCCTTCAACACCGACGTCAACATCACAACAAACCCGTTGTTCTTACAATTCCATGCTATCTCGTTTGAACCCAGTTTTATCCATACTTCACCCATTGCCATACCACCCTGCTCGCCAACAAGCTCATGATGTTCCTCACCTCTCCAGCAGCACCACCAATCCTAGCCCTGCCCCCCGAACTCCACGCCCTCATCCTTTCCCACCTCGATATCCCAGACCTCCTCTCCCTCTCTCGTACTTGTCATACCTTACGGCATCATGCACTAGACCCACATCTACACGCTGCGAGGCTGGCTCGTACACCGGGTGTGATTCAGCATAAGATGGAACGACGTCCGGAGTTAAGGGAGGTGATGGGACGGAGGATCTATGTCACAAGGACGACGGTCGCGGCGGGGATATTGGGGAGACGCTTAATTATGGTTCGTTTTCTATTATTGTGTTGTTGTCTTGGCGAAGGTCAAGTGGAAGTTGAGAAATGAGGAGAACGGGATCAAACGAATTTTGGAGACAAAGAGGCTGGTTGATGACGGCATAAATAGATCAAACTCAACCGTTCCCTCTCCCATCGTCCCAGCGCCGAGACGTTGATCGAAAAAGGTGTACTACCGGTTGAATGCTACCCCGTGCACGGCAAACCCGTCATCGCGCCTAGTCTGATAGAAGTGAAGCGACGGGTTGAGAAAGAGAGGATCAAAGATTTACTACGGGCGTGGGTGGGAGAGTGGTGGTCTAAAGGGAGGGAGAGGGAGAGGGAGAGGAGGGAGAGGGAAGAAGAGAAACTTGATGTAGGGAGGTTGGTAAGGAGGTTCGGGCGAGGTGGTGGGGAAGAGAGAGGACCGTGGAGTGGAAAAGAGAAGGAGCAGAAGAGGAGGGAGTTGCCGACTAGAGCGAAGGTCCTGGGGTTGAGGAGGTTCTGGGAGATGGTAGGAAGGGGTGGGTTGGTTGAGGGTGTTTAGGCTGGATATGTCTTTTGGCTGTGGGGAGGAAGTGGAGATCTGGGAATAAGGAATTTACTTTTGGATACTTTGCTGTTTGGCATGTTGGAGCAAATAATGACTCTTTTTTCATGTAGGATATCATTATTTCAAATGGAACGGTCGATCCGTTTTTCGATCACCTTTTCAGGAAGCTCGATGATTCGCTGCACTTAAGGCTATTGCAAATGTACGTCTAGTTGGTCTTCTCTTATACGTGCCAGGAGTACAGGTGCAGATGCCAACGGCCGGGCTGGGTCAGTAGGTGAACGAGGTCAGAGACTCTATAATGGAAGATTCCATAGCTCCCAGAAAGTGATATGTCCAACGTGGGAACTTACTGATTCTAAGCTATTCATCTGGGCAGGATACGATATATAGAGGACTAGTCAGAGGCAAGCATCGAACACGAGTGCTCTAAAAGGTCAGACGACAGAATGACATCTGCAATATGGTTGCGTTGAATATACAGACGACGAAAATAGCTACAACCCGGACCATTCCCGCCATCCATCCAAATGCATTTTACCCCGTGCCAGATAATGCTCAGGCCGTAAAGCGAGCAACTCATATGAGATTCCATGCCAATTTTGGTCCTGTAAGCCCATCCTGTGGCACTTAAGAATACTGACTACCATACTTCCGATGCTTTGTCTCCTTCCCCAGCTGCCATTTCCTCGGCCCAATTACTTTCCCCTCTAGTAACTGGTGGTCGTGAACTTGACCGTTCTTTGACCTTGTTTGTTTTCGTCGCTTCTGATCCATTTCTTGTATTTGATGCATCACCGTTGCGACCTCTCGCTTCGTCCACCTTCTCGAATCCATTCTCCCCAGACTTTGTCGATATAGGAGTAGCATTCTTCGGCTTCGACTCAGCGACCTTCGTCATGCTTGGTGGTAGGCTGGGAAAATCTTCTGGTCCTGGTAGAGCTTGACTTCGGCCACCTTGTCCCCGCTGGGTTCCTCCCCTCCCTTTTCCCCTTCCGCGTTGAAAGCCACCCCGGTACGCCGGACTCTGATTTCCCTCACCCTCAACTACGTTCTCAGCACTGAACATGCTTCCCGCCAGACCATTCGCTCTCCCTCTTCCCACAGCACCATGCGCACCTCTGAAATATTCCGAGCTTCTACCCCTCCCCTTTCCATCCACAAGATCACTCTCCACCTTCTCAGAATCCCACTCCCTCCCGCCTTGCGCCTTCATTTTTCTCTCTCGATTCTTTGCACGCTCCATATCCATCGCCCTGCTATTCTTCTTCTCTTCTACCCTCTTCTTCTCTAGCTCCTTCTCTTTCTGCGCGAACGCAGCGGAGTCAGCCTCTGAGAGACGGAATCTTTCTGTCTTCTGCGCATTGATAACCTTCATTTTCGCCATCTTTTCCGACAATTCTTCTTCCGTCAACTTTTTATGCGCAGGTCCACCTGTCGCCGATCGATCGCCCCGCACAGCTTGAGTGCCTCGGTATGTTGGATCTGTCGGAGCCTCCCCACCATTTGCACCCTTCGATTCTCCAATCTCAGGCTGGACCTGCTCACTTTGCGGCGCGAACATCGAAGCACTCAAGCCCTTCTGGCCTTCCTGATCTCCTCTTCCCTGTCCCCCTCCTCTCCGCTCTCTCCTTCCTCCCTGACCTCCTCCCCTCGAATTCTCTGTTCCTGCCCCACTCCTCGCTGCTGCTGCATCATCTGCTTCTCTTCCATGCCCACCAATTTCTTCTTGCCTCCCATCTCTTCCTGCCTCTTCGATAACGATTGGCTGACTAGCTGGTTCGAAGTCATCTGCAAAGAGGTCATTGTCTTCTCTTGACTGCGCGAATTCATCCATGGCTTCTTATGCTGCTTAGTCGTGCTAGTCTGGTGGTATCTATAAAACTGATAGATGTGCGGTGGAGGTCTGGTCGGTGGACTAGCGGGCGAGATTGAGCGATACTTCGGAAGGGGTGGGGATCTGCTGTGAACAGGACTACGAGAGGGGATGTCGATAGGAGGGGAGCCAGAGAAGAGAGATCGTGGGTCCTGCTCTTGGGGCATACTGGTTAAACTTCGGAAGATCGGGTCAGCGGGATATAAAGAGCCGAGTAGAAAAGGGCAGCAAGCCTAATAGCTTGAGGCAGCAAGGGACTCGCTTAGTTAAGGGGGGAAGAGTTTTATCTGTAGCTTTGTTGATTCAATACCGAACATGTCGAAGGAATATAGACGAGCTCAAGCGCTTTCATTTATACAAATATGCCCCACGGAAAGTTGAAGCCATCGTCATCAGACTCAGCCCTGCCAGCGTGGGTATCTTCATCAACTACATCATTTTGACTAATGCTCTTCCTCCATTCCTATGTTTTCCGAGGACATCCAAATACACAGCCAGTCTTGCGCAGCCCTGAAAAGGGGCAGTGAGGCTGTTGCCCAGAAGTCCACAAGGGTCTTACCGAGAAGTATAGGGGTTAGAAATTTCTGCGCGGTTCCGATTCGTTCTTGGCTCAGGTACGTACGGCGTATCGAACCGTCAAAGTCGTTGAGCATGGCTTGTCTGTTCGGGAGGTCCACTCATTGCCGTTCACCACCCTATTATGTTGAATTTCAAGATTGTCCAAACTGGTTTCAGCGTCATGAAATGGCTGTGTCAACGTATTCGCAGGTATGAGCGGATCGAGAGGAAGAGTCTGGATCTCTGCCAAGCCTCTATTTATGTCATTGGGAGCTGAAGTATCTTCTCTGCTTGGCTTTGGATGAGTCCAATTGGTGTCACAATGGACAGTCTTCTCTATCGTTAGGCCTCTCATACTTATCTTTCATCAGAGTCATTGATCAACAAGGTAGGAGGATACATTGCATCTCCTTTACAGCCTCCAAGAGGCACATCATCGCGCATAGCTGGTCAGTCTCTTATGCAAAGCATCTAACCAATACTTCGATTCTGATCTTACACAAGAGTTTGGTGCCTTGCTTACAGTGTTCATTTGCCAGCGGGAGAGTGTAAGAGAGTGGCAGCTTGATTCAACTTCAAGAACACCATCCCATCCAAAATCTAGCATCTAAGGAATGGACAGGTCGGAGTAGAGCTTCAGTACCACATGGTCAACGAAGGGCGCCTGCGCCGGTCTCCAGGATGCGCATCACATGTGCCCACTACATGTTCAAACGCCAACAAGGACAGGCACCAGTACTTGCATTTCCACCGCCATTGTTGTCTCCGCGTAAGATCCATCTCTATCGGGATCATACAATATCCACTATACCATCCATCGCATTCATGACCCGAACTCTCACTCATCCGCCGTTCCGCGCCTTTTCCCCCATCAATATTGTCATCCCAATCCATGGCACTATCAGTATCAATCAGCATCCTCCACCTTCGTCTCATGAAAGGCCATAGGTTGAAGATTGGGAGAGCGCACCTATAGTGCTACACAATAGCCACAATGTCGATCTCGACGAAGCCGCGTTCCATGCACTCTGCATCTGCGTGTACGGTGCGAGTGGCGTCTAATTGTTATGGGTGTCGTGGAGGATCTTGGTCGGTCGGACCTTCTAGATTGTCGCTGAGCTCTGCCACTTCTGGGACTGCGGGGAGTATCGATGTCTCTGGAAATCTGGTTGAAAGCCATCACTATTGAATGTATCGAGGATGATGTGTTTGGCTGGCCAAAGAGGTGAGCGCAAGTGCGGGGGAAGCAGATTACTTTGTAATGAGAATGAGAGAAACGAGATTTCCGGAGGAATTTTAGAAGTGGATGGTTTGCTGAAGAAAGGGAGGGGGATCATGTTGAGGAGTAGGAAGTTTGTTATATACTGGTGAGGTGAGCTTGGACGGTAGGAAATGTTCTTTCAAACCGTCTGTCTTCTTTGACCAAGTTTCGACGAGAGGGTTTCTGACATTTCATTCGAAGCTGTCTCTGGCACTTACAAAGTCTTTTTGTACATGTGTACATGTCAACAGAATTTTGACCCCGGAGATCCTGGATGCAAGAGAGGTTCCGAGAGTACATTGTGTCCTTGAAGACATTGGTGGGCATTTCCAATCATTAGCCATTGTTACGATGAAGCTGGCTTTGATTGTCCCAAGCTCGGATTCATTTCATGTTTCGATCTTTGTCTTGCTTGAGGAGTTTCAGGAGCAGGAGACAGGTAACAAGAATGTGTGATAATGAATGCTGTGTTCAGAAAAGACTACAAGGCCAGGGACGACCCGAGACACGAAGCCGAGACACAACTCCTTGTAGATATTCGCATCGCTGGATCCAAGTGCTCCACGCAAATATGGAGACCTCCTCATAAGTGAGGCTTGTAGTTAGTCTGACTTATCAAACTCTGAGTTATCCGACTTATCACTTCCCATCGGCGAATCGACACAATCCAATGGGACCAGCAAATAAGCCGTCTTTCCATCGGTTGAAGTCCAAGCCGACAGCAGTGGCCTCCCTCTCTCCGGCGTCCCATCCATCAAGAATAACCTCTTCCTCTCCTGCTGCCAAGCAGCTTGATTATTTTTAAAGCACATGAGTGCAAGTTCAAGGACCTCGTCCCTTTCTTCAAAGACCTATCTTCCCCATGAGCGACAAAGCTACATTGAATTCTGAAGTTGGGAGGGACTACCTCTAGAGGGAGATTAAACCTGTCTCTTGAGACCTTGAAGACTTCGGCGCCGCCATGTTCGCCTACACGATCTGTGATGGGGTCGTAGACGAGCGGGACGAGGGAGGAGGGATCGTGAATTTGTGTCACTACCATGATTACTACTCGGTCATTGGATCAATCACTATAAGTTATTAATGAGTCGTTGAATCGATTACTATAAGCTGTAAAGGACTCATCTAAATGTTATAATCTGCTAAGGTCGGTACGCATCGTGGCTATGGCTCGCGGAAATGTCGCTTGCGGGGAAGATTTTTGGTCTGCGAGGTTTTGAGGACGAGGGCCGATGCTGACCACTCAGCTAACACAAGACTAGGATGAGAGGGCTTACAGTAAGCATGACTCTCCACAGTGACATAAACTTGTAAGGCACCCTGTATGCCTCGTGAATCGAAGAAAGACTGATGTTCATACCGAGTTTTGGTTGGCGCGCAGGTGCTGCTATCTGGGAATAGCTAAACATGTCGGCAACGTATATTCATTGTTGAGACTAACACTTTCCAACTGATGATTAGGTCCTCACACAAAGACTCTGCTCAGTGATGGGTAGATCACTGTATCACAGTATGAAATAAAGGAAGTGTACGTACTTGACATCTAATCAACTAAACTGACGTATAATCGTAATCCATGAAATCAAAAGAGCATTGTAAAATCCATCATGATTCAAATAGGGCCGATAATGCCAGGTCTAAGGCAATGCTCTCGTAAAGCAATGACAATCTGGCCGCATCGTTCGTATCACTCCCAAAACCTCTCCTTCACCTCGTTGCTCAACATCATGCCTTGCCCGTCAGACTCGAAGACCTGTATCTGTCCCCAGCATTTTATCCCATCATGCAGCAAGCTTACTCTGTGGGCCGAGCTGTTCTCGACCAACCCCCTGATGTTTTTTATGAGTATGACAAGCTTCCTCAGAGCGGCGACATCCTTCACCTCCAATTGTCGGAATTTCTCGTCCAGTGTATGTATCTCTGGGGTCTTCAAAATACGTCCATTGGTCTCGCGGCCTCGATAGATAGTGAAGATTCTGGAAAGACACATTTGCTGGATGATGTCTGGAAACAAATCAGATCTATGTGCAGTATTTGTGCATTTGAGCTTGACTATCGAGGAGTTTGGGACGACAAAGCCTGCTTCGATGACTTTGGGTACTTGTCTTCTCGATTGAGCAGACGCTTCGTCAGAGAGCGAATCTTTGAAAAGAAGCCCCGGCATGTCAGTCTTGTGACGAGGCGCCGAGCTTTCATCAAATATGTACGCGTTTGTTTCATATTGAACCATACAACGGAGTCCTCCCAGGCTGTATGATATGACGCGATGGTGTCTATCCGACTCTGTGAGCTCATCAGAATATTTAGTGAAACAATTCTCGAAGGCATGCCCGTAGCCGGATTGCGACTGCCGGTAATGGTCCTTTGTTGAATAGCTTCCCAGCGAGAAAAGAACATGGTTCTGGTTATGAGCTCAACTTCGATTCGCCAGATCCGATCATCTTTATGCCCTTCATTACTGACGAACGATGGGAGACGGCATAGGCTGCTGCGATTGACAACTAGGTCAAACGAAGACAATTTGGTATCTGCTTGCATCAGGGCGGGTGCACGGAATAATTGTGCAAAGGAAGAGGTGTGAGTCAACTGATCGGAGGTGTAGCTCTGCGGAACGTCGATATCAAGGCTGATAGGAAATTGTGGCGGCATGTATCGTGCAGGGCCACCTGACGCACAACGTATATCAGCGCCATCATTGTATTCATCAGCCGACATACCTCACCTGGGACAAAGATCGTTGGTGCTTCTGCTTTCTTCCAATTATAGGATGCCAAAAATTCGCACTCGGTCAGCTCGATTTGCTCAGCACCTCACGACTGGCTATCTCCAGACTGGTGGCATTGATAGTGTGGAATGGAACGGCGCTTCTTAGGTCTTTCATCCACTGGTCATTGCCTCTTTGATCTAGTATTGGATACGAAATCTGCCATGAGATTCAATACGTAGAAGTCAATCCGTGATACCTTTCGACTGGGCCGGTGACCCGACGTGAGGATACTTGCACTTATCTCCATACTGACAATCTCCAGCCAGCCACCTTTCACAAGACATAAACACTTGATGATGTGGAATCGTGTATAGACCTTTAGTAGAGTTGTGAAGATGTTATCACCTGGTTTGTCACCGCTGATACTGCTCCCAGCAGACGATTGAGAAAGCGTTGTGGCCGCCATGTCTCGGTGAGGCAAATACTGGTTCAAGGATGGGAGGAGTCCTGACAGGTAGCTTGAATGCCTAATAAGAAGAAACAAGGATAATAGACATGAGTAGGGGGCTGTTCTAAGTAACACAGCGAAATACTGCAAGGGGGATCGTCATCTGAGGTGAATGCATTGAGCCATTCACCCTTTCCCATGAACAGCAAGATTACACTTAGATGAGCATGAGCGCAGACCCGCTTCGCCATCAGCAAACACTTGGTTACGAGGTTTTATAGAAGCGGAAGCAAGCAGAGACCAGCATCAAAAGCAAACATGAGTAACAGGACTATCAGACGAAGGGAAACCTCAGTTTGCAGGTTTACATTGATGGAGTGAACTGCCGCGTTCAATGGCAGTCATAATCGTGAAACGACACTTGAGACTGATTCCTCATACATCTATTAGTAAATGAGGGCATTCTCTATTGGTTAACCGTGAGTTTGAACACAGGGTAAGCAATGGGAGACAATCACACAATTCTCTCAGCCCTAGAATACCAGCCTCCATCTCCTGTTCATGTGAGCTGAAGCGTTCGGCAACAGCCGACTACCTAAATCGCATGATAGCATGACGTCTAACAAACTCCATGCCATCTGCAAGTTCATCATCGAAAATCATGGCGTCAGACGCCACTATTCCGAGGCCAAGCTCGGCAGCTAGCTCAACCTTTACAAGCCTTTTCAAAGGTCCCGTCCAGACGGAGTATGATCCAATACCACGTTATTGGGAAGAGTGTTGAATTAGATGTGCTCAGTGATATGGAGCAAAACTGGGTGTTGTAGAGGGTGAGATGTGAGCAGAGGTGATTGGACGGATGGCCATAATAAGAGAGGCACCTATTAAAGTGCGATGATGTTTTATATCACACATGATATAGGTGATTAGTCTCAGGTTCAATGCTTGTAGTGATATCCTCGGTCGAATTTGGGGGTTTTCTCAGCAAGGCGTTTTCTGTTGGTGTACGGCCCGTAACGAACCATTCCTTAGAAAGGATTCGCTTCGGAATCCATATGAATCGACAACATCCATGCCGCTGTTGGTTTATCCAAATTCCCTATCCAAGAATTCCCAAGTTTCTCTATCCTCATCACTGCACACATCCCTAGCTTCGTCGTCCTTTCCACCCGGCTGCACCTCTATCTTGTCGAGACCATCCAATACATCCTCGACTTCCGCCTTCATCTTCATTATACCCTCGGTCTCAGCATTCGTCCTATCTAGCTGATCACGCATCATCAATATCAAGCTTTCCCTCGCCTGATGCGGTCTGTACTCATTCAGCAGATGATGGAAATTGATAAACATCGTTCTGATGTCCGAGATCTTATCAATGTGCTGTTCAGGATTGATACTCAGTACGCCTATCAGCTCGAGGAAATTAAGTATCAATGATTTGGCAAGGCGTTTGAGAATGAAGGCGCGATTGGCTTGCTGGGTGCCAGAAGGGCTGACGGGTGGGGTGTAAAGCTGTTTGATATTCTGCGCAGAAAGTGTGGGGAGAGATTCATTGAGCTGCAGTTGTTAGTATGATAGAGACCCCTCAGATCAACGGAAAGTCCCTACATTATAGTTGTCGCCGAAGCAGCGGTATATGCCATCCGCAGGTGGTTCTGGGGGCTGAAGGAACCTCAATTCGGGCGGGAGATCGAGCAGGCGCAAAGTTGAGGGGTCGACGAGAGTATGTGCGTTGCTCTCGATATGTAGTCGCTCAGCTCGCAGCTTCTCTACGCGGCGAAGATTCTCACGCGTGAAGTGTTGCCAGAAAGGAGGTGGATTGGGAAATATTGAGGCTATCTCGTTGGGCTTGGGCTGTTCGGCCATTCTGGAAGATGTGGATCAGATCGATTAAGTTGTCTCCATCCAAGATAGAGTGATGCATGCCGTGCTGTATGCCATCATGATAAGAAAGAGGTTGCCTCAAGGTTGGAATGTCGTTTGAAAGTGACAAGGCTGACAGAGCCAAAGCTACAAGGGTCACACTTATCTGCTTATAGTAGTTTTGTATTGGCAAGGCTGAGCGACATCATTCACTTTCGACATCATCTGCCACTCTTAACAACTCACGACCATGTGATATGATTGCTTCATTATGAGTACCTATCCCGCAGACTGACTCTCCTTCCCTTCCTCGCTTCCTACCACCTATCTGTCATGGCGCCTCAAGCACAATCTCCCAGTCTCTCTCATGAGAGGCTTGCCTCCCGACCGGGCTGTCTTGGTGGCATTGCTCGATATTGGCAGGTGGGTCTGGAGGTGTAGCCCCAATGATCGCTATCTGACGATGAATTATAGAAAACTTATGCGCCCGATTATTTTGGTCTGATTATGCTTGGGGCAGCATACTCCCTGGTATATTGCATGGCCATTGTCCTATATAATTTCGAGGTCTGATAGGCCCAGATTGTCACTCTTGTGGAGCCCTTCCACCGAATGTTCTTCCTCAACGATATTAGTATATCGTACCCGCATGCTGAGGTCGAGCGAGTGTCTGTCGTCTGGAATTTGATATATGCTGGAGCAATCCCTGCGATCATCATGCTCATATGGCTAGCTGCTTCGAGAAGCTCGCTGCACCAATTTCATGTTACAGCGCTTGGGTTCGGAACCAGGTATGGCATTCAGTCGCTTTGCTGGAGTGTGTCACTAAGTGTGAAGTCTTCTCCTCACAGCTTTCATCACCGATATATTGAAGAATGCTGTCGGTAGGCCTCGACCAGATCTCCTGTCTCGTTGCAAGCCAGCGGCAGGTACCCCAAAGGATGTGCTTGTGACTATTGACGTGTGCACTGAGACGAAGCATCATAGGCTGCATGCTGGGTGGAGAAGCTTCCCATCGGGCCACGCTTCATTCGCATTCAGCGGACTTGGATTCCTAGCGTTGTATTTCGCAGGACAGACGCATGTATCGAGACCGCGAACCGACTTCGGCCAGTTCCTGCTAGTCGTCGCTCCCCTACTAGGTGCCGCTATGATTGCAATTAGCAGATGCGAAGATTACAGGTGAGAATGATACTGCTCAGACTCAGGCCACGTACTGATTGAAGTAGGCACGACGTATATGATGTTTGTGTGGGTTCACTGCTTGGATTCGTTGTCGCCTACTTCAGCTACAGGCGATACTATCCCCGGTTGCAATCTGCAAGATGCCATGAACCTTTTAAGTCTAGGCATGAATCCTTCAACCAGGGATTCGGGAAACTCAAAGATGACGATGACGTTGATGTTGATAGTGACGGTGAAGGTGAAGTCTAATCGCACAATAGCGGCTTTGTGACCAAGCATTTCTATTATTGTGAACTCACAATCGAGTGTGGGCATTGTCTGTTGACATCAATGAGTCCACGCTAGAGAATAGCAATCTGGATCACCATTGTGGACTCACAATTGAGTTTGGGTATTGTTTGTTGACATCAATGAATTTATGCTCGAGAATAGCAATCTGGACTATGAATTGGGCCTTTTCATACTGCGAACCCCTACCAACATCCAACTTCCCACATCTGATCTATGTCTTAACGCCTTATACTGGATCTTGGATCTTTGGCAGAGGAAACTTGACACTTCGCGATACACACAATCGATTGCAACACATACATCTGACTAAAATACATGCTCAACTGCATCAAACACATTGAATTGGAATACAGTGACTAAGTTGTTAAGAGAGACGATCAACAACAAACAAAATGGCCACTGTTTACCGACCCGATCCCGACGAGTCTTCGGAAGACGAGGTTGAGTCCGAAGCGGAAGTTTCATCTAGTCAACAGGTTTCACAAGTGGTTGCCCAAGGGGCGAACGAGGAAGAAGAAGAAGAGGAGGATGAGGGCGAGGAAGAAGAGGAAGAAGAGGAAGAGGACGAAGAAGACGAATCTAAGCGATCACGATTTCGGCTTCCCTGGTTCCGGCTCCGGCTCCGGCTCCAGCTCCAGCTCACCTGGATCCAGCTCCCCCAATTTCGATCCCCCCAGTTTCGACTTCCCCAGCTCTCGAAGGACCCATACCAGCTTCTCGAGGACCAGCATACCCAGTTCCAGCTCACATGCATCTACATACTATATCCACTATTGTGGCTTATAGAACACCACAGAGAGTTCCTAGCGGCTCACGAAATTACGACTGAACGTCGTGGCGCAGCATATTGCGTTGCTTTATACTTGTTTTTCCATCTGGTCATTCGTCCATTCCTTGTCGACATCTACAACTGCTGGCTATTCCAGTTCTGCCGAGCTGGGTATTACTTTTATGCCCACGCAACATACATCGTATCAAAAGGTTGGTATGATGGGTGGGTCGATGGTTGTTGGGAAGTTCGTCACATGCTGCCACAGGAGGCATGGACAATATCATCTAGGATGTATTGGAAGACTGTCACTTGTGAGGGGGTACGCGCACCCGAGAAGATTGGGATGTGGAGCATCTGGTGGAGTCTCATCAAGTCCGCACTCCAGATTATACCAGATTACTATACATACCATCGTCAGGATGATTGGTTCAACTGGTGTGTGAAGGTACCTGGGTTTGTGTTTGCGGTCGCTTTCATCTTTTCAAAGGATGTCCGATCTAAGGTATGAAATCACTCTTCGACATTCTTGTCACAAATGGGAAAGAGAGCCGGGAACTGACTACTCACCCCAGACTCGAGATATCATTGCTCATCCCAAATCCTACTTCATCGACTACCCCGTCGTCTGGGGCTTCTGCATCACCGACGCTCTCATCTTCACCATAGTATGGATCTCGTTCCTACTAGCCGATTCTTGGTTTCCCAAGACCATCGGAATCTGTATGTCTATAGCCATCGTGGACGCGAAATGTACTCGCCCGTCCTGCTGCTATTTCTTCGACGTCGACTTAGATTACTACCACAACACACTCGGACTCACCACTCCCCGCCGATTTATTGTCTGGATCATCCTCGGCTTCTGTGGTTGGGTTCAGATGTGGCGCAAGGAAGCGCTCATGCCCGAATATTGTGCGTTGGAAATGAGGATGGGAGCGAAGCTGACTCGTAGGGACAAAAAGATTCGGGAAATGCAGTTGCAGATTGACGCGCAGGACGCAGAGTTGAAAGAGAAGAGGGCTATTGAAGCGATGCGGATGAGATTGTTGGGTCCTGATGATCCACGACTTCCTATGTTATTGAGTGGTGCTCTTCGCTAGCAGGCTTCAAATCACTTCCAACATTGGTCATCAATCTTCGCATATCCTGGCGTTTGCATCCCAGGTATCAATGTAGATAGGCAGTCACTGTTGGAGGAGGAGGGTCACGCGTATAGTCATGTGACATCAGATACGATACCGTCATGTATACAAATAGTGACTGGGGTTCTTCTGAATACAAGTATCACTGTGCCCAGGTGATTGTTCGGCAGCTATCTGCTTTGGTCCTTCCTCATTGCGATTTGTCGACTTATTGGCCTATCGCCAACCTCAACTTTGGAGTATCAGAAAATAGGTCTACTTCGAAATCCGAACTTGGAGTGAGACCTTGCGCAACGGTTGATGCTGATAGTAAGCAGCCATGGAATTTGTCGTTCTCCTTATCTGTTTTTTGCGACTTATGTTGCTCCTTCCTGAAGATGGAACTTTGGAGTATTGTATCACGAATCCATACGGTAAGGGTTCGAAGTAGTCTTGAAGGTTGATTCATGCATGCAATGCTTCCATTCTCTACTATCTTACATAGGGGCATGCTCCTCAAGTATTGTATCTAGCTGACAACTTTGTCTCCATCAGCGCCAGTCTCCTCCCTCGCCAAATCATGCTCCTTCAACAAGCTCGTAATCTCATCCGCACCCCAAAGATGGTGATAGATCCTCCCATCCTTGGTCTTACCCACCGTAGCAAACTCAACTGTTATTTCATCAGCGTTCCATCTACAGTATCAAAGCAAGGACATGACTTACTCTTCTCACTACTCAACTTGGTACTATCCATTGTCTTACTCAAAACCTTGACCGCCATCCCACACGCCTCCTTCAAATCACACTCCTCCTTATAATCCTGCTTGAGCAAACTCTGCGCACTGGCGTTATTCGCACCGACACTCGTCGCCTTCCAGCCACCGTAATTCCCACTGGGATTACTCTGATACAGCTGAAACTGTCTCTGCGGGTCGTAGCCAGCGTAGATGAAAGACACGCCGAAGGGACGCAAGCCACCATGTTGGGTGTAGCCTTGCTTGAGATCACAGAGACGACGCACGAGCTGCTCGCAGGGAATGTCTTCGTTGTAGGTCAGGAGATATTGTTGTGCTTGTTGACGGGCGTAGTTGATGAGGATGTTGGCGTCGGCGGTCATGCCGGCGACGGCGCAGATCATGTTACTTGGCAGATGTCAGCTTGAACATCTCTGAAGGGGGGGTGTATGTACTCATTGAGTATGTAGAGCTTCTCCGCTGAGGTGTCTTGTTCGAGGAGCTTGCTGGTTACTTTTCGTTCGGCTGCTAGTACGATGCCATCTTTTGCGAGTATACCTAACGCTGTTCCTGCGTGCGAGATGGCTTCTAGTGCGTACTCGACTTGGTAGAGACGGCCTTCTGGGGAGAAGATAGTTGTCTGTCTTGACCTTTAGCTTGATAAGTGGAAGCATGATAGAGAATAGCTCACCCTGGAGTCGTATCGTCTCGACATACTGGCGGTATTGTCTAGCTTCACGGAGTAGACTGCACACGCCTGGATTGGAGATCGAAGGTGTCCTCAATTTATTGGCGCTGCGATCGATATCATGAGGAAGCTTGATGTTCCAGAACTCCAGGCATAAAGTCCACGCGTAGACAGCTAGCCAGAGCTTATTCACCGCCTTCCTGAAGGCTTGCCTCAGATACTGCCAACATCAGAATTCAGTGATCTACTCTGCTAGGGACCTTCATGCCTACAAGCAGTTACACACCATAGTGCTTTCCGTGGCATTTATTGTCATGCTGAAATCCACTCATCGTGCTGTAGCTCCTCCACCATTACCGCCGGGTTGGACCGAGCATAAAGCTCCTACTGGTCAGTATACTCGTCAACTGCATTCTGAACTAAATAGCTAGCTTTCCAGTGAAGCAATGCTGACTTCGGAATTCAGGTCATTCATACTATTACCATGCGGAAACGAACAAGTCCACATACACACGGCCTATTGTGCCATTACCCTCGATAGGACCATCTGCGCCTGAACCTCTCAATCCATCCCAAAGCTTCCTCCAATACCAGTCTGTCAGCAACCCTCTCCCAGGTGCTCCGCAAGCCCCGTTCTCAACATCGAATGCAGCAGTGAGAGGTGGGTTCCAGCATCAAAGAGGTGGAAGAGGTGGTCATAGTGGGGACAGGCCAAAGCCGCAACCTACGGATAAACCAAGGTCACGCCAGGCTATACCTGGATGTGAGCCATGGATTCTAGTACATACCAAGTATGGCAGAAGATTCGTCTACAATACCGAGAAAGATCAGAGCTTTTGGAGGATACCAGACAAGTTGAAGGATGGCATACTGGCGTTAGATCAACAAAGGATCAAAGAGAAGGCTGAAACTTTAGCAAGGGAGAAAGGCGACAGTCTGCAACCTAGTGCCGAACCAAGGAAGGAAGTAACGGAACAATTGGTTGGGACCGGTGCCGATGATGAGGAATCAGAATATGAAGAGGTTGAAGTTACGGATGATGAGGATGAGGATGCCGAAGAGCACCCCTCGAAACGACAACGGACGGCGGAACCACAAGAAGACGAAGCAGTTGAGTTCAATGAGGATGATATTGCGTATCAATTAACGGCTATGGGCCAGGACTACGGATTAGATCCAGTCGAATACGACGATGGAAACATGGACTGGGAAGGTGGTGAAGAGTTGACAATCGAGGACTCAGCAGCGTTATTCAAGGATCTTCTCGATGACTTTGGAATCAATCCCTACAGTCCGTGGGAGAAGCTCGTGGATGAGGGCAGGCTGGTCGATGACACGAGATATACAGCATTAACGACTATGAAAGCAAGGAAGGAAGTCTGGGAGGAATGGTCAAGGGAGAAGATCAAACACTTGAAGGAGATGAGGGCGAAAGAGGAGAAGAAGGATCCTCGGATAAACTATCTATCATTTCTGCATAAGCACGCGACGCCGAAGTTGTACTGGCCTGAGTTCAAGCGAAAATACAGAAAGGAGCCTGAGATGCGAGATGCAGGGATGGTAGACAAAGAGCGCGAGAAGCTGTTTCGCGAACATATCAATCGGCTTAAGCTACCTCAGTCAACGCTGAAATCAGATCTCTCGACTCTTCTAAAAGCGCAGCCTACATCAAACCTGAATAACTCCACCCTCTCAACCCATCTCCCATCCTCCATACTCACCGACATCTGCTACATTTCTCTCGAGGCACAAATACGCGACCCACTCATCGAAGCCTTCTTATCCACTCTACCGCCACCTCCCGAGTCCATGGTGGAAGCAGAGACTGAGGAGGCAGTGAAACAGCGCCAGGATCGAGAGAGAAGACAGAAAGCGCTGGAAGATCGAGAGAACCGTGTCAAGGAAGACAAGCGTCGTCAGGAGCGAGATCTTAGGGCTGGGAAGGGCCGATTGAGGGAGGAGGAAGTAGAGATCGAAAGGGCGATGCAGGTTGGTAAGAAAGGATTGAGGGACCAGCTTCTGGCAGATGAGTGAAGTTTAGCTGATGGTAGGAACAAAGTCCACAAACTCTGATTATCTGCTACCCTGTGTTCTGTAAGTGCAGAATTCTGGATGGCCATTTGATCATTGGGTACACAATGTTATATATCGTCAACAAGATAGGTATAGATGCCATGCCCTCACTACTACAGACGTCCGAGTATGACCTTAGAACCGTCTACGTATCTGAACTGATGTCAGTTTATAATGTTTTAATGCTGTGTAAGCATTGGTGCCTTGGGAGGTTGTGCAAGACTTCGATCACGCGCTGCAAACGTAATATACATGTTGATTATCTGAAGCAAGAATACGAGACCGCTGATGGATCTACACAGATGACAAATAAGCATTCTTCGCACCTTCCTGTTCTACAAGATGGGCACATTCCAAGCTTATGAAAGCAATAACGGCAAGGACGACTGCTCAGATATTAGACCATTCGTTTCACCTGGCCCGGAAAACAAAACAAATCACTCGTCGCCATTCGATCCCAAACCGTTGCCACCCCTACGCAACGCAAGAAGTCTGCAACGTCGGAATGGTTTTCTCCACCACAGCACTCGCCCTCTTCTCCCTTCTTCCCCTCGCATCCACTGCCGTATTCACCCTCTCCCTCTCCGCTCCCTCCACTCCCCTCAACAACCTTCCCATTAACGCAGCCGGTCAAGCCTTCTACGTCAACCCAGGCCCCAGCATGCCGGCGACGTTCTGTCCTTTGCCAGCTGCCCAATGTCCACACAATGGTACTTCCACCGAGACTGTGTTTGCGAGCTTGGGTGCGTTGTGGGTAAGTGTTCTCAATTTCCCAGCTAGCTAGCATATAGAAGAGATCAAAGGTAGAAGATCAAGAGATAAGGAGAAGAAAACAGTGAGAGGGAATTGGGGAATTTGGTGCTAAAATTGCAGTAGGTAGAAGTTCCAGGTGGACAACAAGTCTACACTCGCTCTGATGGCGCGATGGGGTTCACGCAGGCGCATAGTGCTTTTGTACCGCAAGGGGCGAGGATCGGTGGGTGGGTGAATGTTACACTGTCTGAAGACTACGGAAATAAGGAGGAAATAGGTTTCACGTGGCCAGCTGGAGATGGTGCGCGGGGTAAGTCTTGTTCTTCTCCTTGAGTCTTGGCTGCTCGTATTGTGGAGTTGAGAGCCGGACTGATGACTAGGCTAGGAGGCGTCTTCGCATGTCCGTCTGATGGAGCGAGTACGAGCTTCCAGATCTTTGCTGGTATCGATCGGTTTAATCGTACGGATTGTATAGCCGTCATGGGATTACTGTCTGTGGTGGTGTCGAGCAGTGAATTCGGGGCTTGGCAGTATATTTAGGTCATCAAGGTTCTCATCTTAGCCTCGATCTACGGAGCAGCTCGCCATTGCACGTATACTGCTTCGTCTTCTTGTGGTTCCGCCGTCCGTTGTCGTTTCGAGGGGTGCTCTTCGGCATCCTCATCCTCATCATCCGTAACTTCAACCTCTTCATATTCTGATTCCTCATCA
>Ga0115846_100280_pt1 | contig 27391 bp, 21 predicted proteins | sample InSIn5gowninarea_2_FD_83860 | JGI IMG/M metagenome (GOLD analysis project Ga0115846, IMG submission 83860) | reverse complement strand
CCAAGACAAGCCATGTCCTTCCAAACTGATGAAACCAACAGCCTCACAACTAACTTATCACCCTCCATCGCCGATAGCACCTCTAGGATTTCCACGTAGATACATGTACGTTTGTGACAAAAGACGCATTAAAGAGTTCTCTGTACGTGTGATAGTGCATGAATGTTAGTCTTGATGTAGAGCAGAGCTAAACATCAAATCGCGTTGGTTATATGGGCTCATTTACTTCTAGGTAAGGTTTGGTACAGTAGCTCCATAAAATCCCTACTAGATTCGTTGATTTACATACAGTAGCTTGCTCAGTGCTTACCGTGTACTATCTAGCATCAGAGCCAATAAAGGGGTTTGCTCATGATTTCAATTTTGAGCACCTCCAGAGTTAGAGGTGTGTAGAGTGGTTGAGGCAGTAGCAGTAGCAGTAGCAGCGGCGACAGTAGGGAGGTGAGCGTGGGATACTAGTAGGAGTAAATAAATAGTGTTGGACAGATGGAGGGTGATAAGTTAGTTGTGAGGCTGTTGGTTTCATCAGTTTGGAAGGACATGGCTTGTCTTGGGATGTAGGCAGGTAAGTAAGTCGTTAGTGGAAGACCAAAGGTGTCTGGAGATGAGGTTTGGCTGCATTGCGATATGATGTATATTGATGGTATAGCTTGAGTAAAGATGGTGTCTTTCATGTGGGATGCGGTGCTGGGTGAGGGAGCTGGCTATATGACCCAGGTAGAGTCTGGTGGAGTTTGGAGTCGTGTTTTGACGAACGACTGGTCTTGCGAACAGGAAATAAAGTCCAAGGACCGGCCCTGAGCGCCCAGAGATTGTTGAACAGCTGTTCGAGGTATGTAGAAGCGTAGTGTAATGAGGAAAATGCTGACAAAGGTGTTGGCCACAGCTGCGAAACCACGTTCGTAGGAGTCTGCGTCGATTGCAATTGCAGATGCAGATGATGAGTGCTTCTCCTTGTCTCGGTTAGCTGTAAAATAACAGCTAACTTGCCGTACCTGTAATAGGCTTCGGCGGAACTGCAATTTGTTTCTTTGTTAAATTTTGAGTGCGGTAGCTGTTCTAGCCTTCTCAACTGTAAATGTTCTTGATGCTGGAGCTGCCAGAGAGTAAGATTGTGAGAGGAAAGATCACCACGGGAGCTTCCGGAGCTCCATATCCGAGCTCAAAATGCAGCTGTATCGTGTGGCTGTCGTCCATGCGTTTCGCATAAACCGGAAATCATCAGTGCTAGTTCTGAAACGTGGCGGAAAATTTGATCTGTTCATTCTTTGTCTCGCAAGGCGGCCACTGGAAATGTGTAAGACTCTTGCATTGACCCGTGAAGATTGGCGTGACGAGGAGACGACCTGATAGCACTTTTTATTTGTGCCGCAGAAGCGCACTGCACAGTGTGTGCCACTTACGTGAATTGCTGAGACAACTCGTCTGACTGTCTGGGAGTGAAACGTAGTGAAAGTGACTGCCATGTTTGTTCGTCAAAGCGGAATATCACAAGTAGAAGTAGAAGTACAAGACAACTCCGCAACATCTTGATCACTTACCACTCTTCAGAACCATAGACATGGCCTTCCGACCACGCGGTGATCCCAAGAGGATCAAAACAAAGACAAACATTGCCACAGTGGCAGAAATCAACTTGACAGCGAACATTGATGGTCATGGGCCTCGTATTTTGGACCTCGACGACATGAAGCCGGAAGATATTGTCAAATTCGACATTCAGAACATAAGTTTGGAGGATGTTGCGGTAACCTTCCTGTATTATCAAGCAGGGCCAGAGGGCGTGAGGAAACTCCTTGACCATTTCAACGTCCGCAACTACAGGGTCACCATTCCCAATGGCATGCCATGCTCAAACGATGGCACCCATAATCGCGATATAGAATTGTGCCGCCAAAACCAGCTCCTCATGGTAAGTCAAGAGGCAAGCATAATAGCATATCCATACTGATGAGGCTCCAGGTTTCTGTGCAGATTGGAGGCAAGAGTGATGATTATCTGAGGGTCACATTGCAGATGAAGGAGAAGGATGTCTGGCACGCAATCTCTTGCCATGCAGGCTCTGTTTGTAATATTGGGAATGCTGCTGGTATCCAGGGCGTCTCCCGAACAATGGTGTATCTGATGCTGGAAAGATGCTTGCACTGGATTGCGGAACACAAAAAGACTCAAAACCGACTCGATCAAGGCGCGAAGCTCGAAGCATAGATGATGTACACGTTGAAGCAAGGTTCAGGTGTTGAATACTAGGTTCATCGGAGTTGCCAAGGCGTTTCCATGATTCCGCATTAGCCTGGAGAATGGGGGCCAATGAGAAGACATTATATCAATTCGATGATGCGGAGATTGTATACCTTGTGTTCCTCGAGCCTATACATGGAGGGCATGTCTCAGTTATCCCCAGCTTCATGCAGACACCTACGGATGTACTTGACCATTAACATATAAGATCGGAATGCACGTTGCTAGCCTCTGTCCGGAAGCTCGTCTTACTGCATAATATCGGACAAGTAGATGTGTTCGATATGTCCGTACTCAAGCTCGAATAGCACTGCGGATATCAGGATCTTCCAATCGGCAGCATGACGGAGAAGCTGCACCCTGCATTCAACTTCATTGAGCATCCCCCCGCTTCCCAGTCTACTCAATAGTGTGACTCTCGACCGGAATGTGATTCGAATATCGTAGTCATTCTTGCTCACTCGCCGAAAGGACTTGGTTAGTCCACTTTCTAATGCACTACGAAACCAAGGAATGGCCACCGCAATACTACAGCATGCAGGTACAGAGGTACAGCATATAAATTGCTGTCGTTCCTGTCCTTCCATGTCCCACCCATTTCTCTCTCCAATTCACGACTTTGTGTAGATCTGACCCTGACCTCAAATCTACCTACACCTTAGCAGAAAATCAAACTTTCGTCCACGAAACTATGAAGTTCCTCTCTTTGTTCACCTCGGTGGCCCTTAGCGCTTTGGGCGCACAGGCGGTGGGACTATCCTGCCTGTCGGACGCTGACACACAAAATCTCATCAATGGATTGACGATTTTCCTTTCACACCCAAATGTCACACTTGCGAACATAACTGCGCAAGCTCTCTTTGCACCCAACCTTGCCGAGTTTGGTGACTCCATCAACTCGCTGCGTGGCCAACCTGTAAGTCCCTGTTCCAGACTCATGTCGCAAGCTCAATGCTAACATTCCACCTCTAGCTCGGCACACAGGTCGAGGACGGTAGCGCCGTGTATATTGAGAACACGCTCAGTACTCCACCACTCGCCCAAGTTAACACCCTGAACGTTGTCCACGACTGCAACCAGGTAGCATGGCACTTTGAGTTCATCGGCCTCGGACCACAGCGTATCAGGGGCTTCGATTACTTCCTCGTCAACAGCAAGGGTCAAATCTATGAGGAGTATGTTGAGTTCAACAGCTTGGCTTGGGCTGAAGATACTGGCTTCAACGTGACGCCACCAACAACTGGAGAGTATGCCCCACAAACCTCCGGACCCGCGAGGTTGTTCAGGAGATGATTTCTGGCTTCTGTAGTAGATTCACAGGAAGCGACAATACTTTAATAGCTTCGAAGGATACAATGTCGGTGTGGATAATTGGATAGAGGTGGACGGGATTTAGCCAACATGGCTTTGCTAGTAATATAGCTCAATTACAGAGCTCTAAATCTTCAACATCTTCATCTTGTGTCTGATATGATTTTGTTACTTTGCAAGTTTGCTTACCGATTGTACCAGCACATTGTTTGTCTGCCATGCTCATAAATCCGGGTGATATCCTTCACATACCCATGGAAGTTGGTCGCGATTCCAGGATCCGAATTTTGCCCACTGAGTATTTGAACATGCCATCAGACGGTTATCCACAGCCTTGATATGGCGTACCATACTGATGCTGACACTGACATCAAGATCTCATAAGATATACACTGTATACCTATATGCAATGGGAGGTCGACAGCAAGCATCAGTTCAAGCATTTTTCCGGTCCGCGATGCCCTAGTGACGAAATGCCGAGGCACAATTCATGCCGCATTCCCAAACTCGAAGCTCCGACACCTAAAGAAAACGATGATGATACCCTTGTGTTCTCGTCCTCACTTATCATCGTAAGACATTCTATCTTACTTCACCAGCACAACCACCAAAACCGGTCCATCGAATCACAATCAATCCCTCTCCATCATGTCTCCCTCCGACCGAGCCTCCCAAATCTCCTCCCACCTCAACTTCCCCAAGGGCATGCTAGCCGGCCAAACAGCCATCATCACCGGATCAGGCCAAGGCATCGGCGCCGAATGCGCGCGTCTCTTCGCCAACGAAGGCGCCAAAGTCGTCGTCTGTGACGTCGATTCCGCCAAGGCCGACGCCGTGGTCAAATCCATCAACGATGCCTCCTCGGACGGCAGCAAGCGAGCCATCTCCGTGCCCGGAGACGTCATGGACAAAGCGTACTTTGATGTCCTAGTCAAGAAGGCGGCGGAATTTGGCGGTGGGAAAATCCATATCATTGTCAACAACGCTGGGTATACCTGGGATGGAGTTATTCACAAGATGAGCGATAAGCAGTGGGATACTATCCTCGCTGTTCATGGTACTGCGCCGTTCAGGCTCGTTAGGACTGCGGCTCCGTATTTCAGAGTCAAGGATGGCGAGCCACGGTGTATTGTGAATATCTCGAGTACGTCTGGCACGCACGGAAATGCCGGACAGGCGAATTATAGTATGGGCAAGGCTGGTGTGACTGGTCTGTCGAAGACTATTGCGAAGGAGTGGGGTCCACAGTTTGGTGTGAGAGCTAATACTGTTGCGTTTGGTCACATCAACACGAGATTGACGCAGGCGAAGGAGGATGGTGCATATATTGTTACGCCTGATGGTGAGCGGGTGGCCCTTGGTATCCCTAGCAAGCAAATCAGTGATCGAAAGGGTGCTGATCCAAGTGCTGCTTACAAAGATATCCCGCTCGGCAGACCAGGAACTGCAACTGAGGCAGCAAGTGCTGTGTTGGCTGTTGTCAGTCCATTGTTCTCGTATGTCAACGGTCAGACCCTCGAAGTTACTGGTGGCCGAGGTATGTAGATAGAGAGTAAAGGAGAGCAAAAATCGTGCTATATTGAGCATTTCGAATGAACATCACTTCCACCATTACAAAACTACAGTTCTTGGTCTTAAGCAGGTCATAGCAATTCTTCCTGTTCATGCCGTGGTATCAATCATATCCGAAAAGGTCTATTCAAATCAAACGCATACCCACATGAAAGCTGTGGTATCTGTGAGTAGTTCTGCTGAAGCAGTTCCCGTGTAGTTTGCAAGAGCTTTCGTGCTGTTAGCAACGACAAGATCGTCTCAACAAGATGTGTCAAACCTACCTGAATATAGCTGACATTCCAATCATAATCGCGAGTCATAGTCTCCAGAAAAGCCCAAGACATAGCACCAACATGCTTACCCCTAATAAACGCATCCGCCGACGTCTGCTCATCCTTGCACCCACTCAGCATAAAAACCGACTTCTCCTCCCTCGACCAATCCTCAGCAAAATCACTCTCTGCGGCAAGCCCATTCTGCGTGTCATCATCTTCACCATCAAACTCATGCTGCAACCCCTGAAAAAAATCTTTCGCACCGCCGAGTAAATGCCTCGCCTCCCCAACATTGTCGAATGAAAACCCACCCTGTATTAGATGCGACGCTTCACCCATAAGTTGCATCCCTGCCTCCAGATTGTTCAGTAGATTAACGTTCCCATCCTCATCAGTCCGATACACATACGGCAACTCCAGCGCCGACCCACTATGACAGCAATCAAAGATAATAAAAAGCGTGCTATTAGACGGCAAACGCGATACAAGATGCCGATGCAAGATACCACTGTCCAGCATTCCTCTCTGCTCGAAATCAACAGGCACGATCGTATCGTTAAACCCTGACATACGCGTCCCCGTCTGATCAGGCACCTGCCCCCCCGTGGCCCGAGTAGTGCAGGAACAGACAGCATCCAGGTTCAGCGACTAGCCAGTCCATGGCTGCAAGGATGTTGGCTCCAGTTGGGTAGTATGGGCCTGAGCGCTCGTCGGTTAGGAAGACCATGTCTTTTGAGGATGAGGAGTAGCCGCGTGAGACGAGGAATGCGGCGACGTTTTGGACGTCGTTGATGCATCCTTGGAGTTGGTGTTGGGAGTTGAAGTAGTTGATGCCTATGAGGAGTGACTTTCGTCGGATTTGTATTGACATGCTGAGATTGTGGCTGTAGTCCTGGGCATCGCGGGTGGTGTAGGTACTGCTTGAGTCTGGCGGGGTTAGCGGAATTTATACAGAGAACGTCTACGACGAGAGTTACGCGTTAAGCGGAAAGTTCGTGACGCATTGACCAATGGAACAACGTAGCGTTGTTCAAGTTACTGATCTAGCTTGGCCAGCAAGCTGCCAGCGAACAGATAATGCGAGCCTCACTCCAGATTCATTGTGAAGTCGCGGTGACATCGCTTGTATCGTCCACATGGGGAAAACCGGATCATGCAGGCTTGACCAATAGGCAGTTACAATATGCAGGACACTTTGCAATAACCTGAGAACGACAAAACTCATTAGAGCCAGTCGTTGAATTCGTACCAACACATCTGATAGTCGCGTCAGATTTGAACTTCAAGAAGCGACCACTCCAGACCGCCTGTCGTTGCCTTGCACCACCTAACGCAAACAGACATATCAACTTGACCAGACCTCTGCAACTTTCGCACTTAGAGTCTTTGCAATCTTCTTCCTGTCAATCATGTTGCTGAGCTGGTCACTAATCATGGCATCCTTAGCTGCCTGGTTTTGACCCAGCTTCGCATATGCCTCGATCAACGCGTTCGGTGTTGACCAAATCTTTTGAATCTCGATTGCTTTGTCCCCAGTGATACCTCTCGTGCACATCAGCATTTTCAAATACACATCGCGCAGCGTCAGACTATTAGACTTATCGCAAAGCGAGCAGAATGCAGAGAATGTGATGCAAAAGGCAGCGGATGGTGATTCTACTCTCAGTGACCCGAGGGTGGCTAGGTAGGTAGCTACATCCAATGTCTCTGAGCGAAGGACGTGTAGCTGTTTACCCTCATACATTTCCTTGAGAGACTTGGTTATGTGAGCGAGGTATTTGATTGTATCGTCCATCTTCGCTGTTTGCTTGACGAAGATATCGTTGACCATTTGCATGGAAGCAATGGCACTTTCCAAAGAGTCAGCGACCCTCTCAACACGTTCTGCTGACATTGAATAGTCTTCAACCAGATATGTGACATGGCGCATACCGGACTTCTTGAGTCGGAACTTCTGCTCATGAAATCGTCCGTCTCTAATGCTATAAACCAGATCGTCCAGCCGTTTGCGCTCGAGGACGTGCTCGAGGACTATTTCAGTGCTGCCTTCGTCATCGTCCCCAGCATTCTTATACTGGAAGGCACTAGCGTAAGCTGGCTTGAGTTTGGCAGTCCACAAGACATCGCCGAGTGGCAAGGATCTGATTTCGGCAACAACGCCTTGTTTCTTAAGCTCGTTCGCAATATAATCACGGTCCGTTGTTGTGCGAATCTCGCGGGTGTCGAGCAGCATTTTCACCTCGAATGTGCCAGGCTCGACAACAATGGGATCGGAAGTCGGGTGAGAAGGGAGTGACGCTCTTCTGCCAGACGCACCACTATCTCTGATCGGGATCAATTTTCGCAACGGTGTAGCCGCTAAATTCGGCTCGGTTTCGGGCTCAGGACTGGACGACAGATCTGACACGTCAACACTGGCGCGATTTTGCGCATTTCTGGAAGAAGAGGGTTTGGTGGAAGTAGACTTTGAGACAGCCTTGGATTGATCAGATTTGGCCTTTGTCCAGGGATTGTTCCCGTTCACCTTTTCTCGCATACGGAGAGCCACTGACCAGCCTTCATCGGAAAGATAGTAACGCTTGGTTGGATGACCTTTTGTGCAAACCAGCTCTTTGGTCTCTAGTGTAGACATCGATTTCCATGCAGTGAAGTACTTAGTTGGGTCACTTGGCGCAGTGAACGAGGAGTCAGAGAATGGTTGTGCCCTTGTGATCAGATCTGGTTTCGAGAGTGCTTGCATTCCTTCTTGGTCGAGCTCAGAGAGCGCCATGATAATTGCGTATGCACCAGATCGAAGAGCAGGTACATACTCCTTCTGCTTACGTTTCTTTTTTGGAGGTTCATCTGCTGCATTTTCCGTGGCTTCTGGCTCATCCTCGTCAGGTTTTGCAGATGACTGACTCTTCTTAGAACGGCCCTTCTCTGGTATTGGTAAACCATTGGCAACGCAGTATGCTTTCAGCTTATCCGTGAGTCGGTCGCACAACTTCGGACCTATTCCAGCAAGCTGTTGTGCCTCAGAAGGATGATTGAATGTGGTCGGATGGGCCTTCATAGACTGGAAGGCCTTTTTATAGCTGTAAGCATTAGTGATGAAGCCCCCACAGTCATTAAACAACATACACTACATAACCTTTGCTGTTGCGTTCATAAGCTTCGTCCATCCATTCTTTCAACCATCCCAAAAGGAGAGGATTGGCACCCTCTTCGGCCATCTCAAGCCGGAAATAGTTGGTATACAGGAATTAAGCATGGATTCTCTTACGGCACTTCAGTAAATGGCCACAACCCAGTCGCCATCGATGGGTGCAAGCTGTTGAGAAGCGCGAACACCGGCAGTTCCAGAGACATGGTCGTTGATTGTCTACTGACTTGAACGCGTCGTGCCGCCACATCAGCACGTAGTCACGTGTACAAAAGGACATTGGCTATTTCTCAAATGCTCGTCTTTCCAGGCACTTTCACTGTGGGACATGTTGTACAGCATTTGTGGTGCTCTCTTTGGGCATGAATATCATTCCATGTGGAAGACTCAGCGACACAGCAAAAACCTCACACCCGAGTGGTATCCCTCCTTTGCAGACGCACGAACGGGCACGGGCCCTGACATAGAATTGTTAGATCCATCCAAACGTCAGCGTTCGGGTTAATGGTGCGGTTGAAGTAGCTTCTGGCAGCTTTTACGTCACGAACATGACGCGCTTAAGTGGTTGCAGCATCAGAAATCAACTTCATATTGTTGATCTTTGTTTATCCCAAGGTCCACTCCTCACGAAATTACTGCTTAGAGCAAGTGATGATGTCGTCGATCTGCGCATTGAGCTGCCCGTTCCTGAACATCGAACTTCGGTCTCCGATAAGCTCTGGATCCCAAGATCTCTACCAAGCCGCATGGATCCCTGAAACAGCTTCCGTGAGATATCGGAGTCGTGGTATGGCATACCGAAGCCTCAAGCCAGTATTTTGATTCGCTTGAACCTGCCACTATGGCCAATGGAAACAAGTAGTCAGAAGGACATGACCCCGAACCTACCTCATTTTCTAGGGAGGCTGGTAAGGACGGTTGTTATGGTGACGACAAGGCCATGTCGACATTGATACGTCCTATGCCGTTGGAATCTACACACGGTGCAATTCACGGTCCTGACGTCAATACTGATATCGAGTACTTAACACACCTCGTTTCGTGTATAGTAGTGGAGGGCACTCATACACCTTCACATCTTACCACAGAAAGCTCATCAAATCAAGACATCTACCACAAACCTCAAAACCATCTTTAAACATGTCTGACATCAATCAAAGCGAGTACGCTTCTCGAACTGGTCAGAGCCAAATTCCAGTCCAGAGTGATGGAGCCAAGGTCGAAGAAGGTGGATATGCAAACCGGGCTCAGGCTGATAGCGACCAGCAACTAGGTATATGAACTGATGATCACAGATATGGCTAGTGTACTAATATCCTACAGAGGCTGATGAAAGGGACGCTATCGACCAGAACAACATTATTGATGAGCGAACTCGAGGAGCTAGCAAGGCACAAGGCACTTACCAGGAGCCAGGTGATGAGGAGGGGCTGCCTGGTCCAGATGATGGCACCAGCAGCGGTGCTGGTGGCGCATAGATGATCTGTCAATGTTAATGGACGCGTTATATCAAGCGTGTTGACAACGCTGTGTAACAACACTTATCTAGAAATTTACGAAATAATATGCATCCAACACAATTGATCCTTTGTGCATTCTTGCAAGATCTGACGTGACCAAACCGGCCATTATCCTGCCCAAAAATATTTATTGCCTATCGATACATGTACATGCAATCCTACCACTAACCATCATAATCATATTCGTTGCTCGCGTAGTCTCCAATACTTGATAACCAACTCCAAGTGCTGGCAACAGAAACTCTTGGATACCAATCAACATCTTATCTGTTCCTACTTCTTACCTTGACTTCTCGTCCTGGTAGACACCATATCACCTTCTTCTCGCGCTGCAACAACTTTCTTCGTCTTCTTCTCCTTAGTGGCAGTTTTGTCAGCCTTCGCACCTTCAGCAGCCTTCGGCCTACCACGTCCCTTCTTCTCGTCCTTTACTTCTTCCTTTTTGTCCTCCTTCTTGTCTTCCTTCTTGTCGTCCTTCTTTTCTGTCTTCTTCTCATCTTTCTTCTCCTCAGTCTTCTTCTCTTCCTGCTTCTTCTTCTTAGCAGCAGGAGCCTCCTTCTTTGCAGCAGGTTTCTTGGCTTCCTTTGCGTCCTCATCTTTGTCTACGCCAGCATCTTCCTCTTCCTTGTCATCTTTGTGGTCATCGTCAGCCTTGCGCTTCTTGCTGCTTTCTTCCTTCTTGTCTCCTGCATCACCACTACCTTTTTCCTCAATTTTTAGCTCAGAAGCCTTTTTGACAACATCGCTGCCACTGGAGTGAGTGATATGGATGCCTGGGTTTTCGGGTTCGGCATTCTTCTTGATTTTGTTTCCACGCTTCGAGGTGATGGCTATTTCACCTTCGGTTTTCTTTTCGACGACCTTGCCGGTTGGTGAACCTTGACCCCAATTCCACGAGACTATGGACGCATGATGTTAGCACAAATGCACTTTATAGCTGAGCTGGGTTCCCTCAGCCGAGCCGACCATTGAGGACAGTGGGGGGACGCGTAAACACTGAATGACAGCGCGTGGACAATCTGTAACCATTTTCGGAGAAGACGGAAGGCCAGTTCCTCAGAATACATGGGGGCGCGTGTAGGTATCGTCTCACATGCATCGCGTCCAAGTGAACCATGGATGTACGCCAGCCTTAGGTTATGCAAGCAAGCACTCTGCTCGAGCGCAGCGCCCACATGGCAGAAATAGTAGAACACGCTCCTCCAAAGACACAACGCGGCCGTAATCATAGAGAACACGGGGGAACACATCTTGTCAGCATACCTTTATCGCCCTTCTCAATCTCGTCTCCGGCCATCGCGACAGCAGTGACGTCAACTAAACACGGTTCCCAAAAATCAAATTTGATGTAGAATGAGACAGAAGCTGTTCAGATAAGATCGCAAAGTACACGCGACCCAAAGGATATGATATGGAAGCAAAAGAAGCTCTGTGGCGGAAGTAAGAAGAGAGAGAAGTTGTTTGAGGAGCAGGGAGGGAGGTCGAGCTCGCGCGCGCTGCGGTGCGCAATGATGCGGCCCAGCTGGGACTGGCGCACTTCCCAAGTTGCATCAACACCGATGTGGCGCGTTCGTTCTCCCCAAACAATTCGAGTAAAATAAGGTTCGCGCTGTGCCATGGGAACCGGCGGATGGCCAGGAATGGCCCCCGCTAGCCGCTGACATTCATGGAGATGAGTGTGAGCACTGGCAGGGCTTGCTTCAACTTGGTTCCTTAATATGGCCATATTGGACCAGCTTTGTTATCATTACTGCCACCAAAGCAGCGAAGCTTTACGTACTCTACTGTGAGACGTCGTCAGCTTATCAAATGCAATATACTGTAGCTCTTGAGCCTCGTACAGCACTTGGCCCCGATATTTCCGGGAGCTGTCGACAATGTTCAGTGTGGAATAAACCTTGGTCAAGCCAGGGATCGCATCTTTCTTCAGGCTACCAACGCCAACCGAGGCATCCACAGTACACCTTTCTTTCTGGGGTCAGCTTGCGGTCGCTCTACGAAAAGGAAAATAAGCACGGGGCAATTATATTGAGACGTGAGCTATGGCAGTACCTGTCATTAGTAGCCATGTGTGACGTGCAAGGATAAGTCCCTTTGTGGTGAATACATCCCACTCCACACTCCACACTCAACCCAGCAGTTGAAAATAATACCCGAGTCAGACACTGGCACAGCTGAGCATTAGAGTACTAGATATGCCAGAGTGACCCCTGGAAAGCTAACAAGAGTTGAATACGAACTATTGATCACACCATTTCTCATGGACAGCTACTGTAAGGCAAGTACTAATCCTACATCTGTCAATTCTACCAGTGAGCTGAGCACCGAACCTCAATTCATTACAGCTTGCAGTAACAGGGAGAAAAACTCTTGTCAAGTTGAACTTCGATGCACTGAATTTATGATACTCTGTCACTCAAACGACTATTGTAGAGTGGCACATCCACCCACTGATCTCCTTGTGAGTCGTGCAATCCAAGACGTGTTCAACATGCACAATGGAATTGCGCTCATGCTGTGCTCAGCATGACAAGTTGTGGATTCGAGGTTTCAGTATAGAGTGATCATATTCATTTACATCTCAGATTTGTGTTACCGAGAGGTGAAATGAACCGGGGGATGAGCAGAGTATAGAGCAATAGCCCTAACCCTGAATAGAGCCTTGGCAGCTGCGTCAGGTCGCGGGCATTCGTAGACATGCATATTCCTGCCATGTACCTGCAGCAAATTAGTTTATACACAATATAAATCTCTCAGGCTAAGGACACTCATACACCTCCAACTACTACCCAGAAGCTCTCGTCCAAGCTTACATCACAATAAAATTCAACACTGCAACACCCACAAAACCAACATAGACCACCCCACCATCCACAGTTAACGGCAATCATCTCCAGCAGGCGATCGCTACAACACCACCAGCACCCACCACACAGTCTGTCCACAACCACAACAATGGCCAACATAAACTACCGCACCCTAAACGTTGACGCCTACGACCCCGAATCCTCCTACAACTTCGACCTTACCTCCCTCCAACCAGCCTCCAACCCTTCCCCATCCACTTCCAGCGAATCCGCCCAGATAGCCCAACAAGTGCGCCAACTGCTCCGAGCCGGCGATTCCTCCGGCGCCCTATCCTCGGCCCTAGAAACCGCGCCCCTAGCCGGTGACGAACAGGCGAAACAAGTCCATCTGACGACCGTACTGGAAGTGCTGCAGGGTATTCGACAAGCTGATGTGAATCGTGTGTTGCAGGAGATGTTGAGACAGCCGGGAGGAAATGCGCTGGCGGATACATTGATGAAATATATTTACAAGGGGATGGGGTCGGGGGTTGGTGGTGGGTCGGGGTCGTCGAGGGGTATGAGTCCGCAGAGTACGGGGGGTGTGGATGGGGTGGGGAGGGGGTTTAGTCAGGTGCAGGCGAGGAATGTGGCGGAAGGTGGGAGTGGGCAGGCTATGAGTGTGTTGTTGAGTTGGCATGAGAAGTTGGTTGAGTTGGTGGGTGTCGGGGGGATTGTGAGGGTTATGAGTGATCGGAGGACTGTTTAGACAGGTAGTGAAGATTGGCATGGGAGCGAATCATACGTGGTGTGGTCAATGAGAGGCGCAGATCGCAATACTCGATCAGCAAGCACGGACTTCCGTGATGGATGTTCGAACATATGGGCGGATGAACATATGGTCAGCAAGCGAACCCGTATTCTTGACTTTCAGGAACACAACGAGTACCGCACATACAAGCATCTACATACTGTTAAACACCAACCCGTCCGATACCCAAAACCATCCAATAAGCCAACTCTCTACTGCCATCGTCCACTTCCTCATTGTCTTCCACCCCATCTTTCCTTCTCGTCTTACTATCCTCCAACACCTGCTCATCTGTAACCTTCCATTCCAACCTCACACGAATAGGCACCTCAACCACATCCTCATCCTCCTCCACCACCTCACCCTTCGCCGTAACAATACTCGCCGGCACAACCTCAATCACTATACTCGTCCAATTGCGTCCGCGATCGTACACTTTCCCCGCGATCTGCTCGCCACCCAACAAGCCCATCGAGACCTGTGTATCTGACTTTGGCAAGCCAATTTCTGGTCTCAGCGCGTCATCCCATGCGTCACTATTCTTGCCAACGTCGAATTCTGGACATAGTATCGTGACTTTATGTGCGTGTTTGCCGGGAGTGATGCTGGGCGAGCCGAGTGAGACGGTGATATTTTCGTAGAGTGGATTGCGGAGCGTTAGGATCCATTGACTGGGTTTGCCGGGTGGGAGTCTGACTTTTGGATCGCCGTCGGGGCCGGCGGGGAGGATAAGGCTGTCTGATCCCGGGACGGATTTGAGAGTGATGTAGGGGATGTAGTTGAGGGCTATGAGCTTGATGCGGTAGCGTGTTGATGTGATTTTTAGTTCTGGTCTGACGAGGATGTGCTTGCATGCTGCGCAGCGTTTGGCGCGTTTTGTTCGCAGGAGGGTTGGCATTGGTTTTAGTTGGGAGATGTGGGTGGCGTGTGGGTTGCCGATTGGTGATGGGTATTGGAAGGATAGTTGGGAGGGTGTGGGGGTGTCGTCGTATGAGAAGTCTTGGTCTTTGGATCGGAGTGCTTGTTGTGTCTCAGTGGAGGTAGTTTGTAGGCCTTCTGCTTGCGTGAGGGCCTCCCGCATCACAGATGCTTTCTTGTTCGCCTTCCGGCTGAGCAGGCCGCCGCCAGTGCCGTATAGGTTCATCAGGCGTGCTAATGATGAAGGGGACGAGAAGGCGACATCTAGTGCCGAGGACGATTGATTGGCGTCTGAGGTAAGCAGTTGTTCTTTGTAGAAAGATTTCAGAGCATTGAAGTGTTGGTGTTCCGTCAGCTTCTGTGGATGAGCCGATGCGTTATTGCTCGTAGGAACTTGCTCCTCAGAATATTCGTGCTTGAGGCCGGACGGTCGCACTTGAGGATTGGCGATCTTTCCTTCCAGTTGACCTCGAATACCTTGCGGATTTGAAAAGCTAATGCCAATATTTAAGGACGTCCACATGCAGTATTGGCAATTCAACACATATCGTGGAGCTGTTGTGCCTCGCGTATCGATGTTGGAAGTGGTAAGTTGTGACTGGCATATGGGGCACATGTAGCAATTTCGAGGACATCTGTTGCCATCAGATTTCACCGAGGATGGTACTGATTCGAAGAGACATTGTGGACAGAACCAACAGATGATTTCTTCGTTGACACATCGAGGACATTTCAGATCACGGCAGCCCTCGCAGTAGAAAAGATGCTCGGGTGGGAAAAGGGAGAACGCTGATCGAGGATGTCGAGGATTGAAAGTTGACTCGTCTTGCTCGATAGCATCGTCGATGTTTATCTCTCTGGAAGCACGCTTTGAAGAAACCGCTCTGCGTGATTCATCTGAGCAGGGACATGAAATATAGGAGTAGGGAAAATTGAGTGTCATTGTTGATGAAAAGCAGATCAACGCACCAACCCGGCATTGTCCTCGACACGTAGCACGTCGAAGAAGCACAGTATTTGCTTAAATTCATAACGTCTATTCCAAGCATGTTTATTCACAGCATCAATGGTATAAAGAGGGAGCAGGAACGCGTTCGACCAACACGAGAGTCTTCGGTGTTTTACTCACCGAGAAATACTTGACATCATGGACAGCATTTCGATAAACTATAATTCTTGAGCTTTCTTACAGCTAACAATGCGCTGTTGTGCTAATTTGCAGACATTAACTTGTCTGGAATGATCGACCGTCATGAGACTGTTGGCGACATCGTTCGCCCACCGACTACCACGATGTAGTTCCCGCATTACTCGACGCTACCCTCAGCGCAATTATGCTGTCCAAGCCCCTGGTGCTCCGACTCTCCAAGTATTCGACAGCAATGTCAAGTACATACAGAAAGAGCGAGCTGCTTTGAATCCCGAGCAGAGCAGACAGGCAGATTACCTAAAGGATGAGATCGCCCGAAGACTGGTCGATCGGCTTCTCGATATCAGTCGCGAATTTCCTAGAGTCCTCGACCTAGGCGCGAACAGTTGCAACATTTCACGAGCACTGGCACAGCCCCCACTACCAACTCCCGAACTTCCAGAGGATGCTCCTCAGATGTCAATACCAAAAGCACCGCTCTCACAGAGGATATACGAGCTAGTATGCGCGGATACGTCCCCAACTATGCTTCACCGCGATGACGGTCTTGAGGAACCGGTCGTGCCTATAACACAAACGGTCCTATCAAGCTTGGAGACACTACCCTTCGAACCTGCATCCTTCGATGCCGTCTTGTCTTCAATGGCCTTACATTGGGTGAACGACCTCCCATCCCTCCTTGCAAGCATTAACTCCGTCCTCAAGCCCGATTCGCCTTTCATTGCAGCTATGTTCGGTGGTGACACACTATACGAGCTCCGAGCATCATTGCAGTTGGCAGATCTGGAACGAAGAGGAGGTGTCCAACCACATATATCACCATTCGCAGATGTGCGCGATATCGGTGGTTTGCTAGGCAAAGCTGGATTCAAGCTACTTACTGTCGATATCGATGACATTATAGTGGAATATCCGGATACGTTCGCGTTGATGCAGGATATACAAGCTATGGGTGAGGGCAATGCCATTTTGAAGAGTATTGGAGGACCGATGACGAGGGATGTGTTACTTGCGAACGAAGCCATCTACAGGGAGCTGCACTGCAAGGAAGATGAGAAGGATAGGATCCCAGCCACCTATCGAATAATATATATGATTGGTTGGAAGGAGGGCAAAGGGCAACAGCAACCGCTACAAAGAGGAAGTGGGCAGATTAACATAAAAGATGTTTTGGGAGGTGGTGATTTTGGTCGCTAGAACTGGTACCAATCTCAAATGCCACTCTTCCTCTCCACCGTATGTGTTATAGAAAGATCAGCGACTTCTGTTTTAGAAGTTTTGAATATTTGAAACTGCATTTATGGTATCCTCTTGCTCGTAACATAACATGGCATGAGCGCAATAACAAGCCGTGCTCCATTTGGCAAGCAAGAGCAACATGTCAACTGCTCCAACCATCACGAATGTTTGAATCTGTAACACTTTTCGATCACGATGGATGTGCCTCCTTGAGCGGCAACTGTTCCCCAAACTGCTAGATGTCTCTCATTCACATGCGTCTAGAAAGCATCAACACGATCCCTGGTGCATCTAGTACTCCTGACCACCACTGATTGGGAACTCAAATCCACAAGATCGACCAGTCAACTTTCGGTACACCTCAGCGTAGGTATCGAGTCTGTAGTCCACACCACCTCGCTCCTTCTCATCCAAAACAACCTTCAACACCTTGCTTCCATCCTCCTTAGTTCTCAGTCGCTTGCCGACAATCTCAACAGGGTAGACCACATCAGCGAGGATAGCGTCGTGGACGGCAGTAAGTGTTCGGGAACGAGGTCGCTTCTGTGTCTGCGAGGTTCGGGATCGGTTAGATCGCTTTGGTCGAGGAAGAATGCGGCGGGCAGCAAGGAAGAGAACGTGTCGGTCGGAGAATTTTTTTTCAAGTTCTCGGGTAAGTCGCTGTTGGACCTTGTGGAAGTTCGGGAGGAGAGGAACTGGGACGAAAATTACGACAGCGCGCTTGCCATGGCCAACTTCGAGCTGTAGTATTTGTTAGATCCTACTGTTACACACTCTCCTTGTTCTTGACTCGTACCTCGCGTGCAGACTGAATCTGCAATGGTCGTAGAGCAGACTTAAGATCTGGGGTGTTGGTCTCGAGTTCGTGAAGAGCATTTGCAACAGCAACTTCGGTCTCATTTGGGTGAGATCTTGAAGGGCTGTTAGCCGCGATCTTGTTGATACCTGGTTGAGACATATTGGCGACGAGTCTCGAGATTGTCAGAGGAGAGCCTGTAATTCCAGAAGTCGACAGCGAGGTGTGGTGTCGGAAGTTCGCAACAAACCTTTGTGGCATAACGCCAAGGAAATAATTTGGCAGGTGCGACCACAGCCTCGTGCCAAGATATCTCGACCACGAGGCTATTTTAGGGTTAGGGCTCTATGGCTTACGAGATGCAAGGATTCTTCGGCAGGATGTTGATCTTCAAAACTTTCAACATCTCAAACGTCATGTTTTTGTACCAGCATAAGTGATATCAATTCATTGCCTTTGGGAGATGAGAATTATCCATCAAGTGCCGACCTCGTGATGACATCAATGCAATGCTTTATGAATATCTGATTAGAAAGCTTTGTGCTCAGAATCAAGCAGCTTCAGTGAGATAAGTACGACCCATTTCCTTTTCAACTCCTGCCTGTACAAGCCCAGTGAACAGTTCCGTAACTCATAGCTCTTGCAATCGCCGCATCTACATCAGTACACCATCTGAAAACCTCAAGATGTCGCTTCCCAAAACAACCGATCGCTACGTCCTCAGAGAATCCAAAGGCTTCGAGTCTCTAGAGATCGAGAAAGACTCGCCCATTCCCGAACTCGGCGACTATGACTGCCTAGTCCAGATCCAAGCCGTCTCCCTCAACTACCGCGACCTCATCATCTCAAAAGGCCAATACCCCTTCCCCATGAAATACCCAATAGTCCCTTGCTCCGACGGCGCCGGCAACATCCTAGCAGTCGGCAAGAAAGTCACAGAATTCGAAGTCGGTGACAAAGTCTGCACGCTCTTTAACGAGCTCCACCAAGCTGGTCCTATCAACCCGAGAGCCCTTGCGTCAGGTCTTGGTGGCGCGATCAATGGCACATTGAGGCAATACGGCGTCTTCCCTGAGCACGGCCTCGTCGCTGCACCGACGAATATTACGCCCACTGAAGCTGGGACACTAACTTGCGCCCCACTGACGGCCTGGAATGCGTTGTACGGCTTGGAAAGCAAGGCATTGAAACCGGGCCAGACGGTACTTACTCAGGGCACTGGCGGCGTTTCTATCGCTGCAGTTCAATTCGCGCTCGCTGCGGGTGCAATCGTCATTGCAACCACATCCTCCAAGGAGAAGTGCGATGTGCTGAAGAAACTGGGTGCTCACCATACAATCAACTATCGTGAAGACACGAACTGGGGTGAGACAGCCAAGAAACTCTCACCGAGAGGTGCTGGTGTCGATCATGTGATTGAAGTCGGTGGGCCGAATACTATGGCACAAAGTATGAAGGCTATCAAGATGGAAGGAGTGATCTCAGTGATTGGCTTTGTCGGAGGTGGACCAGGTGAGAAGCAGCCGAGCACGCTCGATGCATTGACACATATGTGCACCATCCGTGGTATACTGGTTGGTTCAAAAGCACAATTCAATGATATGAACGCGGCGATCGACGCTAACAACATTCACCCCGTGGTGGACAAGACATTTCCTTTCGAGCAAGCGAAGAAAGCATATCAATATCAATGGGACCAGAAGCATATTGGGAAGGTTGTGATACATTTAGGAAGATTAGAATGATGTCTTCCACATATAGACGGTCCAATATGACATACACATGTCAGATTTCTGCATACCCGGCAATACAGTCCTCTAAAATCCCTACTAAAAGCACTATCTGCGCCGTTGGTGGGAATGTACCTGTGTTATTGTGTTGATGTAAGACTCCAGAACACCAGCACCTTCTCGACCACAACCAAAAACGAAGCAGTCCATGCTCAATACCCACAATTTGGTCTTTCTAACAAGCGCAGTTGTCCTTCTGTTGCTTAGCTCGGTCGGTCAGGTTGACGGTAGCTTGACTTGCACTGCCAGCCGCGTTTGAAATAGCCGAGTCTGTGCCTCTGCCTGCACCTGCGCCCTTTCCTGGTTTCAGCTCCTTCTCAGGAATGGCATTCGCAATCGCTGTGAACACATCCGAAACATTTGTTCCTGTTTTCGCACTGGTTTCAAAGAACAATAAGCTCTCCTCTTCAGCATATGCCTTTGCTTCGCGGGTAGGTACTTTTCTGGCATCTCCATTTTCTATAACATCTGTGTCCTCTGCCTCGGCTGCCTCCGAATCACCTTCAGAGGGTGTGGGAGTGTTTGCGTCGGAGTTGGAAGCTTCATCACAGAGATCGAGTTTATTCCCGACAAGGGCAATAACAATGCCAGGTGAGGCTTGCCGCTGGAGTTCAGCAACCCAGTGCTTGGCTTTTATAAGTGACGTGGGTTTTGTGAGATCGTAGACGACGAGTGCAGCTTGAGCGTTTCGATAATACATCGGTGCCAGAGAGGCAAAGCGTTCTTGACCTGCTGTGTCCCATATTTCAAACTTGATAACTCGGCTGGGAAGTTGGATTTTTTGCGTCAGGAAGGCAGCTTAATAATACATGTCAGCTCACATATTCGTAGCAGAGTGAACGGCAGGAGGATCTCCCTGCAGAAGATGTTCTGTTCACTGCGTCTGGCTACACATACCACCAATAGTAGGTTCCTTGTTCTCTTGGAAGTCGTTATTCACAAATCGCAAAACTAGAGAAGACTAGCAGCCATGTCAGCATTGCCATCGTCGGATTCGAAGGTTAAGGAGGATGTTTGTGTATGGTACGTCCAAGAAAGAGATATTCTTTGAACTGTCTGTGAGCGCAGAAAATGGTGTGGTTACCTTTCCGACAGCTGCTTCACCAAGCAAGACCAGTTTCACACTGCTGCTTGGCTTCGCCGTGTTGGCTGAGGCTGCAGTTGACATGTCGTATGGTTTATCAGAAGCCTTTTGTCGATCGTCCTTGTACTCTTATAATATGATAAATGTAGGCAATGGAGGTGATTGAGGCAGGCAACTTTTCATGTGAATTGGATTCCGCGCAGTCTTGTATAACGCACGTTTCAATGCAAGACAGATTTTTTGATCATGAATCAGAGTGACTCGGGTATCTGCAAAAGCTGGATCATTAATGTAGATATACAGACTTCAAATCGATTGACAGTGTCGTCGAAGTAGGAGTGTACGAACGACAATAACCTGCGGCATGAGATGAGAACTAGCGCGTCATCTTATTGGGAGGTGGCAGCCGCAGTGGCCGTGTATACAGCCAATTCGCATTCAAAATTGACCATTCTACTAATACTGATGTCTCACCTTGCTGTATTCGACATCTCTCCTAACACTGAACATTCCGACGACCTACCGATCCGAATCGCTGTTGGATTCTGCTGGCCTGTGAAAATCTGTACACTTACGCGGTCTGTTCTACAGTCATTTAGCACGAACTAGTTATAAAGACGAAGTGTGCGATCTGGACTTTGAGAGGTTGAATTATGTCGAGATGACTATGTGTTCCATTTCGACCTTCTCAATGAGTCAGTGCTGCTATGACTGTGCAGCTTGAATCGACTTATGTGATACCTATTGAATAGGTAAACCTTCACCATTAACATGAATCACAGAAGATCCTTCTCGACACCTATTTATGCCAAAATCCAAATCATCGATCCACGATTTCACCCAATAACGCCTTGACCATGATGACTTGCGTCGGTCTTGTCTATAGAACAATTCGCCTGATTCTGGTGTTGTCCATATCCGTCTATTTCATACAACTTCCGGAATGCTTTTGTTACACACAATGGTAATACATAACAATCGTGGCCCGAAAAACTCAATATGCGCCGATGATGCCCGAAAATGTCGAAGTCGCTGAAAACGCTGAAGACTGATCGATCATGTAATTGTACAGGGTAATTAGAGGTGCCAAAGAAACAAATATCAAAAACAAGGTATGTTGCTACAGTCGCTCCGGTGCGACTTGATGTATGCGATCTCATGAAGATCTGCATCACAAAAGAAACTAGAGGTATGTTAGAGTGGTGTTTCCATCTTTTCTCATGATAAACGTACAGTGATGAGCAGCGGCCTGGTGGCCGCAAGGAAACGGAGGATGTGATTAGGTGGCTCGTGGTTATGTACGCCTCCGAAGCACCGATGAGTCTTTATTTCGGTTTTGGTGGCGGCTTGGGTTTAGGCACGCCTGTCGTGTCGTACGCTCCTCTACCCATGTTGCAGACAGCTGAGGATTGTGGCAAGTCTATCATCTTCGGTGTGCTGTACGAAAGTCAGAACCAAGTGGTGAAGGACCAAACACCTCGTCTATATAGGCGGAGGAATATTCGAGGGCGTCATAGGAGCTGACTCACTCTTCTTCGGAATCAATTTTCTTGAACCAGTAACAAGTCCCCTCACACAAGCGTGAACAAGAGAAGTTCAGGCGCAGAAACAAGCAAGTGTCACTATTTGCGCAAGGCCGCTGAGTTGACAGGGATGTGTCGGAATGTGAGCAGGAGGAAGCCACCCGAGAACTATTTGGATTTTGACCCTGTCAGGTAAACCAATGGTCTCCGTTCTGTCGATACGACAGGTGCTTCGTACGAGCTGCAAATCGTCTGACAGGATGGCGATTTTGCTGAGTGCTGGAACTTGACCGGGCCAAGCGAAGGGATGTGATATCGCAGAGGACTGGATATTAACCAATCCAAGTGCAAGCGCCGACGCGGAAAGGAATGCCGCAAATGACTGGTTTGACTGATGGACTGACAGAGAGATTAAGACAAAAGCTGGCTAAGGTTACAATAATAGAATACAATCAGCAGAATGCTAAGCTGTTGATGTTGTAAATGTGAAGTTGTCGGGTCAAAAAAAGTTGTAAGTGGGAGCATAGCAGTTTTAAGCTGCTGCAGGTACCCCTTTAGTCTAATCGTAAGAAATGGGTCCTGCATTTGGAGCAAGACACGGACAGACCAGGTCAGGTATGGGTGGAGAGTCGCTACCACAGGCAGGAAAGGATGCTGCTAGGAGGTAAACAGTTTAACACCCGCAACGGGACGCCATCCGAGGTAGCGAGGGTGCGCCAGCGAAACCTCTGTTGAAGAGCTGAACCTTTTCATATCCATAACAAATTCGCTCTAACGCCGCAGTGTGTTTCCCCGAAAGCATCCTGGGATCTTAGCTTTAGCCAACCGTAAGTCTAGTCACTATCTCACGTAACAATATAACGAATGACGCGGCGAGAATAAGATGGCTGACCACTGCTGGAGATGGAGTTTCAGCATTTGTGGCTTTTTGTACTTGCAGTCAACAAATGGCACCGTGATGGTGCTTTTGATTAGCCAGCTTTGGCTGTCCTTTCACTTGGGACCATAATACTGTACACTAGCCAACGGCGCCACAAATAACGGTCACAGACCTCACTGACTAGGGTCCCAGTAAGAGGAGACTTGGCCGATCTTGTTTGGCAGTCAGCCGTGTGCACAGCAAGAACGCGCGAAACTGAATCGATACACCATGGAAGGATGAGCTTTGTGTAACGTTTGAAATCGAGTCTTCTGTGATTAAGTCTTGAATACTTATGTTACTGCATATAGCGACAGACTCGTACCAACCAAGATCCTTATGAACCAAGTGACAAAAACCCAGAAGGGCTTCAGCATCATAACGTTTGTGGAACACAAATATTAAGCAGATCCGATGTGCAAAAGACGATGGGTCAAACCTGTGATGTTTCGGCTGAGATCGACCGTCATGGTGCAGACGGGGAAAGGACGCTCCATCAGCCCCTGCCTATCCATAAGCTTGGGATGTTTTAGCCCAGTTTAGGTGTGTGCTTTAGAACTTTCTCCATGTCAACTCCACCTTGAACTCTTCCGCGACGTGTGAACGACGCCTCCAACGATTTCTCATTCTGCTTGGGGCTAAGCGCCTTGTCCGGGAATGCTTCACGTGTTGATGTACCTGCAGTATCTAGCCACACCCAGCAAAACCTTTGAGTAACAACCGTAGACCAAAAAGGTTAGAACGTCGAACCGGAGATGATGCAGTAGCACCAAATCGATCTGTACCTCTTTCTCACCCCGACCAGGGCAATGTGATTCAGTATACTGCATATCGACATCTGGTGTTACCTGCAGTGAATTTTTGCAAAACTCGATATGGTACCGCAACAGCCTCGAAACAGCATCGAGTTGGAGATAAATGTGTATCAATCACATTTTCAAGGCAACATACTTGGCAGACAGGGCCCGTGCCTCATCGTATCCTACAGTACTCAGCATGCCTCGTTTGTCACTTATGCATGGTTCAATGGTTAGATCTCGGCGCAGTTTCTTCCTTGATGGTGGGAAACGCAACCACATCTGCCAAGAATGTGCACGAAATCCTTCACAAGTCGTGAGTGCCGTTTCGGCTAGTCATGGCCTTCATTTCTGCATGTCCCGTAAAGTTGAGTCATCATAGAAGCTGTGGTTTGTTGGGGGTTAACGGATATGTGTTAAATACAATTTCCTACAGAACACTAGAAGGATGCTAGAAGGCGGCTCTCCCAACGGTCGAGTATCCGCGGCCAAGCTAAGGTGGACTAGGCAACACCTTTGGAATGAGCAAGTCGATGCTTACTGATCCGCTCTGACACACAAGTAGTATGCCGAGATTGCAGCGCGACAAAAACAAGTCGAGAATTTCTTATTCGTAGTTCGAATTGCCTCAACTTGTTTGGGACTGCCGGTCACTTCCTGTGCTACAGTGAGATTGGTGTGTTGTACAACGAGAACTTTTATATGCCATGCACAGCGGCTTGCACGCTGTCCATGTCAGTCAGCGAGCCATCTCATGTCAAAAGGGCTCGTGCTCCTGCCAATTTTGGACCGCTCGCGGAAGACTGAAATTGGACCAACCTGTGTGGCGTGGACCACATCGTATGGTCTTCCATTTCCGACGGATCCCCTAGCTTTCAAGCCACTATCAAACACTAGTCCTCGGTACCATCGCCTATCGATTGCAGCCCGCCTTGGACCCGGAAAATGTGTTTCGGAGCATTCAGATGATGCCGCGTAGCCACAAAAGTCGATATCAGCACTTGAGTGTACACAAGGATGGGTGCGCCAAATTGCGACGCACCAACATACCAATCCAGCATCACGGTGCTCGTACTTCACCAAGGCTTGCCTGGGTACCTCTGCTCTTCCACGGAAACAGGCTAGGAATGACTTCCCCGGATAGCAGGAATGCACTTATTAGCACGGACTGTTGACTGCTGTGTCAGCAGCATTGATATGAAACAGCATAACCAGGCTGCTCTATGAGAGTAATTCATCATTTGTCACTGACGTGATAGCGACGTGCACTTAACCACGAGTCCTACCAGTTCTAGCAATCCTAGACTCTCTCCAGACCCCTGTTCCATGTCTCGATTCTGCTTCAAAGCGAGCTTGGTCGCAATTCCCTTTCCAACCTCGCCCCAACGATTACCAGCTTTCCCAGTCGCGCGTAAAGTCCTTCCCCGAAACTCTGTTACCTCTCCATCAAGCTAACATTCCCTCCACCAATCGACCGACAAATTGTTTAGCACAAATCGGATGCTCGGAGTTTACGAATCACGATTCGGTAGTGCAAGGTCACGCCTTGCATAGGTCCAAGACCACACGTGCTACATTGTCTCCCTACATCCAGAGTGCCAAAAGAGCACAGACTGTGATTTCACTTCTAGTTCACAGCGACTTGCCGCTCTGTCATCTTAGGACAAACCTGCCATCTTCCACTTGCACAATGTGCCGTACAGAAACACGATGGCGTTTAAACAAGTCCAAATTTCACCCCCCAATGATGGACGGCATTACTCTAAGCCAAGTCGAAGTGCGTGGCAAGTTCAGAGGTTGCGATGCATGCAAAATGTGACCGAGGCCAAAGCAGCAGCATGTTTTCCATGCAAATCACTTACACATTGTCGGCCGTGTCTCAACGTTCTTTTGGCGACAATGAAGAAATGAAGTTGATGTATTGTCCAGTTCATTCTTCGCAGTTAAATGCCAGCCAAGTTCTGCATTAGAAGCATTAATACGAATAATCATCGTGTGCGACACGGAAGCAGGGTAAGAGAGGCTGACGACTATCCAACTGCAATACCCAAGGTGTGTTCGGCCGCAGCTAACTCGTTATGATCTACACGCCAGGATGCCAGCAGACACACTCAGTGGCTTCATGAGTTAAAGAGTATCTGAAGCACAGCACATGACTAGGGAAAAGTTTGAGTAAAACGCACCATATCACGCATAGCCAGAAGCAGGCATTCGGCGGGATTGTCATTTCGCCTGTTCCAGCTGAAGATCCAATAGCAGGTCCACAAATTCTAAAGGTGCATGCAGTCCTGGAAGTCGTTTCCGTTGCTACAGGATATGCCTCGCTCGAGCCTGAACTCTGCTTGTCGATTATCTATGCTGACCGAGAAAAGACTCGATCAGTTATGGGGGCGCCTGAGGCGCGACAGGCTGGTCCGATATCCCACGTATATGTATGCGGTCGTCGACGTGTAAGAAAGGAATTCTCCAGATTTCGACACCATCAATTGCCGTGCTAAGGTACACTTTGGTAGTATTTGCATATCCTCAGCAGAACACATACTGGACCGATGTCTCGTGTATTGTGCTCCTGGACCAGAGTCTGTTGTTCACACACTTTGCATCAGAGGACCAGTCCGGTTCGCGTTCTTTCAGCAATCCCTTGCGGGAAGCATGCATGGAACTACAATACTTGTATGCCAATGAGGATCGGCCTCAGAAGCTGTTCAACTTGGCTTCTGCAAACTAAATACGCCGCAGAGCATATGGAGTAGCTCCTGCAAGTGTGGACAAGTAGATGACGTGCCCTGATCTCTGGCAATTCTCTAACAAGTGGCAGATCGGAACTGTTTTTTCCATGATCCACCCAGAGCACTGTGGGCGCCGGCGATTGTTTCCGCATGGCATTTTGATTCGCTCGGTCATCGACGACTCAATACCGGCATTGCGTACTGCTACTTGTGCACCGCGAGAGTCGGGCTTGACCTCAGGAAATGCAGTGGAATTCACACATTTTTGTTCGCATTACAACAGCTGTTGTCCTCAGACTTGGATCATTATTTCTCGCCCCTCAACCTCGAGTCTGCTTGCTGTGATCCTATGCCCCATCCGACGCCGTTGGCATTTATCACGGTCATTCTCCACCGAGCAATGACCGTTTTGTATCACGCTTTCCATCCGCATTTCTTTCTCAAACAATGTTTTTGACACCTTTTGTCTCAAGCATCTGATTGACGACTCCGAACTGATGCCCCCCACCAATAATGCTCGACGTCTAGCACCTGCGCCTTTTCAGTCTACCGACGATACATCATTCGTGATCGGTGCCACGAATCCACAAGTCGCCAAATCAGGCATAAAGAGAGCGAGTACAGCCTGTCAGAGCTGTAAGCATATCAAACGGAAGGTCAGCTCTAATACCCTTCATTTCTAGCTGCGGTCCAGCTTCTCCTGTTTCTACAATCCTCCTCGACTGGGTGCGAGCTCTTCGAACCAGGCACGCTGAAGTAATCTCAGTGTTCTTTGTGAAGACCTCTTCGCTTCAAATCATATC
>Ga0115846_100221_pt2 | contig 27528 bp, 15 predicted proteins | sample InSIn5gowninarea_2_FD_83860 | JGI IMG/M metagenome (GOLD analysis project Ga0115846, IMG submission 83860) | reverse complement strand
TGGAGATGCTGTAGTCTAAGCCAGTCTCGGTGCCGTTACCATCACGTCTAACACGGGCTGCATGACCGGCGGCCGCAGTGATTGTGGCGGTATAGATGGTGCTGGTCACTACGTTGACTTGGGTGCTGGTGACTTTAGTGGGGGCAGGAGTGAACGAGGAAACAATAATCGAGACCGGAGGGATGTAGTTGATGTAAGCAGAGCAGAAAGCGCTATCGGTTGATGCACAGGCCGGGGTACCATCATCTGTGGTGTTGCCGTACATAAAACTGAAAGACATGGTGTACTTGTCGGATCCGCGGTTTTGGCCGGTGTTTGTGGCATAAGTCGAGCTCCATTGCTCGGTGTACATGCTGCAGTACTGTCCCTGGCCGACACCATTCTTGTTCAAGATGTAAGTGTTAAAGAACTTGCACAACTTGGGCTTCGAGCCATCAGAGGGAGGGTTGGCAATGTTGTAAGCACTCTGGGCATCACAAGCGGCAGAGCAGAGACGAGCATCGAAGACGGCTTCGTTGAAGAGCTTGTAACCCATATAGGTATCAGCGCCATTGCAATCGGTAGGAGCGTTCATGACGGCAGTGTTGAGGAACTTGGGGGTAGTGTAGCCCGAGATGACCTGGTACTTGGTGGTTGTGTATCCGTTGCTGCCAGCGATGGCGACCTCGAAGGAGCTTCTCATCTGGCCACCATTGGTGAGAGTGGTGGTGTCAAGGTTGCCACCCCAGTAAGAGCATTTGATGTTGGCAAAAGCCGAGGGGTTGGTGCATCCGGTACCAGGTTCGACAGTAGGGTCTCTTTCAAAGTAGATGTTGAAAGCCAGACAACCAGTGATGGAGTTACACTTGTTTGCACAGATCGAGGGGTCGTAAGAGGAGACCGTCTGGTAGCCCAGATAACCGTAGGCGCTGGAAGCCTTACCGGAGTTCTGGAAGTTCAATGCGTACCCGCTAGGGGTGACTGCATTGTTGGCTTTGCCCGCTGCGATCGTATCGGCACGAAAAGCAGAAGCGCTGGATACATCGATGTTGTAGACATTGGCCATGGTCGGTTGAGCAGCGCATGCAGCGCGAGCTTGCAGAAGATCGCGTTTCTCCTGGAGAAGAGGGCTGTCGGTGACATCGGCGGCAGCAGCGCTGATGGCGGCAGTAGGATCGTAGGTAACGACCTGGGCAGTGAGACCAGGCACCATGGTCACTGTGGGGGTGTATTCCGGAATCTCGTCCAAGTTGATCAACTGCGGACGAGGAGCTGCGGCAGCCAGTGCTGCCAAAGCAGAGAAGGCAAGAGCTTTGTTGAGCATCTTGAAGTGTTTGATAGCACCGTTGATCTGTCGAAAGAAGATGATCAGGATGTCGACAAGAGAGGATTGAGGAAGGAGGTGATTGCTCTGCTGTGTGAAGGCATCTAGGAGCAGGAATGCTGCTATCCTTATATACGCTCATGAGCAGTCCTCGATCTTGTGGCTTCCGCACTGAAAACGTAACACGGCCTGAGTTTTCACCATGGACGGCTGTCTAACACGAAAAATGCTCTTACTCATCTGCGGTATAGTTCAGGGTTATGCTTCAAGCCTTGTTGATGGCTGAGCTGAAGTGGTCTGGCATCTTGGAAGGAGCTGAAGAGAGAAGGAGGTTGGAAAGCTCTTCGCACGGGCTCTGGATGCAGAAAGAGGTTGCGGACTGACCGAAGCCCTGAAGTTCCAAGTGCTTGGAAATTGTCTGGTCTTCTTCCAGTGTCCAGTGTCCATGGTTGATTGTGAGCAATGTCTCTTTCCAAATATACTGTTGCTACGTCTGTTGCAAAGCAATCAAGTCATGGCCTGTCTTGTAGCACCAATATCTCGTGATTCGAGGTTTAGAATCAGTGCACTGCAGTAGACGTGGGGATGAACATCTTTCTGGAGTCCTCTCCGTGGGGAGAAATAAAGTTCTTCTTGACGGGTTCGCGAACCGCTAGCGGCTGCAGCCATTCTCTCTTTCGGGTCCATGACCCTTCACCACTTTCAAAAATCCAGCTGAATACAGTAGTTTGATATTTTCCGGTTCCTGCGCTAGCGCTTCCTATCAAACTACCAAGAGTTCTTCGTCCCTTGCAGGAACCGAACAAAGGGTCTCAGTCGTGGTCATATGGTCAGGTAGCCACTGCTTTGACCATAGTCCGTGGGTCACAGCTGGACTGATTTGAAAGCGTAGTTGTTAAGGGTCTCAGCCACATCGCGAACGCGAAAGATCGGGTGACAAAGACATCTCGTACTCCTAAATTCTGCCAAGAGATCTAACAGGAGTAGCAGTCCGCTACACGTGCTAGCTCATCCCGGTCATCCCCGTGCTACGGTCATGCCCGTCCTAGTTCGCGGGTGATTGATCGGGTGGCTTTCTTCTAGAACTCCAAGATCTCGATACGGGAATGTTGATTTAAGTCTTGATCTCGCGAGAAACACGCGAGGGTTGAGAGTTTTGGGCCATCTCGAGGAGAAGCGAAGGCTGAAGCCGTTATGAGATGAGCCGTTCTCAGCTGACATGTTCAAAGCTAAGCCGTACAGTCGGGTTGAAGGGTCGTCTGCGCAGACCTTAAAGACGCGAGACATGGAGAAAAAGGGGAATGGAGAAGACTTTTACTTGAGTTGTTGTCGTGTCTGAGACACCGCTTTTTTTCATCTGGCCAGTGGCCAGCTCTGCACGGGAACCGGATGTGAATTCTCCCGGGTTGTGCTGTGTCGTCCAGACTCGAGAACGAGCCAGGTGCATGGAAACCACAACATTAAACCAGAGAGCAAGAAGAAAACAAGGTGAAGAATAAAGATTTGGGTACTGGCGCACGGGGTGGCTTGAGGTTGACGAAGTTCTATTCGTGATGTACCTGCGGAGTAAACACCGTAGGATTCGGACGCCATGACTTCAAGCGTCCCTTCCAGCACGCAGGGAATATTTCTTGACCGAAACGCATACCTGACGCAATGCACAACGCAATTCACAGACCCAGATTGATAGGAGTTGGAACAAATGAACTTGATAAAACCATGGATATCTCTACACCCCAATTTCAACCTTACATACTCTTCCTCGGGCCCTTGCCTCCAGCGGGTTTACCACCAGGTTTACCTCCCTTCTTGCCGCCCTTTTTCTTGTCGGCGTCAAGGACACCCTTGCCCTGCCTCTCAGCCTTACCCTTCTTCCAACCACCACCTTCCATTCTCTCGTCCTTGTCTTCCAACTTCTTCTTTTGCTTGTTCGATAGCTTCTTGCGGTCGCCCTTGAGTTTGGCACCGGCAGTCATGACACCATTGAGTTCTTCCTTTCCTCTGATCTTGGCTGCGCGCTTGTCCTTTTCAGATTCGAACCATGTTTTCTTGGGTCTGCTGAGGATCTCGTCTTCGTGGGTCATGATATTTTCCGTCCTGCGCATTTGCATTTCTGTTGTTGCGAGGACCTTTTCTTCCTTCTCCTCCTTGAGTACATCTTCGATCTCGACTGCGAGCAAGTCGACCTTTCGTGACCAGTCGTCTGCGATTTTGGGGTCGATGATGCGGGATTTGATGATGGCGCCTTGGCCTCTGGCAGTCTTGACGGCGGCTTTGACGACTTTGCGGTCGGGTTCGGCGGCTAGTGTGCAGGCTTTACCTTGTCTACCAGCACGAGCCGTACGACCGACTCTGTGGAGGTAAATCTCCTGGGTTTGCGGTGCCTCGTAATTGATGACAGCGTCGACGTTCTTGATATCCAGACCACGAGAAGCGACATCGGTAGCGAGAAGGAAATGTGCGGTACCAGATCTGAAAGCCTCGATGGCGTTGATACGTTGTTCTTGCGACATGTTTCCGTGGAGTTCTGCGGCCTTGAGACCAAGGAGACCGAAGATAACACGGACGCGATGGGCTTCCTTCTTTTGACGGAAGAAGATGATAGTCTTTGTGCTGAAGGATTCATGGACGAGGTGGAGGAGATAACCAATACGCTTGTCTTCTCTGCCGGGACGCAGACGGACGAACTCTTGCGTCAAACCTGCGACAGTCTGGCGCTTTGAGTCGACCATGAGACGGACGGGGCGATTAAGACCAACACGAATCAGGTTGTCGATGCTTGAGGTCATGGTAGCGGAGAAAAGCATGGTTTGTCTTGACTTGGGGATAGTTGTCAAGATCTCGTTCAACTCATCTGCGAAACCGTCTTCCAGCATTCTGTCGGCTTCATCGAGAACCAGAATCTCGATAGTGTCGACCTGGAAGGCTGACGAGTTGCGCATGAAATCAATGAAACGACCAGGAGTAGCGATAACGACATCAGGACGTTGCTTGAGGGCAGCCTCCTGCTCGCGAGAGCTCATACCACCAATAGCCTGACCGAATGTGATGTCTGTGAAACTGGCTAGCTTGACTGCAACGTTGTAACATTGGAGAGCCAGTTCACGAGTGGGCATGAGAATGGCGACACGGGTGGTGGCAACCTTTTTCGGGCGGTATAGCAGACGCTCGAGGATAGGGATGATGAAGGCGGCAGTTTTACCGGAACCAGTAACGGCACCTCCGACAACGTCCTTGCCGAGCAGAGCAACAGGAATAGCCTTGTGTTGGATAGGTGTAGGAGCGGTAAAACCGACAGATGACAAGCCCTTGATGATGGGACGCGACAGACTAAGCTCCTGGAACGAGCCTACCGGCTTTGCTCCAGGACCCTTCTCGCCCTCCATATTTGACTCGGGAGCGAAGAAGGCGGCGCGCTTCTCCTCCTCTTCTGCATCTTCTTTCTCTTCAGCGTCTGAGTCGTCTGATGGTTCATCGTCGGGGTGAGGAACATGCTCAGCAATGGACTCGTCATCAGAGTCTTCACCGGCCTCGCTATTGCTCTCGTCGTCGCTTCCCTTCTCTTCGTCCTCGTCATCCTCCTCATCTTCAGAGTTGATCTCGACTCCGGGAGCAGCACCCATACCGAAGGCGTCCTCAGCTAATGTCTCGTCCTCGCCGTCACTCAGACCAGCGAATTCGTCCTCTTCCTCTCCTCCCTCTGCTCCATCCTCTGTCTTTTGCTCCTGCCTCCTCTTGGCGATAATGTCATCAATGTCGACTAAACGCTTGCCAGCATTCTTTTGCGCATTGTGTGCAGTCCAACCATCGAAATCTTCCATATTCGCCGTCGTGCCATCGCCCAGCTGGAATTCGAACTCCGGATCCAGGTCCTCATCGATAGCTGCTTCCTCATCTGATTCGGGCTCCGGTTGCGCCTTCTTCTTTTGTTTCTTGTTCTTCTTGTCCTTTTTGGAAGGAGCGACGTCTGAATCGCGCTTGCGCTTGTTGTTTGAGGTAGGTGCCGGTTCGACTTCCTCTAATTCGTCGGCGAAACCATCTTCGTTGTCGGAAATGGTGAATACGAAGTCATCATCGAGAGGTGCCATTGTCGCGGGTGTATTTTTGGGTATTGGGCGCAAATATCGGTTGTTCACAAAAAGATGATGGCGGAACGCTCAGAAAAAATCATGGGCTTGAGCTTTCGAGGATATGCTCCCGAACGGTCAAGCCTATCTAGAGGCTGTCTCCAGCCACAAGCGGCTTCATAAAGCTGCTGCAATGATCCACGAACTTACGCTAGATAGAGATATCTACTAAAGGTCTAAAGCTTTTAAGCTCTCACTGAATCTATCTGCAACTCAATAACTTCCTGGATTCCTGCAGTCAAAATTTGAGCCATCTGGTAGTCGGGGAGTGTCACGCTGGATAAGAGGACCCTCAACGCCGCGTAACGATGAGCTCGGAGGCTATGATTCTGCCCCGCAATTCATAGGCGGTGAGGATGGCGTCGCATGGCACATGCCCGCATTCATCAATGTTGAACTGACCAACAATCCGTCTTCGTGTCCAAACCACTTCCATTGTCCACCACAATCATCTCCAACCATACCAGCTCTTCCACACCAAACTTCCACACAAACCAACTATCAACCACACCATTCGACCAACCTTCACCAACCTCAACAAATCAACCTTCACAAACGCAAACATGACCGACTCAACATACCCCCTCACAAACCCCCCAACCGACCTCTCAGCAATCTCCCAAATCGACACTTCAGTCCTCTTCCCCACCTTCACCGTCCCCGACGCCTGGGACCTAGGCTGCCTCCTCCGCAGCCGCCTTTCCACTTTCCCTTCTCCAACCGTCATCTCAATCACCCTAGCAAACGGCACACCTTTATTCTACACAGCCGTCCACCCAGGAATCACACCTGACAACAGTCATTGGGTGGCCAGAAAAAGCGCTACCGTCTTGAGATTTGGAACTTCTACTTGGTATATGCATAATAAATTCCAGGGTGATGAAAAGGCTTTTGCGGATAAATATTGTTTGCAGGAGAAGGCGAAGGAGTATGCTATTCATGGTGGTGGATTTCCGGTTAGAGTCAAGGGTGTGGAAGGGGTTGTTGCTGTCATTGTGGTCAGTGGACTGAAGCAGCAGCAGGATCATCAGATCATCGTGCAGACTTGTCGGGACTTTTTGGATGGGGTGGGTGAGGGTGATGAGAAGAGAAAGGAGGATTAGAAAGGATCGTGATTGGAGCCAGTCAGCAGAGCATATGAGAACAGCATTGAGAAAGCAATATGAGCTGGTACAGACTGTTGTCTTTTGTAAAAATGATTCGTCTCAGGCAACTGTGAAAATGGTTCGTCTCGGGCAAGAAGCATGGGCTCACGTCTCTCTCCTCATTGACGTCAGTAGGATCAGGACGAAGATTGGAAAGTTGCATTGACTACTCTTAACTGTTTGCTATGTCGGAGGGAAGGTGTGAAAGGGAAAAAAGTGGTGAAGCAGAAACAACAAGGGGGTATCCTTTTTTCGCGAATCGCAAATGAAACCGGCCAGAGGGATCGGACGAATGCAGCGCCTTATGCTCCCAGAACTCCATCAACCCAAAATGAAACCACGCTTTTTCTCTCCTCTCTCGTCCGTGCTCCATTACTGTATCCACAGGATATCAAATACTGTCAGGGCAGAGCCCTCGCGTCTTACCTGGCTTGTGATCATTAGGTATGGTTAGTATTTCGATCCGGCACTGTAGGTTAGCAGATGACCCTTTGGTTGTAATGCTGAAAAACAAAGGCGAAAGGGGTGGAGGTAAGAAAATCAGGCGGAAACAGCGTTCCGTCTTGCCTTGAACCGTTGATGTCATCTCCAGGAATCAACATCATCGATCAGAGTCAACACATCCTTGATAGGATTTTCCTTGACGTTTTGGTATAAAGTCACAACCCATGTTGAGATGGGAAACACTCATGAAGCTCGTGCTTTCTTGTTGTCTTGCTCATCATCGACTTGATCGAGTTCGGAGAACGAGCGCTTGCCTCCAGGCGAAGCTTTACTTGAGGTATTGGTAAGTACCGGCGCGAGTCCGGCGCCATCATCCCCATAGCCTTCTTCGTCTTCGTCGTCAAAGTTGATCTCTTCGTAATCGTCATCCTCAACTCTGGGTGAGTGACGTTTGGCAGTAGCTTGGCCGACAATAGTATCGGCCGTAGTACTACCGTTCTCGGCAACTGGTTCGGTTTCAGTGACCAACTCATCAGCAACGTTGAGCTGTTCGGCATCTTGTGCGCTGCCGTCTTCGGTCTCGGACACTTGAGCCTGGGCAGATCCTTCGGACGAAGTCGCGACGGGATCATGTTGTGCCTCGGCGGCAGAAGCTTCAGCATCTTCCTCTGCTGGGAAGTGGCTGTCATCGTCCACCACTTGCTCTTCATGGGCATGTGCATCTTCAACTTCGTTTACTTCACCGTCCTGGTAATCGTAGTTCTCATCGAAGAATTCGCCCTGGCCGAACAGGGATTCTTCTTCGCCGTTGGCATGTTGTTGCTCGATTTCGGCCGGCTCTTCAGGACTTTCCTCTTGGGTGACATGCTCGGAAGCCTGATCATGCTGAGCATTATCATCATGGCTCTGTTCATCGTGGTGAACTTCATCTTGCACTACAGCCCCTGCATCGCCAGTCGTAGAGTGAGGCGCGGCAGAAGAATGATCGTCTTGACCAGTCTCGCCAACCAACTCAGATTCATCTCCTTGGGCATCGAAGTACTGAGTCTCATCTTGGGTGTACTCGGATTGGTCGACTGCATCGGCGGGCGCATCATGCTGAACCGATGATTCACCCTCATACTCACCCACTTGGCCCTCTACGTGCTGGGCAGGGTCGGTCTGTTCATGATGTTGCTCTTCAGCTTGAGGAGCCGGATGGTCCTCAGTCGTGTGCTCCTCCTCGGTGGCAGCTTGTCTGCCGTTCTCGATCAAATGCTGTTGTTCATCGGGCTTGGCGAGCTCGTCAAAGTCATCGTCAAAGTCCTCATCAGGCAATTCGGTCGGTTCGTCATACTCGTAATATTGTAAGAAGGAGAGCTGAGAGAAGCCCTTGCCTTCGGAAATAGCCTGTGTGATTGCAGCCATACGGTTGCTGAATCTTGTTTTAGTAGTCAATGATACACGGAATGGCGGAGGATTGTCATTGCCGTCAAGCCTGTGGAGTTGCAGATACATGTCAAGTAGCTCGGAAAAGCTAGTGGAAAAGGCGGGTGTCGAGTCCTGGTGAACGTTGTTAGTGGCTGTGTATGAAGAGAAAGCGAGATGTTCAAAACTTACTTCGCTCACATAGAGGTCCAACTCCTCGACGCCAAGGACCAGCTCTTCGTCTTCACTTATGCCATCACCAAGAGCAGTGCGGCAAGCTTGCAGCAAATCGCCAAGGCTAGTGGTTACGAGATTCTCGTTTTGCAGAAGGTACTGCTCAGGCACAGCAGGGTCTCTCGAAGGGAAGAGATAGACCTCGTTTTCCTGATACTCGACTATGGTAGGGTGCAGACCAGTCACGGTGGGTGAGTTGGCCTGTCTCTCACGAGAATAGTCTTCCGGAACGGTGTAGTTTGAGAGATCGGTCTCTTGACGGGTCAGAGAGGGTTGGAAGGATTCTTCATCGGCTTCCTGAGCGACACCAGTTTCGACATTGTCATTACCTTGTTCTTTGTGCTCATTTTTGGTGGGGTGAGCGGCGTGTGCGCTCTCGTCGACGTTGTCATTTGTTGCGTTAGGGAATTCAGTAGACTCTATGACAGTCTCATGGGCGGATGGCTTTGTCTGTTCGGCAGAGTCCGCAGCAGGGGAAGGCTGCGCCTCTTCTTGGGTCTCAGGCTGGGGCTCTGAAGTTACCTCGTGTGTGGATTGTGCTTGAGCGACATTTTCGGGTTTTTCGTTTGTGGCGTCTTGGTCGCGAATGGGTTGTTGTGCTTCAGACTGTTGCTGGGTGTCTTCTGTTTGGGTTGCTGTGTTGTCAACAGGCTGAACACCTTTGGTCAGAAGTTCAGAAGCGACCTCTGATTGGACGTGTTCGACAGGCTCTTCAACAGGAGCAGACTGCTCGACGGGTGCTTGATATTGAGGCTCTAGGTGACTCTCGGGCTCGGTGTGTTCTGCCGGGTTCATGGGAACGTCTTCTTCGTCTTCACTGAAATCTAGGAGTTCCTCGTCTTGCTCTTGGGGCACTGGCGCATCGTCTTGCATGATACGGTCTGGGTCATCAAGGTTGGAGTCGTCAATCATGAGATCGTCGTCCAGGCGGTCAGACTTTGGGTCTTCTTGCATGTGATGGTCGTCTTGCTGAAAGGATTGCTGTTGGAAAGATTGCATGTTTGTGTCGACGGCGTCGGGGGCGTCAAGATCAATGTCGATGTCTGCGTCCATGTTGCCGTATTCGGATGAGATTTCCATGGAATCTTCAGGCTGTTGTAGGCCGAAGGTGGGTTGGAGAGCGGTAGCCATAACGGCTGAGAGGAGCAGCGAAGGTAATACTAGAAGTCGGCAAGGGGCTGTGTGTTGTGTGCAGAGAACAAAGGAATGCCGGGCTTGTGAAAGGGTGGTGGAACACGGCTAGCGGCTTGCCACACGAATGCACATGCAGATGCGCGGAAACTGCGGAAGGATCAAGGATCTTGAACAGGAATGAGGTGATATAAGCAGATTTCGTGCTGGTATTATCGGCAGGTACAGAGCGTGAAGGTCCAAAGTGTGCCGTTCGTTCTCGCGTCACGAAGTGTTTGTGAGAAAGAGAGAAGTCGGGCTGCTGAGACAAGCTGAAGACGAAAACGGCCAGGCTGCAATTGCTCGCGAATTCGAGCGCGGCGGAAGTGGCCGCGGAGCCTTGGCGCGCTCTTCCCTTGGCGGAGCGACGAATCGCTGGCCAGGCAGGAGCAAGAGCGTGGGGAAGTTTAGGAGAGGACAACTAAGGTCCCGAATAACAACGAGCTTATACCATACTTTTCCACTCGTTGTCTCGAGGCTTCATACTCCCATCTAGCCTATCTGACACTCTTCACAATGGTGATTGAACAGCCCCCACTCGTGACATCAAGCACATCAACAGCTAATGCAATGGTATAGGTCGTTTTGGCAGCATCCATCTGCACGCGCGGCGGCAAGGCCGTCCTCTCACGTCAATTCCGTGAGATGCAGCGATCCAGAATCGAAGGTCTTCTCGCCTCTTTCCCTAAGCTCGCCGACAGTGGTACCCAGCACACAACAGTCGAGCAAGACAATGTCCGCTTCGTCTACCAGCCCCTTGACGAGCTATACATGGTCCTCATCACCAACCGCCAATCCAACATTCTCCAGGACATCGACTCGCTACACCTCTTCGCACAGGTTGTTACCAGCATCTGCAGAAGCTTGGACGAGAGAGAGATTCTGCGCAATGCCTTTGAGCTTCTCAGTGCTTTCGATGAGCTTGTCACTCTGGGTTACCGCGAGAACCTCACCCTGAGTCAGATCAAGACCTTCCTCGACATGGAATCTCACGAGGAGCGTATTCAAGACATCATTTCAAGAGTTCGTCCGATGCTTCTCGTTCGCAGCTGGTCGCATACTGACGCAGCACACAGAACAAGGAACTTGAAGCCACCGAGGAGCGCAAGAGAAAGGCCAAGCAACTCGAGATGCAGCGCAAGGAAGCCACCCGTTCTGGTCGCAGCAACATGCCCAGCGCTCCCTCATATCCCACCTACACCCCGCCGCCTACTCAACCAGCCGTCACCGATACCTACGACTCGTACAACGCGGAGAAGAACAAGTCCTTCCAAAAGTCGCTTCCCGCCAGAAGCAAGGGTATGCAGCTTGGAAAGAAGACGAAGACGACATCCATGTTCGAGCAAGTCCGTGGGGATCTCGGTCCCGAGGCAGAGGCCCCTCTTGTTCCCTCAGCACCAGCTGCCAGCGCTCCTGTCCAAGCCGCCGTCCCTACCACTTCTTCCGATCGCGATGGCATCCATATCACAGTCGCCGAGACCATCTCGGCCAAACTCAGCCGAGAAGGCTCCCTCGAGTCCTTCGAAGTCAAGGGTGACCTCCAGCTTCGCATCACCGATCCCTCTCTCACACAAGTTCAACTCGCTCTTGCATTGGGCGACACCCACGGCGCACAGCTCAACTCGCATCCCAAGGTCGATAAGACCGCCTTCAAGAACGACAAGATCATCCAACTCACCGACACTTCAAAAGGATTCCCCGCAAACAACTCTATCGGTGTCATGCGTTGGAGATTGGCTGCAAAGGCTGAGGACATCAGCGATCCTCCCATTACATTTACCGCTTGGGTAAACGAGACTGGATCTGGCACTTACAACATTACCCTGGAATACGAGCTTACTGGTGGAGATGCATTGAACGATGTTACTGTTTCGATACCCTACCAAACCAGCGAGCCTTCTGTCTCTAGCTTCGATGCTGTGTACGAGGTTTCTGGTGACAGCATTGACTGGACTATCGGCGATGTCGACGATACCAACGCAACCGGCAGTTTCGAGTTTGAGGCTCAAGCAGAGAGCGAGGCTGAGTTCTTCCCCATGAGCGTCCGCTTCGCAAAGACTAGACCATATGTTGATGTTGATGTGAGTAATACTGACTTTATACATTCGGACCTTGCTGACATAGATTTAGGTATCATCGGTGACTCTTTTGAACATGGGCCAAGACGTTTCTTTCTCAAAGGACATCAAGTCGGTGGCGGATGGATACCTGGTGGTTTAAAGGATCTGGTTGGGTCAGGCGTAATTAGATTGTGTCACGAAAAGCGAACGAGTATTGGCTATTATCCCAGCAGATTTTATTTCCTCATTCTTCAACTTAATCCTGTACATGTGATATTGAGATATGTAGGATTGACTGCCTGCTTGATTATCCACTATTTCCATTCGCGACTGCCATTTTCGTGTGCCAAGACATTGAAGTCTGGATGTAAACAACCATTTCCAGCAAGTCAATCATTGACGAAATATGTCACCAACTCAACAAGAACATTTGATGCAATCGAAAGGTTGAATGAACTAACATGATGGCCGAAGAGCCTCGTCTTTCGGTACAATCAGAGAAAGTCTTGTCCTATGCGATCAACCCTCACCTCCTCGCCTATTGCCCGCGGACAGATCTACTTGCGGTTGTCACCCAGGATGAAGTGATCGAGATTTATCGCATTGGTGGTCAACGTGCTTTCGTTGTCAAAAGAAAGAGCCCATCTACAACTATCGTCGGCCTCGAATGGATACGTGATGGTTCGTTTTCTGGACTTATCAAGCTTGACCAACAATTTTAACGCAAGCAGGTAAATGCCTGGCTGTCGCTCTCAATACCGGTTATGTGGACATTGTTTCCGGAGAAACTGGCAAAGTCATCAGACATGGCGGTGATGATCCTTTCAGCATCGATGCCGCAAATCCCAAGTCCAAGACGACTCGCGGCGAAATCACTTGTCTAGGCTGGGGGACAGTACTGACACGAGAGACGGCCAACACGAGGAAATCATCAAAATCTGGACTAGATCAGTCCATGATTGATGACCTCTGGACTCGCCTCGGATTGAAGCATGAAGATAGGCCGCAAACAGACGATGGGGACGATGATCTGGAAGCGCAAGGGCAAGAAGCATTGCTAAAAGATTTACCTCGACAATTAGCATACCTCGATGTTGAGTCTATATTACCTCGACTCAGCCCCATTCCTACTCGGCATACTGCAAGCGGCCGATACGACATGTTCTCCACGCAAGCTGCTCTAGACGACTACTTTGATTCGATGCAAAGAAAGGATCGGCTTGCAGCAGATGTCATGTTTGTGGGCCACGCAGGTGGCAGAAACAGAGTCACGGTCGACGACATTCTCGAGATCAAGTATACACCAGATTACCCAGGTGCTGATATAATGTGGCCTATGGAAGAGGAAGAGGAAACACCGCATGCTCTCGTGCCTCTATCATACACATCTCATCCTCGATCAAAGCTTCATGCTTTGTTACGAGCAGAGCCTGATGATATACTCTCTGATGACTCCCAGCCCGGCCACAAGAACCTTCAGCTGAGTCTGTTTGATATCCCGCTCATGTCATCTGGCGGATCACATCTGCATCTGATTGTCTCACGGACAGCACAGCTTCGCGATCTGTGTGGTTACATCTCGTGCAGCATTGTATCGGCCAAAAGCGACTGGACTACACATACCAATCTGCCCTCGAGATTTATGGAGATGATCAACGAGACACTGGAGGAGAAGGGCGAGGGTGTTCTGGAAGACAATCTGTACCACCTCGCTATGACTGGGAACTTTACACCAACGATTCTGGAATGGCTGCGCGATGAATTGGCAGAGCGTGGTCATAAGAGATGGGATCACGCAATGACGACATTATACACAGAACTCTCCAAGATCTTGCACACTAACCTCCTACCTGTCCTCGAACGCAGTGCTGTTGTCGCGACAAATCTTCGAGGCCTGGCCCGCTACTACTCGGACACACCTCACTTCAACGTACCACCAGAAGTTTTCACCTCTATCCTTGCAACTCTATCATCCCTTCAGCTTCTTGTTCACGAAACAGTGCAGATACTTGGAAGAGAGCAAAGACAATTCCGTGCTTTCTCCAAATGGCTGCGACACCAAATTGATCTCGCAGCTGCCGATCCAGACTCGTTGAGCGCCAAAGATATGGCCGAGCGCGAGACACCACAACTGGATATCTCAAACACATTAGCATATCTCGAAGGTGGATTGATCAAGAGCCGCTTGAAGGCAATCGTCTTCTCCACTCCTGAAATCGAGGCTTCCCAGCAGCCAACAACCAAAGATCTTATCAGCTGCATCCACTCAGCCAGAACCGGTCAAACCGACGCCGAAAGCGAGAAACTACTTTCGTTACACTTATGGAGTTCCCACCTCACCCACGTCTGTAAATCCGCCCATCAACACATCACTCTCTGGCAACAAAGCTCAAAACCACAAACCCTGGACATACCCTGCAGAACCACCGCCACTTCCTCCGTCCAATCTCACCTAGACGTCCGTATGCTAGAAACCTCACCCCAGCATTTCGAAACATTCGTCCTAGGTGTGCCGAATAAGCCTACCTACGACGATGATGAAATCGTGGAAATCGCACTATGGCACCATCATATAGGTCCCGCAGGCCTATCCGGCGAAACAGGAACCGGATGGAGAAGAATCGGCCTCCCAGCTTCTTCTTCCTCACCATCATCTCAAATCACAGCTCTAGGATTTCTAGATGATGAAACATTTCTCTGCATCTTCGCCTATGAAGATTCCCACTATTTGCTTTGTATACCTTATCGATCTCAACTCGAAGACTTTAGATTCGAATGGAGGAGTATGGAAGAGATGGAAGAGAAGGGGTTGGTGGCGAAGAGGTTTGAAAAGGGGTGGGTGCCTGGTTGGGTTGTTGCTAATGGAAGGAAGGGGAGGAGGAATTGTGTTGTTGTTGAGAAGGGGAAAAAGGCTTGGAAGACGTTTGATCTTGAGGAATTTAGGATGGGACGGGGAAGGGAGGACGATGAGGAGGAGGAGGAGGAGATTGGAGAGGAAAGTATGGTGTTTGGTTGAAGACGTGTCAGCGAAAGACAAGATAACACGGCTGATTTGCATATTATCAAGTAGTTATGACATCCTCTTCTGCTGGTTTCCTGATTGAACGTGTTCGGTCTCAAGAGTAGACATGATACGCTTATACTTTGCATTGTTGATATATCCTCCTCTAGCCTCTGATCAAGCCGACGTTCTGGCTGTCCCCTCGCACGCGAGGAGGACCTTCCACCTCCTCCTAGTAGTACTCCCGCCCAACACCCAATCCATCAATGTTCCACCATTCCTCTCCCAACTCCCACACAAACCCTCTCAAACCGACCAAACCTTCTTCTCACCACCGCTATCATCCTCTCCCAATTCCGGAGAAGCAGGAAAATCAGGCAAAAGACCTTCTCGTTCTTCTACGATATCTGTCCGCATAAGAAATTTCCGCAGTGGTGACAACGACGCCAGTGCTCTATACTCTTTGCGCTTCTGGGTTGTTTTCCTGACTTGCCGTTGCTACTCCATTGATGGTTCCGGCGTTCATGTTTACATTGTTTGCAGGGACGGGAGTGGAGGGGGTGTCATTGGCAGCGACGAAACCAGCTCTGAACGCACCATTGTTTCTGGATTGTTGGTCGGTGGTGGTGGGGGTATTGATGCCATTATTGTGGTTTCCGAGGACGCGGAGGAGATCCATTGTTCGATCTACATGTTGAGGTTGTTGCTGTTGTTGTTGATGTTGATTCTGCTGCGTCAAGTCTTCGGGAAAAGCGTTTCTTTGGACGTTGCCGCGGTAGTTGATATTATTCGGATCGTCATAGTCGTTTCTCTGCTGTTGAGGGGGTTGCGGAGGCGGATAAGGTGATTGTTGATGCTGTTGCTGAATATCTCCATATCCCTGATTCTGACGGAATTGGTTTGCAGGTGTAGAATTGGAAGTTGCGTAGTCGTAGGGACTGCGCACATCGACATCCATACTCGTGTCTGAAGCTGCGTAATCGCCAACGCCCACACTCATACGTCTGCCGCCGCCATTGGCATATTCAAGAGCGAGGCGTTCGGCATCTTCAAATCCTTCGAGACCTTGCACTTCTTCGCGTGATACCTCTTTCCAATGGCATCGAGCGTGTTTCTTTGTGCATCCACCACAACTGGACAGGTTTTTCAAACAATCCATTTTGAGTCGTCTGCAACGGTCGCAGGGTGGCATGACGCGGGAACTACGTGGAAGGCTCTCCATATGTGCTTGACAGATGGCGCGGTATGGTTGCGAAACTTCTTGTGCTGGCGGAAGGGGTTTTGAGAAGTTGTGGCGGGGTTGGTCTTTTGGTGATTCATCACGGTAGGCGTTCGCTTGGGCTGCGGCGGCGGCTGCGAGGGCGGCGACGGTGGTGGGGACGGGTGAGACAGAGGTAGAGGCAGATTCGAGCTGTTGAGGGCGCGCTTGTTGGGCGAAGTTGGGCGGAGTTTGGAAGGGAGGCGATTGTGGTTGTGGTTGGATGGAAGAGATGCGGCGGTTGTCTGCTTGATGTGGCAGTTGTTTAGGTAGAGACTGAAAGTGTTTGAGAAGGTCGTTGCGAATGTGCAGGGCGGGGTCGACCTTCTCAGGCGATTGTGGAGGGTGCTGCTGGTTCTGCTGCGGAGGTTGCTGCATTTGCTGATTGTTGTTGACTGAGACGAAGGACGGATGTAATGCCTGCTGCTGTACTTCTTGGTTGTGTGTCTCCTCAGCAGACCGACGTTCCAGGATAGCCATTCTCCTCCCCTTAAGACGATGTGCTAGTTGGCGAGTGCGAGCAGCGACCGAATCGGCAGCCGCAGTCAGGTCTCTCAAGGCCTTCTCGACCAATTCACATGTGGCCACCTCTTTCTCCTCATCCTCCCAGATGGGAAGCGGTGGGATAAGATCCTGGCATCTTCCGCTGTTGATGAACAGGAAGTCTTCCTCTGAGATCTGTACGCGAACCTGTTTCTGCGGATAGTAGAATTGGCAGACGCGACGGCCCTCGCTGAAGGTCGAGAGAGTGAATTGAGACGGGTGTGCCTGGGCGAAGTGTACGACATCAAGCCATGTCACTTGAGGTAGGTCTTGATCGCGAGCATGCGAGTGCTGGGCTATGACACGAGGAGGCGCATCGAAGCAGCGTTCGAAGCGTTTGATCAGGATGGGTCCTAGAGGTCGGGCTCCTAGGTTGCTAGCCAGGGATTCATGGCGGTCCAGAACTTGGGTATACGATGACAAGACATCGAGCATGCCAGGAAGGGTGTCATCTTTGGAGATGAAGGGAAGGTCGTCGATACATTGTCTCGCAATGTAGTTGATCTGCAGCTGACTGCTCACATTGCCAGTCTTGGGTGCTTTGTTCTGAGCGATTCCTAGTCCTTGGTTCGCGGTCAAAGAAGGACTTCTCTTACGCTTTGCGCCACCGGGATTCAAGGCTACATGAATTAGCTTGGTATTTGAATGTTGGTATAGAGCATTTACATACCCAGGCCGCGGGAGTCGGTGGGCGGAGCGGCTTCGGACATGTCAGGTCAGCGCGGACAGCGGTGGGTGGTGCGCGGTGGGAGACAGGTAGCGGTGGACGCTGGCGATTTCAATCGCGAAATGTCAACGCGAGGAAAGGTCAAACTGCCTTGTCGATAGCGTGTTTGTTCGACTTGCACCGTCGCTTGGTCAGCTTCGAAGATTGTCGCTGCCGCCAATGCTGCCAATACTTAACACCCTGTGATTCCAAAGGCCTTGGCAATCATGGACGGCCATTCACCTCGGCACTGCTCCCGCCTGCAGTCGACAGACTACAGTCTAGATTGTAAAGGTCGCTAGAGTGCATTCGTCAGAGGCCGCGTATACGATTGTCCTCGTTTCATGCCGGCGGAGCGGTGTACATCGAACGCCTCCAGGGACCTTGATCCCTACATGGAAGGTGCATCTGCCATGGCGAAAGTAAAACCCGATATGAAAGGGTTCATCAGCCCTGGGCCGAATAACAATGGCACATTGCGCAATGCTATCAGTATTTAGAAAGACTACATATGGCTGTCATCTCATGCATTCAACTTCCATCTCACGTGCATCCATGACAGCGGACTCGGCTTAGGCGAACAGCGAGATTCTATATCTGTTCAGAAGGCCATGAATCACTATCCACGGAAATAGCAGATCCCCTATCAGCCGCATACCACATGGTGAAGCCTAGGTCACCACAATTCAAACACTATCGTCCGCCTCCAAAATCATAACCTGGCAATCACGGCAACGCAATGGTCCAAAAAAGCCGCAAGTTCCACCGCAGTCGCGGAGCGGAAGTGACGCACGCGCCCACCGCATCTTCCACCCCTCCACTCCTCGCCCTCCATTCCGCCCAATCTCTCCGCCGCAGCCCTCTCCGCCAAATCGCAACTCTACGTCAGATCCTACCAAAGCTGCTCATCCACCAGCTCTCACACACCAACACAACACAATCACACACAATGTCAGAACGCGGTCAATTCCGCGGCGGCGCACGCGGAGGAAGAGGAGGAAACCGTGGCGGTGGTAGAGGCGGCAACAACAACCAACATCAGAACAACAGAAACAACAACCAAAACGACAGCGAGACACCGCGCCCCAAGAAGGAAAATATTCTGGACTTGAACAAGTACATGGACAAGGAGATTCAGGTCAAATTCAGTGGAGGCAGAGAGGGTGAGTGAGAATGCAAGAAAGAGATGGTTTGCGCGAAGAAGTGGAATGGGAAAAGAAGCTTCCATGTCGGCAACGGACATGAGAGGAAGCAAATGCTGACGATGAGAATTACAGTTACTGGCACACTCAAGGGTTACGATCAATTGATGAACTTGGTCTTGGACGACGTCAAGGAAATCACACGCGGTATGACTATCCACCATCCCAATGACCCTTCCCTTCCATACCACTTCCTTCTCTCACTATCTCCCTCCCTGCCCATCCCAACCGCCAAAGAAATATCAGCAGACTAATCAGTATCACAGACGACGAAGGCAACACCTCATCAAGACCCCTCGGTCTCCTAGTCGCACGCGGAACCCTACTCGTCCTCATCTCCCCTCTCGACGGCAGCGAAGAAATCGCAAACCCCTTTGTTCAGACCGAGGAGGAGAATGCTGCTCCCGCCATTTGAGCCACCATCGCAGATTCACACCACATCACCACACGAAAATGAAACACGATACGAACAAAGGGCGGCACTGCAGGCGTAATAGCCACATACACTTGACGCTCGGGAAGATATTCGAAAGCATGCCTGAGGTCTTTGCGACCACGAGTGATGGAGTGCAAGGTCGATATGCGCACAAAACGCAGGTCACACGTCTTCCATATTTCGGCCAAGATTTTCTTGCCGAGCGTATCACCCTGACTTCATCGACGATATGGTTCTCACACCACACCCAACCATTAAAACATATCAACAAATGATTCAGTACGCAGCACTAAACAGCATAACTCTGACACTAAATCACCATCCCAAAAAACAAATGCAAAAATAAGTTCAATGTCTCACATTTTTGCGAAGTCGTAGTTTTTCCCATCCCTCGTCGGCTTTACCAAGAAATAAAGCACCCAAGACCATGACCCACACACGAGCAAAGGATGTCAAAGGCCCACTCTCGTAGATGCCAAATGTAACGTACGTGATTCGTTCCAACAGAGAGCATATTGGGTCTGCGAGGAGACAGCGGAACCCGCGTCATGATATATCAGCACATACAAGGTATCCAAATACCCACCAGTGTACTTTTCTCTTACCACATTACAAATATCTAGAACAAGATATTTTGCAATCTTTTCTTTCTATAAGACCCCTAGCAGGTATATAGTCTTCCCAGAACACAAGGATCGGGACAGATCAACGCTATATCATTTGTGTGACGGATGCAAACTACAGACTTTTGGAGCGCTATCGACATCCCTTTCAATAAGGTGTACCTATACAAAGTATAAGTTTTGACACCGAGCGTCGGCTGCTCACTGCCTCACTCCTTTCGTCAAAAGGCTTACAACTTCACGGAACAGCTTCTGAACTCAACGAGCGTTTCAGGTTCACGCCGATTCTTTACAAAACACCAGACCAGACCAAATCAAAGATGTTCATTGTGATAAATATATCCCCATTTGCAATTGACTCTTCATAGAAACAGAAAAGATGAATAAAATCATGTAATCATGTAAACCGCGAAACACCGGACAACCATCATTTATTATCTGAAACCAAACTTAATATCTACCACTACCGCTGCCGTAAGATTGCTGATCACTGTCAAGACCGCGCTCCTTGAGCACACTGGCAGGAGGATCCTTGTGCAAGCGGTGGCGTCCAGAAGTATCGGTGGAAACGGTCTGATGACCCTTCTCATCGATACTGGAGTACTGAGGGGCAGAAGCCAGAGGGTTCTCTCTCTGCTCCTCGAGTGGGGGCTCGAATTTAGCGCCTGCATTGCTCACTTGTCCTCTGGCTGCGGCAGCTTCAAGCTCGCGCTGATGACGCTCGTGAGCGACGATATCGGCTTCTTGGAGACGACCTTGGTTGACGAGATCAGCCTCGGGTTCGGTCTTCTTGTCGCGGTGGAGGAAGCCGAGGAGAGAGTGGTGCTTCTTCTCCGGGTGCTCGTTCTCCTTGGTTGCCTTTTCGGCTTCCTTCTCGGATCGGTCAGCCTCCTTCTCGCGTTGCTTTTCGGCCTTCTCGAGATCGTGCTTGTGCTTCTTCTCTTCCTTCTCGTGAGCGGCTGCTGCGGCGGCGGCGACCTTCTTCTGCTCATGCTCGCGGTCCTTGGCAGCGGCCTTTTCTTGCTTGGCAATCTCATGCTCGCGCTCCTTTTGCTGATGCTTCAGGTCCTTGTCCATTTGGTGCTGCTGAGTCTTCTGGTCCTTGTCCAACTGGTGTTGTTGTGCCTTCTGAGCCTTCTCGGCCTCCTTTGCCTGGTGCTTTGCGAGCTTCTCTTGTTCCTTGGGATCAAGAGCTTCGTAAGCACCATAGCCAGCTGCGCCAGCACCGCCAGCGATGGCAGCATCACGGCCGAGGTGGTGTCCCTGACGCTCCTGTCTTTGCTGAGCAAGCAGAGGGTCGTTGTTGGGATCCACAACATTGGTGGTGTTTGTAGAGCGAGGGTCGAAAGTGGAAGTTCCGAGGTTGCTGTCGGTAGCGCCGCCGTGGTGCTTGCCGTATTCGTATGCACCTGCACCTGCGGCGCCTACACCACCAACGGCAGCAGCGTCACGACCGTAGTGGTGTCCTTGCTTTTGTTGTGCGAGTGTAGGATCGGTGCTAGGGTCTACAACATTGGAGGTGTTTGTGCTACGAGGATCAAAGGTAGATGATCCAATGTTCTGGCCTGCGTTGTTGTCGTGGTGCTTTCCATACTCATAGGCACCCGCGCCCGCAGCTCCCACTCCGCCGGCCACTGCGGCATCTCTACCGTACTGGTGGCCTTGAGTCTGCTGTGCAAGACTGGGATCGGTGCTCGGGTTCACAATGCTTGAGGTGTTAGTTGATCGAGGGTCGAAAGGAGAGCTGCCGAGGTTGTCACTAGGGGTGTGCTGTTTGCCATGTCCGAGAGCACCGACGCCGGCGCCGGAGGCACCACCGGTCAGGCCAGCGTTGAAGTTGCGTTCACGCTCAAGTCTTTGCTGCTCAAGGATTGGGTCATGGTTCGGGTCGACCACATTAGCAGTGAGACCATCGCTAGGACCGTTGCGGTGCTGTGCATATTCATAAGCTCCAATACCAGCGGCACCAGCTCCACCAGCCAAGGCTGCTTCTCTACCGTAGTGATGCTCCTTGTTCTGCTGGGGGAGATCAGAGTCCACGCGAGGGTCTGCGCGGTTCATCATGTTGCTCTGGTGAGGGCCAGTGGTAGTCCTATCGTGCATCTTCTCGGGCTGAGGCTGGACACGAGGGTCGACAACATTGCCTAGGTTGCTCGAGTGAGGACCAGTGGTGTAGCTAGCAGGGTCTTGCTGAGTAGCACCAGCACGGTGCTGACCATACTCGTAAGCGCCAGCTCCAGCGACTCCGGCAGCTCCCGCACCAACTGCAGCGTCACGGCCAAGGTGCGACTGCTCAGTCTGCTTTGAGTTGACACGAGGGTCAAGGGTGTTCATGGCATCGCTTCTGTAGGGGCCAGAAGTCTCGCGGTCCTTCATCTTCTCAGGCTCAGGCTGAACACGAGGGTCCAAGACGTTCATGACATTGCTCTTGTGAGGACCGATGGTCTTGGAAGCAGGGTCGGTCTCAGTGCGTCCGCCGTGGTTGTAGCCATGGAGGCCAGAACCAACAACGGCAGTGGTACCAACACCAGCACCTCCGGCCAAAGCGGCATCTCTACCGTGGTTGGCTGAATCGGAGGGCCCGGAGCGGGTTGTGTTGTCTGAGTGACCGTACATTAGATTAGGGATGCGAGTAGGCTTGTCACCAGAGGCAGCAGAGGGGTCGAAACGCTGGTCATCGTAACCTTCGATCTCACGGCTAGGTCTGTGAGAGCCAGACTCGTGTGCACCCAAACCAGCAGCGCCAAGTCCGCCTCCGACCAGGGCAGCATCTCTACCAAGGTGGTGGTCTCTAGAAGTGTCTGATGTAGCATCTCTTGTGATGGGTTGAGTGGTGGAAGTGTTGGCAGTTCTGGCGTCGGTTGGGTGGCTGCTGAGAGGGAAGGAGCGGTCAGTGGTCGAGGGAGACACAACAGCCGAGCTCTGGTTGTTGTAAGTACTTGGCTGCGAAGTCTGGTTGAAGGTGTTGGGCTCGGATGTTTGATCACGGGGCTTGAGAGATTCGTATGCACCAAGTCCAGCAGCTCCGGCACCTGCTCCAAGAGCTGCATCTCTTCCGTGGTGGCTAGAAGTGGAGTCTGTAGTGGAGCCACCTTGTCCTGGCAAGACACCAGAGCGTTGCTGAGTTGGGTAGTCGTCAGAGCCAAGTGCAGAGCCTGATGTAAGACCGCCTTCTCTTCTGCGCTCATGTGCATCAAGACCGTCGTCTGAAGGGAACTCGCCAGGCACGTGAGGATCGAGTCTGTTGGCAATGTCGGTGCTGTGGGGGCCCTGTTGGTGGTGAGGATAGCCGGGAACGAAAGGCTCGTCGCCCTCTGGGCAGGGGTCGCCCTGGTAGTTGTGTCCAGCACCCTTGTGTGCATGTGAGCTCGTCACGAAACCTCTGGGATCCATAGTCTCCATTGGCGCGGCCTTGGGACGAGATTGTCCAACAGGGGTAACGCTTCTGATGGGCATCTTCTGCTGGGGTGCAAGACCACTAGCATAGTCGTTGAAGCCAGTGCCTGCTACTGTTGACGGAGGCTCCTGACCAGCGCCGACGACACCTGAACGGATGCTGGCAGTGCTGGCATCATCAGGAATGGTCGAAGCTGATGAAACGTGAGCTGCTGGGTTTGGTCTGGAATTGACGTTGCTCTGAGGGTCAAGGACGTTGTGTCTGAGGTCAGTGTTCTTTCCGGTCGAGCTCTCGAGACCGTGCTGTGTGGGCGTGGCGCTCTCGCGGGTGGTAGAGCTGCTGCTGGTGTTGGGGTCGTTATACATGACGTCTTCGTCCTTTTCGTGTCCGGGAGAACTGTCGAGCAATCGTTAGCAAGCGTGCGGTAGCTGCCGAAGTAAGATAGCACATACAAGATCTTCTTGAGCTTCTCCATGTTGATTGTCGTAAATTGGGGTCGTTACTATGGAGTGTGCTGCTTCGGGATCGTCAAGAATTAATTGGTCGAGAATATACTGGAATAAAACGCGACAGTGAGGGGTCTGGAGACTGAAGAAGGAAGCACAATGGACTTGTTTTAACAGAAGTCAAGGTATGCGGATGACGTCGATGAAGCTTCTTCGAGCTGGCTTGAGCCCTCTGATCTGCTGCATCACAACAGTTCAACGGCGAAACAGGTTTAGTTCCATGCCACTTTGATGCAAAGAAACGGGTGCAAAGCCCTGCACGACCACGCCTACGACCAATCCGCATCTTCACGAGAAGCTTGACCTTGATATGTCCCGCGTCTTTGGCTCAAGCGCGTCGATTTGATGCCTCCACCACGCTTTCGTCGATGAAGATGCGGGAGCGAAACAAGGATCAAGTGACGCAGCCATCGCGAGCCGCGTCGTCTGGCGGGGTGTTGGCCTGTCATGTGGCGTCGGTGGCTAGATTGTGGCTTTGACCTGCTCGTTTCCTTCGTGTTGCCAACAAATGCCGTCCCAATCCCACCATGCAGCATTCCAGACGCCAGGTCAGCCATGATCCATCATGCAGGCGAGAAGGCCGTCAACTCAACCCCGAGTTCATTTCTTGCTACTGCAGCCTGCCCAGTGCCCATCGATGGCAGCGTCTGTTGAGACGCCTCTTGCGAAGGCGCCTGCAAGTTGTCAGAACTTGCAAGTAGACACACCAACTTTGCCTACACGACTACCAGTCAACCAAGATGAGGTGGGTCAGTTGAGGTCAACATCTCTTGCGCTACTGTTTGATTGTTTCTTCGGTACAACAAAGGATTTCGGATGCATCTTTGCTTGACCTCAGGATTCAAAGTGAGACTCCCCCAGACGCATGGGCTGTCAGCAGGCTTCGAAAATGCTTCTTTTGCATATCGATCGTCAACATCATCACAGCCTTGTCAATCTTTTGGCAGATCCTCCTCGGTCGCCGACTTGAAGTCCTACGACCACACGCCAAACCTCTATCAAACTCCTGTCACACATCTCTCTTCTCCAGACTCCTCCGCACTTCTCCTCTCTTAACAAAAGTAACACCGAGAGTGGCCGAGCTCAGCATCGAGACGGTAGTTCTCGGCAGGGCTTTTTCCTGAACCGTGCACCTTGTGGGAGTGGGGAGACGCAGTCCTCCGCAACCACGTCCGCGACGCAAGACGGCTCTTTCTTGCTTCTTCCATTGTCAATTGCCTTCTCCTTGTCCTTCTCTTTGTCTTGTCTTGATACCATCCCATCCTTGACCTACTAACATCTTCCAACAAACTGTTGCTTCCTTCACTATCATCCATCAACGTCAAACCCGAGCCAACGGGCCGCACGTCATATTAGCCGCGTCAAACCGACCGTTACATACGGACTTTGCGGCATTCATAATACACGGGGGTCCCGAGTTCCACGATTCCAGCACGAGGACATTGGAACTTTCGCTTTGTTACCACGCGAGTGGCACGTTGTTCATTGTCCATCTTGCCACCAACTTCGCCATCCCTGAACCGGCCTCTTCCGCACCACATAACCACCCTCGCCATGGCTTTCCGCGAGCGTATCAAGAAGGCACTACGAAAGGCCTCACCAAACTCTTCACTCCGAACATCATCAACAAAGGACTCGAGCAAAGACCGAGATCGATGGCCCTCGAACGTGTATAAACCTGGCGAGCCGATGCCCCGAGCCAAGTACCGAGCCCCAGTCAAGAAAGAGCACAAGGAGAAACTCGAATCCTTCAGCTTTTCTGCTGCTTGGAGAAGAAGAAGTTTCATGAGCGAATACAGCCCAATGGGGACAAGAATGCCCAGTCGACGAGCCAGTCTGATCAGCAGAAAGAGTTTCGGAGGAAGAAGCAGTTTGAGTCGCAGAAACAGCATGAGCATGAGCAGGAGAAATAGCGTCTCAGGGGCAGGAGCAAAGAGTGGACGTGAAAGCCTTGAGGTCCCACGAGAAAGACATGCCGCATTGGCGCCTGCTCTGTCTACAGAGATAGAAGCAGAGGGTGATGACGATGTCGCCAATGGTACGTATATGACTTGGTCGTCTTGAAAAGGCGTCTGGCTAACAATTGCACCTAGTCGGTCTTTCACGAGTTCAGTCAAGAGAAGACAAACCGCATCGACCTGTCTACTCACGTCGTCAAACCGCTGAATATCGATCGAGAGCTCCAACCAAAGCTTCACCACTTGGTATGACGACCACAGCGGCTCCTGCTACAACATCAGCACAAATACCTGCGCGAGCAGTCGATAGCGCAAAGTTTGCTCACGACCACACACCATTCACCGAAGAAGAACTGGCAAGAGCGCTACAACGAAGCCATCTCGAAATCTCGGCGCATTGAGGATGATGTGAAATTGAATAATGAGGCGTTTATTGTAAATGGTGCTTTCTGGCAAGGGTATACACACACAACATATGGGTTGCTCATTCGTTTGAGCCTGGTTTGGGGGACTTCTGGCGTTCATTTGCATTCTTGACTGTCAATATTGACCTTTGTTGTAGTTATTTGATCGAGGAAGCTTTGTACATATTGATCAAGAATCAATGAGGGTGTTCTCAGCCGCAATCTCATCATCTTGTCACATAACGCTCGGGAGTTTGGCACAACTTTCTAGGCTGATCAGTCTTTGCGATCATGTTATTAGACAAAGAAGACGCTGACTGAGACTGAGAAGAGCTCTTTTCGCAGGGCTTTGAAACGAACCTATTTGACTTCGATGCGTATCATCGCAACATTGGGGACGTCACTTCAGAGCTGAGGATAGCATTCTTATAGAGACTTCAATTTGTTCTTGTAGACATGCCAATCTTTCTTCCACACAGGTCCGTGCACTCGAGCCAAGTATACCGTTGTACAGCAACTGCGGTGGTCAAGAAACCATTGACCGTGTCATGAACACCTCCATGGAGCGGACTTCGATTACTTCAATTTAAAGCAAACCATACTCTCGAGTGATCTTGTGATTAAGAGTCAATCCTGGCGACGACCATTGCCGCGCATCTGGCCGCCAGGCGCTTAAAGCACGTGTCGGTAGCCAATGGAAACATGTTGCTTCCTCGCGTCGCACACGTCGCTCAAGACGCGCCTACCTTTGATTGCCATTCTGTCTTTGCGCTCACCACACTCACCAGCCAAGTTGGAGAAGTCGACCGACCTCAGCAATCGCCCTTTAATCGCGTCACACACTCTTCTACTTCGTCCGGCTAGTCATCGATGACCTCCAACTTCTGGGACTGCTGCGTAGGGCTGGTCAAAAGATGGAATGTACTGTCTCCATCGTTTACTTGGCCCTACAGCTACAAAGTCTCTCACAACCTTCAGATGCATGCGCTCCCACAAGCATCACCTTATATCATACGACGATTCTGGGGTATAATCCACAAGAGACTCCTCAAATTCTCCAAATTCTACTGTCATTGGTCCGGGGCTCAATTCAGTAACCAGATTATGCAGTTACCATTCGGACTTGTTCTCAAGTGGTCAGATGGCACACGAGTTGAAGAAGTCTTGGCCATGGAAGCCGCTCGCAAGGCTGGTATGCCTGTCCCTCGCGTCATCTTTTATGGCGAACACCCCGACAGTCCCCACGCTCTGGTCTCGATACTCATGACGCGATTGCCTGGACACGAATTGGGCACAGTGTATGAGACCCTTGATGCCGCCGAACAAGAAACTATTCTGCAAGAGATGGACGCTTATATCTCCTCTATGCGTAAATGGAAGAGTCCGTGGGGTGAACAGCGGATATGTTCGTTGTCAGGCACGTCCATCAGGAGTGTTCGTGTGCCTTTTCATTCGATGGGACCATTCGACACCGAGGATCAGATGAACGACTATCTACTCTATCCACAAGGTCATCATGAATCGTATTACGACACCGAACCGGATTTCCTCAATCTCAAGAAACGAGTAGACGTACTGTTCTCCGATAAGCACGATATAGTCTA
>Ga0115846_100272_pt1 | contig 27582 bp, 23 predicted proteins | sample InSIn5gowninarea_2_FD_83860 | JGI IMG/M metagenome (GOLD analysis project Ga0115846, IMG submission 83860) | reverse complement strand
AAGGAAAAGAGACCTTGAAGAAATTTTACAGGAATTCTGTACCAGTGTGGATGCTTCAGACATGTCTCGGGCGATGTATCGCAGGAAGCAGATAGAACGGACTCAAAGCCATAATGTGCTCGGTCTGCCACCCAGCTCTGCGATGATAAGTCATATCACATGTTACTGATGAAGCCGATGGTGGGACAACGATTATGGTGTTTCTAATTGGAAATTAAGGCCATCTTCACGATCGAAGGGATCGCAGAGGTGTTTACAGCTGCTTGCCAAAGCGACATGTAACAGATGGAGCACTTGCTCCGCCATATTATTCTTAACCGTCAGCGCAGCTTATATCTGGGGTGGACTGCTTCAGGTTGATGTCGTTGTGAAGAACGATCGCAGGTACAAGACTCTCTTCAACGGTTTTGCAGGGGTGTCTGCATCATCAGCCGATGAGTATCTCCGCTCCCAAAATCCTTCAATCCATTTTCAATGTTTGGACGAAAATGTATCACAAGTATCATTTGATGTGAACTCAGACATTAAATGCAGACACAGAAAGTAGGTTGACTGAGGTTCCAAACCTCCTGTGGAGGCTGTATGTAATGCGCACTCTCTCCATGCCCGTCATTCTATCCATCATTACAATGCAACCCCTCACTTCCCCTTAAACTGATTCCTCAATGCGATTCGATAGTACTTGAAGAATCGACGCGCGTCTTCTTTCAAGCCAGCCTGGTCTAGTTTCGTTCCCCCCAAATCAGCTGGATCTCTGCCATGTCTAAGCTCATGGACGCGTTTGTGCGCCGTTCGGACGATAGCGTGGAAGGTGGGGCTGCGGAGGAGCTGTGTGCGGAATATTAGTACAGTATCCGGGCTTCGGGCGATATGGAGTAGGAGAGGGTATGCCAGTATGGAGGGATTGACACAGTCGAGGAGGAACGCACTCGCTCTACTAGCTCTTGCTGAGGTGGCTATTAGCTTGACATAGGACAGAGGAGAGAGGGGCAAAACATGCTTCAAGGCGACCCCACAGCATGATTGCTACCGCTGGGACATGCTCTGGCTACGCGCTTGACAACTGAACCCCTAGAATCAGTGACTTGAGAGGATATTTTCCGAGGGTCACAAGTGACGTTGTGGTCTTGATGGTTGTAGTCGTAGAGGGGCAAAACGAGGTGAAAGTCGAACTGAGGTTGGATTTAGGTGTGGGCAGCTGCAGATGGCGGGATGCATCCCCACGCCACTGCAGGTCAGGTCAATACTGTAATAATAGACACTTGGCGAATGAGCAAGCAGGCGGTACAGAGGTTTTATGTACTCGTGGTACTGTACTGAAATGCCCAAGAAATTGCCAAAAGTCAAAAGACAATCTTGGTCAACCGTATGAGATGCATACTGTACTGTATCTGGTGACTAGCTCATGATGCTTAGAAATGGCAAGCTCCAAACAAAGACCAGGCAAGGGCCCTGGCGCCGCCTTTCACCCTCCCGCTTTCCTTCCTCGGCCTCATTTTTCCACCAACATCCATATCTCTCTCAGCGATCTCCAACCCGGTCCCTTGCTTTCGCTCTCTTTTCGCTTCGGTGCCCCACGTTCATCTCAAATATTCACCTGTGTTAGTCCTGACTTGCTCACCTTGTGTTGATTTGCACTGATCTCACACCCCCAATGAGCCCCCTTTTCTGCTATGGTTTGACTTCGCCCACAAATTCCACATGCATACAGAGCTGTTCGCTGTTAGTACCATGAGATATATATCTGGACCTGGCTCTGGTAAGGCTAACATGCTTGACAGTACTGTAAGCCCTACTTTCAGCTATTTCCGGCATCCTGATCAGCTGGCTGGCTGCTTATTATATCGGCAACTTCAAGGCTAGCAAGCTCTGCCTGGGTATCTGCCCAGCCTTGTGTATAAGATCAAGACTTTCATTCAGACATTGCCAGTACGCTCTGCTACTTTCTGAACATAAACGGTTTCTTTGCTCTTCTTCACAAGCCACCTCAAAACTGGAGCGGATTCGTGCTTTCCGAACCAAAGGTCACCAGTCGCCAACTCCTTCGCTTACACCCCCGGATTCAGGAATCGATGAGCCACAACCAAGGAGTAGGTCTCCTCGCTGGCTGCGCAAGATGCAGACTGCACGGCTATCCACCAAACGTGCTCGATCCCCAGCTGTGATCTCGGATGATGCTATAAGCGCAAAGTCACAAGACATGGCAGGAACTCCTCAGCTGGGTGGTAGCTGTATGAGCCAGACCCGAGAAGAGAAAGTCAAGTCTGAGCCTCCTAAGATGCCTAGCTTTTTGTTGTTGGACGAGGAAGGTCAGTTTGAACATGTGACTGCATGACTCGGTGGACTGATCCTGTGAAGCTTTGAAAAGCAAACACAACCAGCTTGGAATATATGAGATTGATCGGTTGAAGTCTGTACTTCATGACCCATCGCTTGACAATCAATGGGCACAGTTAAATCACGACGCTCTTCTAGATCGATACACTAATGTCCACCCATGGTCCAACAACAGAGTCAGACTTCAAGTCCCCGAGGGCTACAACGACTACGTCAACGCGTCCCCCGTCTTCTTGAAGCCTACGGAAGAGAGGCATGACCATCAAGAAAAGTACATCTGTATGCAGGGCCCCAAGAGGGAGACCGTCGACCACATATGGCACATGATCTGCCATTCCCTCTCCGAGTCGTCTCCAAGCTCCCCTGGCGTCATCATCATGCTCACCCCCACCCACGCGCCTATGCAACTCGCACCATTACGCATGATGGAGAAATGCTACCCTTACTACCCGTCATCCCCAACCTCGCCGCCCCTAACCATCAATGAGTCCTCCGTACTCGGTGAAGACTTCCGCGCGACAATAACCTGCGCGTCTAAAGACATCATCCCAGACACTGCAATCGAGCATCGTGTCCTCACCATCGCCGTCGACGGAAAAACAGAACCCAAAACCAGAACAATCCACCACCTCCTCTACCCCTCTTGGCCCGACTACCAAGCTCTCGCCTACTCGGACCTCTCCTCCCTTTTCAAGCTCATGTCTCTCTCCCGTTCGCAAAACACCGATCCCACCAACCCACGCGTCATCCACTGCAGCGCTGGCATCGGTCGCACAGGCACATATGTCGCATTAGAGTACTTGCTGGGTGAGTTGGAGGAAGGGAAGTGGGAGGGATGGGATCAAAGTATCAATCGGGGTCAGGATCCGGTTTTCGAGGCTGTGAATAGGCTTAGGATGCAGAGGATGGGGATGGTGCAGATGTTGGATCAGTATGTTTTCTTGTATGAGGTTTTGCGGAGGGCGTGGGAGATGAAATATGGCGGCGATGGAGAGGGCCGGGATGGAGAGGTATTGGGGAATGACAACGGGAATGGGGTAGGAGAACCGCCAGCAAAAGTTGCGAAGAAGTAAGGTGATGACCGAGGCACAGTCAACGAATACTTGTTGAAGCTTGACAACAGGTTGGGGACATGAGTGCATGGCGTGGTTTGGTGCATAGCGGGTGGTTGAGAAGGCATTGTGCATATGGGGTTCATGAGTAGCGGACGAAACGGTATGTTGAAGAGGAGCTGCATAGATATCATGGAGGGATCAGAATTGCATCAGCGATGAGAGATGGGCGGGCAGCAGGCGTGTGGTTGAAGGTGGCATCCATTAAGCGAGGATCTACTTGTTTGTACTAAGGTTTCTTACATACCGCATTCGATTGTACATGCTCAAAACGACCAAGTTTGCTTCATTCGTGAAACGTACTTTGTTATTGGGGATACCTATATATCTTTGACGCCTCCGTCATCTTCCCGGGCGTCGCTTCCTACGAAGAGGATTCATTCATGTTTCAGCATCAAAGGTGGACTATCAGCTTGACTTGCAACCGATCTCACTGTTGCAAGTCACCATGGCTTACGGATCTGAAGCTCTTCTCTCTTCCCAGCATCCAATGCTCGACTTCCTGTCTTGTTGATCAATTCACTTGCCATACTTGGCTGGTTGAAGTGCTATTACTCTTCGATGACCACTTCGTAAGTAGCAGTTGAATAAAGAGTAGCGACCTCATTCGGCCATAGCACCTGACTAGCAGAGCAGCTGGACTGGGACTGTTGCAAAAAGGATGTATATGCGATATAGGACTATGCAAACCACCTAAGGACCTCTCAAAATCTGACAGCATGGTATCAAAGGTTGCCTTCATCCATTGCATACCGTATGCACCCAGCGGCTGAGGCTCGGGCTTCCAACTTGATCTGTCTTTGAGCTTGTCCAAGATTTAAGATATCGGAGGCTGGGTGAGTACTCGTTGCAAACACCCCATCTCATAGCCTGGCGGGATTCATTGGTGTGATTTATGTGTAGCACTGCTGTCACATAAAGCTAATAGTATGTGTCATGATGAAGTGGAAGGACTGCTTCAAGCCACATCTCTCGCCCGCGGTCGGTGATATGGTCTATAACGCTGTCCCTCCAAGATAGTGCCTTTGCGATTTTCACATCCTCGATCCCAGCTTCCCCTCTCGGACTCGATTCCCTTCGGTGGCGGCCCTCGTGTGCTGTCTTTTGACACTATCGGCTCCTTGTACTGCACATGCCTATCCCAATCCTCCAACTTCGTATACGGACTCCTCAGCCACGCCCTCAACTCATGCAAGAACAAGCTGGTATGGCTCCTCCCCAGAAAGGGAACCAACATCTCGTCCGCCTCTCCTTGACTTCCTTGCAAATCCACACTCTTTAGTATTGCCATGATATACTCGAGCAAGAACTCCGCGTTATTTGCTCTTCTGTCTGGTTTGCACCTTCGATCTCGATTGGAGGTTCCAGGACTTGGAAGAGCAGATTCGGGGTCGAGGAAAGCGAAAATCCGCAATTCCCGTCGAATCCACGTCTTTGCCCTGGAGATAAGATCTGGGGAGGATGAGAATAGAGCAGGTGTAAGGTCGGTAAATGAAGAGAAGCGGTTAGTGCCTACATGGAGAGAGAACAGCTGGTGTCTATAGACGATTCTACGGCGGTCAAGAGTCTCATCACTTGTGAGAGAAGTTTGTGACCGGGAGCGACGTCTGTATGGCCGTTCGGGGCGGTATGAGAAGGTCCGTCTTGGGTCACGCAGAGGCGGACATGCCCCCTTCGACTTGTGAGGGACTTTGTATGTGTTATGTGCACCGGACTGCAACATTGCGTAGTGAACGACAGAAACCGTGCCTTTGCATAAGGGACAAGTGTTCTCAGCCTGCAGCCAGCTGATCAGACAAAGGAAGTCGAAGTGCCCATGATTACAGGGTCGTGCGAAAGCTCGCTCGGAGATGCGCTCGAGGCAGATCACACAGCAGTCGTCTTCGAGATTGGCGATGTCTTGGGAGACAGACATCGCTTGAAGAGAGACTAGTGTCTGCTCAGGGCCGAGCTCTGTGGGCACATCATGTCTGTTCATCGGGCCCTATCAGGGGATAGTCTACGCTTATGCTTGTCTGAAGAGGTTTCGAGATGTGATCATGTGAGCCGGAGGAGCTTGAAGTTGATGACCAAAGCGGTGAGTGGCAGAATCGCGATAAGAATGGCGTGGATGGATGATGGATCTATCTCTTATCGATGCCGTCATCACGGAACGCGTCGCGTCACACTCTCGATGCCGGACAATTACCCACGTGCTAGAGTCAAGGTAGATTGATATTTCAATGATCGATAGCGCACCGTGCGATGTGTATCATGCTTCCTGCGGCTCCTTGACGGGGGAAGTGTGTAACTTCATTCACCCATGCTCTTGGAGATGGAAGCTGAAGAGACGGCAAGGCTGAATGAGCGGTCCAATGCGCTCCGCCTGGAGCTGAAAGCATGGGAGAAAGATTTCGCAAGCAAACACGAGGGTCGTAAGGCTGGCCGCGATGACATCAAAAAGCATAGAGCCATCGGTATATCCCAGCCTCCCATCCATTACCATAACCACTAGTCAGGTTGTAACGTTTCCAGCGGACAAGTACAAGGACTATAACAGACTGCGGGACACTCTGTCAGGCAAGCTTCCGCCGCTGCAACCTGCTGCTTCATCCGCCACGCCGAGGAAAAGGAAACATGGAGGGCAAGAGGCTGCAACCAAATGTAAGCGAATTATCAAGACTCCTTCCAAAACCCCCTCGAAACCGGACTCCCAGCCTTGGGAAATCGATCCGTATGGCTCGCCTTCCCTCATCCGGAATTTGTTCACACCGGCCAAGAACCTAGTCATCGGGCCTACACCGCAGAAGGACGGTCAAGTGCTAGGTATATTTGACCTACTCCAAGAGGACATCATACTGCCTTCCCCGTCTGGGAAGACTCCTGTGGGCGGAGCACACCTGGTAACTACACCTCGGAAGCTGCATAACGAGTCTCGTGTTTTCAAACACAGCAGAACACCAGCATCGTCCAGTAAACGACGCATCCTCGATATGCTCGCTACGCCCTTGAAAGACAGGCAAGCAAATGGGCTGGGCGCAACAACGCCCTCATCTATCTCGAAAATGGCCACTCCATCTTTCTTGAAACGCCATAGTCAACATTCCGTCATGGCCCCTATTGCTGAGAATGAAGATCTCGAACTGTTCCCTAAAGTAGTTCAACCGGGTTCTAAACGGCCTCTCGTCCGAAGTCTGAGCAGTATGCTGGCCTCTTTACGCAAAATGGAAGACGATGCCGCGGACGATGACTTAGAAGCTTTGCGGGAGGTTGAGGCCGAACCAGCTGCTCCATCAAAGGCTGCTAAAGCTAAGGATGAGGTGGAAGTTCCAGAGTCACAGCATAGACTTCCTCTTGGAGGGTTTGACGACGAAGCAATGCTCGACAGCGAGCCGGAAGAAAAGGATCTAAGCACAGGACATGATGGGAAGCCATCAAAAGTATGGAAGAAGAAAGGGCAGAAACGGACGACGAGGAGGGTGAAAATGAAACCTTCACGCTCCAAACCCGCTCCAGCACCTGCTCCTATTGCAGAAGAGAGCGAGGATGAGATCCAAGCTGTGGCTGAAGAAACATTCCCGGAGACACAGCTGCTCGAGCCAAACCGGTTTGAGGATGCGCGGAATTTTGATTCGGATTCCCAGTCGGAGTATACGGCTAGTGAAGGGGGGACGAGGTACAAACGTCCTGATCAGGAGAAGAATAGGAGAGTGGAGAAGCATGATGATGGGAAGAAGGCAAAGAAGAAGAAAGCGAATACGGTCTCTCATCAGAATTTCAAGAGGTTGAAATTGAGGAATTCAGGGGCAAAGGGCGGGCCTGGGCACGGCAGTCGATTTAAGAGACGGAAGTGATATTTAGAGCAGAAGGCTATGGCTTCACGATTTACGAATAATTGAACAGAGGTGAGAGATTGAACTTGAGAATTATCGTCATTGGGGAGAAATGATCTATGTGCATGCTATGGTATTCGCAGCAAAAGTGAAGCCCATATATCTCATCTCTCGACATGCGAGTCACCCCCGCAATGGGGAGCATTTACAAACCCGCGCCCGGCCCCCCCCCCCCCCCCCCCGTCTATCGGACACAGCATCGAAATGACCAGGGAAGATATTCAATGGCCTTCCAACTCCACCCAATGCTCATGGAACATCTTGTATATACACAGCCCTCAGCCTTCCAATTGGTACAATGGTCATCCTATTTTTTTCTGGACCTGCTTCGATGACATGACAACACGATCTCATAGATCTCATCAACCATCATGCACGCTCAAGAAACTCGTCAAGTTAGGTTCAAATTCGCACATCCTGCATCGTCGATTCGCATTAGTCCCTCCCGCCAAAAGCCTCAGTCAGCACTCTGATACTGAGAATCATCACCAGTAATCCAATCGTGACAATGATGAGGAGTGCGAATCCGAACCAGCCCAATACCATAGCCGTGGTCCCCACGCCGCTCTTCACACTCCCGTTGCCTAGATCTTGCGCTATGATTGAGGCTGCGATTGAGGCGGTGTGTTGCCATAGCACCGAGACGAGGACGAATATTGAGGCGATGAAGATGATTGCTAGAGCTGCTTGCGAGACTGCCCTGCTGGGGAAGGGCTTAATGTCTCGGTCGGTACCTCTTTCGTCGGATTCTTCGTGCCAGCCAGGAAAGGTGGCGAGGAGGATGAAGCAAATGAATGCGAGGATGAGGGCGATGATGCTGGAACTTTTTAGTACTGCGGCAGGATGGTGACGGGGTAGAAGACATACATCAAGTATGGGAACACAATCATATCCTTGAATTGACTCGCCAACCATAATAAGTTTAACGGGTCTTGATCAACGCTCACTTCATTCGCCAACGCTGTTGCATTATTGCTGCACAACCAACTTCCCCCGTCTGGATTGATACAGATACCGAAGTATCCCACTCGTACTGCGAAATGAGTCTGCCCAACAATATTCGCTATCGCAGTATGTACGTTGAAGTCAGTTTGTGCGGTCGAAGGTACGGGTGGGTACATCTGGTAGTAGAGGGATATGAGGAAAATGTCGGGTATGAGTGGTGAGGATGAGGAGCAGCCTGCCAGTAATAGTGCTGCAGTCCACGTTAGCAGATTCGCGAGTCGGAGGAAAGTGTACGAACATAGAAGGATGATAGCAATAGCTATCAGTATCATGAGCACATGGTGGTAACCGAGGAATGGAATCCATCCTAAGCCATTGTCAGCGAGGTCATTGCTTCTCTGATTCGACGGGCGACTTACGCATCCATCCCACTCGAAACCTTTGTGCCATTTGTCTCCTGTGACACCAACCCGAGTTGCTGGCGTCAAGTCTGCCACTCTCGTTCCTCCGTTTGGAGCGGAGGGACGGAGAGGCACCCGTGGAATGTAGAGCAGATAGTCGGCGTCGAGGAACTTATCGGAGGATAGAAAAGTGTCTTTAGGAAGAATGTAGGTCTTCGATATAGACTATACTGCGGCGTAGCTCTTTGGAAATGTCAGAATGTAAACAGCTCGGCATACACGGATGAGAGTTTCGTAGCTGGTGTAAATGTTTGCTTTCATCTGCAAGTATGCAAAGAATATTCTTTCCCTTCAGGTTGAAAATAGCTCGATTAGAAATCGGATGGACAGATATCGAAGGCTGGTTCCCGCCTTCTTTTTCGAGTTTCGTCATCCGAAAATTGGGGGGGCAGGAGCTTTGTTTACTTTCGGAAGGCTCCTTCTCATAGCAACCGGCATACTCGGCTCTGCCCGACGCTAAACCGAATATAGTATCTGCCACTTCAATTTTTGGGTGCCCCTTCCACTTACATCTTCTTACTTCGCACACTTCTTGAATTTGCTTCACTCTGTATTCGAACAATATTAAATATGGGTGACTAATTTGTTCTCATACTCCGCACATTGTGGTATTGTTGCGCTGCTGGTAGATGCGAGAAAAGTCTATATCAACTGTTGTCGCCAACAGGACCCCCCGGCTCGCACCTAAACACGGCTTCCCACGCAAGCGAGCTTGTGTTGGACTTACACAAGGTCTCGAGTCCTGCTATCCTGGTGTATGAACTGAATATCATTATTCGTATATCAGACTTTCTGTTCTTCTAAACTCAGCAGGAAAACACATCATCTATCCTGGTCGATCAGAGCTAAATAGCCGACATGCTTATGGAAAGCAGCTGGACGACGAGCTTATCTCTACATATTTCATCTCTGCTCTATGCAATGAGTAGCATCAATCTGCAAAACATCTCTAGTCTATATGCAAAAAGCATTGGCGCAATTCACAAAGTCTCATCGTGAATTTGGGCATCTACTGGTCTTGCGGGCACATTACCTCGGAATGGCTGCAATCCCCTCCCTTTTTCTCGTTTGTCGAAGCTACAATTATAGTATTGCACGACTGTCTGGTTGAGCAGCAGTTGTCTGTACTAATCGTTACCCATTCGTATTCAATCTATTCATAGTGATCTGTTGGGTTGACCAGCTCATGCTATGGCGCCCGAAGGAATTTGGCAACATATGGCAGCACGTGGCTAACAGTATATGCATCATTGATCCGGTCCAGTGCAATATCCACGTCAAACGGCAGTGCCCTCCGATCGACTCTGCTGGCTTGGAGATGGAACCAAAGCCAAAGTACATTCAGAGTTCGTAGCCGGAGCCCAGCGATATTCATAACTCGGTCTAGTTCTTTTAAGCCGGTATCTCTCCACCTATGCAGATTCCTCCAATTGCAGGAGGGATTTCCAGCTCAGAAGAAAACAACTTTCTACGCTCCACAAAAACCAGATCTATAGGTCTTTATTCTCTTTTATAGCATATATACGAATTTGGAATACATTTGGATGTATATATTCATGTTCTCAAATGTGATAAGCGATGTTTACATCTATCAAAATAAAATTAAGCAGGACAGACTTACTTGCCTTAATGCCTTAGGCATCATATCATATTTTCAACGTTCAGATTTTGATTCTGGAACTTATCCTATATCAGCACCTATGGCTTCAACCGTGGCGTTACGCAGAGTAGTACTTAAATCCACGTTGTCACTTCGCTCTTTCAGCAGTACCACACGAGCTTTGATCGAAGTCGGGGATAGGCTTCCTCAACTTGATGTGCTTGTGGAGAACTCACCAGGCAACAAGGTCAACCTAAGCGAGCAAGTCACTAAAGGCAAAGCTCTGATTATTGGAGTTCCGGCTGCTTTCAGTATGCGTGTAGCACCTTTGAGCGGATTACGTGGACTGATCATTTGTCACAGGCCCGTCATGCTCAGAGTCTCATGTCCCAGGATACGTCAAGCATACTAAGCTGAAGGAAGCGGGAAACGTCTTTGTTGTAGCTGTCAATGACCCTTTCGTGTAAGTCTCTTGGATTTTCGGAGAAACTTGCTAACCCTTCCAGCACCAAAGCTTGGGCTTCGTCTCTTGACCCAAGTGGTAGCTCAGGGGTAGGTTGACCTTCCTCCCTCTCATGGGAGACATAATCTTACGTTAGCTCGTACTCTCAGATTCGATTTTTAGGTGATCCAAGCGCCAAGTTCACAGAAGCTCTTGACCTAGCCTTTGATGGCTCTGCGATCTTTGGTGGACCTCGAAGCAAACGCTATGCTCTCCAACTTGAGGACGGAAAGGTCACCAAAATGCATGTCGAGCCTGATAGTACCGGCGTGGACGGTGAGCCTACTCCAGAAAATAGCACGTACTAAGCCAGCTAACGGAGCTTCCAAAGTCTCTGCAGCAGACAAAGTCTTGGGCTAGGAGGTATTGTGGTAGGGTGATTTCTACACTACCAAAATGGTCAGTACCTTAGCAGCTGTCGGGGTACCCACCATATTTACCTTGCAAGCTATAAAGTTCCCAACCAAAGAAGGCCAAAGACATTTGTCTCGTCTGGCCTAGCATAGATATTTTTGATCCGGTCCCTATCTGCGCGGGAGGTGGGTTGCTCGATCAATACTGGGAGTTCACTGCTCGATGGTGTTCAAAGGACATGCCTCCATAGATCAGGAGATGTACCAAACAATTTCAGGATTGCCAGGTTCTCCAAGATGCTCCTTTCCTACGTATGATGTGTGTAACACTTAGCTTGGTATCTAATATAAATTGAATACGGAGGGATAAGTAGGGGTCACACGTGATTTAGACCCAGCTCGAGAGGCGCTCCGGTCATGAAATTGGCCGCAAGCCCGCAAGTAAAGTAGATCGACCCTCGCTTTCCAATTTCCGAGCTTCGCTGCCAACGACCATGACAACATGATGCTGTGAAATCATCCGTGCAAGGAGTGAGAGACATTATAATATTCGATGTCTTAACACTCACTTTCATTCGGAGCGAAGGCGAAGCTACAGTAACACCACGGTCAAGCAGCTTCGGCTGACTGATCAAGCTTCCGGGCCAAACTCCCAGTCGCATTCCCAATCTCGCCAACCACACCCACAGCCCCCCGACATCCAAGGACTCAGTTGAATTGTTCGACCTTGACTTCCTCCGCAGCCTCACTCGACGCGGCATATTCGAACTGGCTTCCTTTATACTGATTTCCCACCTCCGCCCACCTCCACTCAGGTTTGGAACGAAGTAGTGACTCTATGTTCCTGTCCTGGTGATCGGACCGAGGTACAGTACGCCAATTCACCTTCATTACTCAACACCATTCCTTCCCAATCGAAGAAGAGAAAGGCTGCTGAGGCGATATCCCCTTTCGACGATACGACAACATCATCGAACAAGAGACCCGCCTCAGCAGCCTCGGCAGCACGACCCAAAGCCTCTAAACCCCCACTATCGCCACAAACGACCCGAATGGATTCCGACGACGACTGCATGTCTGGCATGTCCAGTGACATGGACAATGTACTCCAAGATGAAAGCGACGATGATATTGGAACGGGAGATGGTAAGTCCAGCTTTCTGCTGCCTACTCTGGGACAATCCACATGGTCATCTTGCTGACAAGCATGTGCTATTAGAGTTTGGCTTCGACGAACCTGAACCCGATCTAGGATTCTCCCAGAAGGATATTGTCGAGAAACCTAAGAGAACCTTCGAAGTCAACTTCAAGGTGTATCAACCAAAGGATATCCAAGCGCAGCAAGACGAGCTCATCAACGAAGTCAACATGATTCTAGATATACGGAAAGAGGATGCTGCTATACTATTACGGCACTTCCGGTGGAACAAGGAACGATTAATAGAAGACTATATGGATCGACCAAAGAAGGTGCTTGAGGCTGCTGGTTTAGGTTCGAGCACTAGTGGGCCGCCAAAGCTGGAGGTCATACCAGGTTTCATTTGCGACATATGCTGCGAGGATGAAGACGGACTTCAAACATTTGCAATGAAGTGTGGTCACCGCTACTGTGGTACTTGCTACATGCAGTATCTCAATCAGAAGATCAAGGAGGAAGGTGAGGCAGCTCGGATTCAATGCCCTCATGAAGGTTGCAACCGTATCATCGATTCGAAATCTCTGGATACGCTGGTCTCGGCGGACTTACAACTACGCTACCACGAGCTTTTGACGAGGACATACGTTGAAGACAAAGACTATTTGAAGTGGTGCCCGGCTCCCGATTGTCAGAACGCCATCGAGTGTAGTATCAAGAAGAAGGATCTTGACAGAGTCGTACCCACTGTTGCTTGTGATTGCAAACACCGCTTCTGCTTTGGTTGTATCCTCGATGACCATCAACCCGCTCCTTGCGACTTAGTCAAGAAGTGGCTCAAGAAGTGTGCAGATGATTCCGAGACCGCCAATTGGATCTCGGCCAACACGAAGGAATGTCCAAAGTGTAATTCGACGATCGAGAAGAATGGAGGATGCAACCATATGACATGTCGCAAATGCAAGCACGAGTTCTGCTGGATGTGTATGGGTTTGTGGTCGGAGCATGGGACAAGCTGGTACAATTGTAACAGGTTCGAGGAGAAAAGTGGATCTGACGCTCGTGATGCTCAAGCCAAGTCTCGAGTCTCTTTAGAACGATATTTGCACTACTACAACCGCTACGCCAACCATGAACAATCCGCCAAGCTTGATAAGGACCTATATGCCAAGACCGAGAAGAAGATGATTAGCCTGCAGTCAGCATCAGGGATGTCGTGGATCGAAGTCCAATACCTCAATTCCGCCTCCCAAGCTCTCCAAACCTGCCGTCAGACACTCAAATGGACCTACGCCTTCGCCTTTTACCTCGCTCGCAATAACCTTACAGCAATGTTCGAAGACAATCAGAAGGATCTCGAGATGGCCGTTGAAGCACTATCGGAGATGTTCGAGAAGCCTGTTCAGGACCTAGCTCAACTGAAATTGAAGGTCGAGATCATGGACAAGACTTCGTACTGCAACAAACGCCGTGTCATCCTCCTAGCAGACACAGCTGACAACCTCGCAAATGGCGTGTGGTCTTGGGCTGATAATCACTGAAAGCCCTACCACTTTCTCCTATTCTCATTTACGATATCCCTGCCGGACCTTCTTCCTCGCAGGAAAATGGGATTTCAATAATCGAAACCCTTTCTCCACAACCTGGCGGCGCTCGTCCATCTCGGAGCCCTTCATTAGAACTTTGCATCTCTTCTCATCAGTAGCATCATGTACGATTCATCTATCAACTTTTTCACCAGCATGCAAGCAGTCTTTCAGCCTTCTATGGTCTGCTCATCTCAGAAGTCAGCATTATTGGGCATTTTGAGACGGAGAATGCATCTTTGCTATAGCTTTTGCTATTGATATGGCGATAGCCAGTCTAGAGGCATGGACTTGGGGCAGGAGAACAAGGGGCCTGCCGAAGGCGGTCGACGAGGGGTGGTTCAGAATGGACTATGATGTTGTGGGTGGAAGTAGCAGTACGAGAAGAGATGTCGTTATGGAAGTCAAATAGCTCATATAGAGTGGAAGAATGCATGCATGGGATCATGAATAAAGATATTTGGCATGGTATCATGCTGCTATGATTGTGAATTGAGTCCCTGTCCACTTAGCCCTTAGCAAACGTATACTGCTTTCAAGAAGATTCACTCTCATTCGTGATGGAGTCAAAAAGAAACAGGGTTGGTGTAAAATCTTCCCTATTGCTTATTGTACTGTGCTTCACTCCCTTCCTGCCGTACGCATACGACAACGCCACCCATGCCATATCAACCATTCCGCTCTACGAAATACAAATCCACACTCATTCCCACATGCAAACACCAGGGTGCAAGCCGAATTACAAATTCCACCCACCAATTACACGCCTCAACCCCAAACTCCAAACGCTATCATACGCATAGGGAGTTGACATGCTATGCATAACATGTACAACCCGACAGCAAAAGCTGTATCAATGCATGTGCAGCGAACATCTTACTGGTGACCACAGCACGCTCAAATCAGCAAATCGTAACGGTAATCCACCGCCACCTCATCAACCAGCATAAACAAATCGAGCCAAGTTCAAAGGCGGTTTGCCCCCCACAACACTGCTACAGGGAGATGAACACTCCTCTTCTTCGCTGTCGGGTACGATGAGGTCCTCGCTTCCTTTGCCACCATTTTCATCACCGCCAGATAGTGCACGATTTTCTATATCGTCTGGTGGTGGTAGTGGCACATTCGCTGCGTCTATGATCTTCTGAGTCATTTGGACTTTGGGAAAGGGCATGCGAGAGAGTAGCGAATGTGGCTTGGTAATCATTGATGTGGGCGTTATAGTCGTTGGTGTAATAGGAGGTGTGAGGAGGGATGCCTTGCGGTTCGTTGCGGAGGCACCAAGGCGTTGGAGTGGGGTGAGAGTCTTTAGTGGTAGAGCTGTGGACTTGGCGACAAGAATGTTGGTCTTGTTGGCTAATGGAATGCGAGATGGCTCGGGTGCAATTGATGAAGGTGGTGTAGGCATGACCTGATTGCTGGCATTGGAGGTTGGTGTTGAGATCCCTTGCTGGAAGCCAAACCTATCTTTAAAGTGTTGCACTTGAGACTTGCCAGAGTCAGAAACACATTCGTCAGAGCCTGAGCTATTGGTCGAAACGGTCTTAGTGAGACTAGCAGTCATTATCTGAGATACAACAGACTTCTCCAACTCGGCTGAACTTGTAATGCTGGTTTGCTTGTTCGTATGCATGACCTCGGTCGTCCGAGCTTCAGCCAAGCCGTCACCATCCAAAGTCTCACCAGTAGAACCGAAATCAGGCAAATCCAGCAGTACTTCGTTGATGGAGTCATCTGAGAATATAGTGATATCGGATTTCTTTGACCTTCTGTTCCTGGCATTACGACCAATAGTTGGACATGGGTCTGAGATATCTGATGTAAAGAATCGACTGCGTGCAAGCTGTGTGACATTTTTGACAGGTGAGTCACTATCAGCACAGAGACGGGCTCTTTTGACAGGTCGAGGTTCTGATATTGAGGGACCTGAGTCTGGCTGACGTGCAAGTGTCCGGCTTTGTTGAGGTGCTGAATGAGTGACATGCTGCGAGTCTGTGACTGAGCGAATGAGATAGGGTCGAGGAGCTTCGTCGGCTAGCCATGGTCCTGAGTTACGTTGAAGAGTAGCTTGTTGGCTTGGCGAAGGCGTAAAGCAGTTCGGGTCCAGCTCTGCCAGTGGTATGCGCTTAGGTTTGAAGAACGATTCAATAGGCGTGCCTTTCCTGATGTCGTCGGAGGAGACAGTACGACGCGCTTGAAGGTGTGGCCGAGGTGTTGACCATGGTGCCAAGGTTGAAATCATCTTGTGTTCGACAATAATGGGTTCTTTTGTCATCGGGTTTAGATCTCCCCGTGCAACCCCTTGAGCAAGTGTCGGCTCGACATAAGCCCCAATGAATGGAAGCTTAGTTTCGTCGATGGGTCGCTCTGGTGCAGTATGGAGAACAAGGGTGAGTGCTTTGGGGCAAAAGACTCTTTGATGGAGAAAGGTGAGTTCAGCTCGGTGAAAAGCCTCCAAATAATCTTTTGGCACGTGGTATTTTCCGTCGAACTGGAGCATTCTTACCACCTTCTCTATGGTCTTGTGTTTCCGTACCATTCTATATGCTGTCTTCAGGCCCATATTGCTTATGCTTGCAAGGTAGTCGCACCCACTCAGAATGGCCATACATCGAAACTCCGCATCGGACCATCCGGTCAGATTGATTTCTTTACATGCGCAGAAGTCGGCCCTGTTGATTTCAACACAATTTCCATATTGGTCCAGCTTGGTCAAGAGGCATTTGGACCCGAAGACGAGGAGATCCGAGTCCTCAGACAGAATTCCATCTATCACCCCCTGCTTCTCCAGATATGCCATCTGAGCGTCAGCCTCGTAGGGAGCAACAATATACTGCACACCAATTTTCTTCAACTCATCGATCAGTTGGCGGGCCATTTCTGGAGTCACATCCACAGCTTTCTGAAGCTCCAAGAAGGCCTGGGAGGTCTTCCCTGCCTTGAGCAACTCCAATCCCGCATTTCGACAGTCCGCTCGACGAGCTGCTCGATCTTTTTCCGTAGCTGCCTTGCTGGGAAGGTAATCCCCATCGAAGATCATAAAAGGGGTAACTCCAAAATGCTGCAACATCCGGACCCGGTGCATGGCAAAGTCCACGAATCTATGTACACTCAGCACTTAATATCGACATCCATACCACACTCCTTACTTCTTCGTCGGTCTGCCCATTGCAAGGTCCATGGCACAAGCCACAGCTCCGCGGTGGAGCCAGCCATATGCATCAACGCCAATTGTCTTGCCCTCGAACTTCTTCAGACTGACGGATTTGTGGATGGATTTCAGCAAGGGAAGAAGTCCTGCATCGTTAGTCGAAACACGTTCAGCGTAGAATCAGTTTTTACCATTGATGCCCATGTCGTCAGCAAGGTGTGCAAAGTGCACGATCTTGCACAGAGGGAAATAATACTACAACCATATAGATGACGATATACCTCTGGGATCACAGCACAGACGAAAGAGGTGTAGGTTGTAGGAAAGGGTCGGGCGAAGAACGGAATTGTCGTATTCACTGCGCCCGGCGGACCTGTGAAAGTGAATGTTAGAAAGTAGAACGGATTTTGTCAATATGCTGGTGCTGTAAGATATCTCCACTCCAGTCTCAAAGTCTCTTGGCGATGTCCCCGAACGCGCTTGGGACGCGACTGGCCCGGCAACGGCAACGGCAACGGCAACGCCCCTGGCGTCATCGGCTCGCTTACTTACAACCCCTGACCCGAGCCCGAGCCCGAGCCCGAGCTGCAAAATGATTGCGGCGGGGCCATCTTGAGATGAACCTCAAATACAAGTACGGATATGATACAAGTATCACACATCTATCATTTGCAGAGTCGGAATCAAACTAATCTACAGTTGTGAGAGCTAGGTGCGTTCGGACCCACGCCGTGAGACTGCCCTGCTTGTAGAAGCCGGACTAAGTTTCAAAAAAGAAAAATTTACCAATCATGCCCAAGGCTCTGGAGAAAACCCGCAAGAAGATTGCAAAGAAGAAGGGCAATATCACTGCTTTACACGAGAACTCACGAGACTCGCAACGATTACAGAGAGCAAAGCTGCGAGATGATAAGCTCACACGAGTTGCGGCATCGAGGAGGAAACATAATCAGCCATTGAGTACATACTATACCGTATCTAAGATGTGTAGCAGGAATTGATACATTGCAGTCGAAAGAGCTGCCTACTTCCAAGAAGCAATCCGAGACAACAACAGCCAGCCACTAAATCTACAGGCTATTCGATCGCTCATACACACGTTAGCTTTCTTGTCCAAACAGAGAGCACATACTGAAACTCAGCTAGCTTTGTACACCAGTACGATGAGGAAATGAGCCAATTGAAGAGCGAGCGCCGGTCAGGTAGACCTGCTAGCACTCGAGAGGATTTGTTGAGAATGAAAATTGCTACGGATGAGAAAGAGTACAGGATGGGTTTTTGTATGACTTCGTCGGACTCTAACAAAACAGGGCTGACGAGCGATAGATCTACCAGATCTGACGGATGTTGACAACGTCACTCTTCTTGATCGATGGGAAGGCGCATGGTCATATCTATCAACATTGAAATGGGTGCGGGTCACAAGCGAGGGACGGGTTCAACCCTCTCAGTTTCCGCCGAAAGGCCAGTCATAGTCTCGCCTTCAGGATCCAACCACACAACCTCTCGGCTGTTTATCTCACCTTCGAAAAGCCTATCCAGTCGAGGTTGAACCAAGAAGGACCGGGAGCTCCTCTTTTGTCTGTCCTCATCCCTTGGATGGCGGATACGTACTCGTCCTCTGGAGGAATGTTGAGATTCCTGCTTGGAAGAGACGTCAATATTTGAAGATGCAGAGGCAACTTCCGTTGACGCATTTCCAGGCACGGTGCCCTTAGGATAATGAAAACTGTTCCTGGCTTGTTACCATGTGTGCCCTCGCCAACATACCATAATCGGGGCCAGCGTGGAGCTAGCAAGATCGCGAAGGAACCAGTGCTGCGTCATAATTAGCCGGGAGACGAAATGATGAGGAAGACGAGGTATATGAGGTTGCAATCATAGCTAGACTTGGCATCCAGCATCTAGTAGGCAGTTGTGACAGTGTGGGTTCATTATATAGCTCGGCTTGACTGAACATGGACTCCAATCAATTACTATGGTCTCAGATACTGCAAAAACGTCCACAAGACCAGGGATCTGAAGATCGTCTACCTACCTCTTTCAACTCAATTTGAAAGTTTAACCGAGAGTCGATCACGTGATATGGGAGACTCTGCAGAGAAGGTTTTGGCGGACTGGCTTTGGAAAAAGCTCGTAGACTTCTGTCCCAAGAAAATTGTCTCCACATCAACCCAACTTCTTGCCAATCCACATCCTACTAAAAGACTTCAATCATGATGTCAAGTAGACTCTTCTTGCGCTCAGCGCCGAGGACAGTCTCAAGACTAGTAACATCCGCAGTCCGACGACCAATTGCTCGTCCTATCTTCTCATTCCGATCAGCATATACGCCATCAAGACTTGCCACACGTGCAGCCTTCTCGACCTCAATATCTCGAAAAGAAAGCGCCGGCGAGAGTGATGCAGAGTTAATAGCAAAATTGGAGAATGAGATACATGTCGAGGAGGATTTGAAGAGTGATGTTTCGATACCGACGAGTATTAACGACTTTCTTGAGAATGGGCCCTTTCAGGTTCACGACACTCCGGGAAAGGAAGAGGTGGTTCTGACGAGGGATTTCGGTGATGAGAAGTAAGTCAACTTCTATAGCTACCACTAGTATATGATAATGACATATTATTACAGGATCAGAGTCTCATTTTCCATCTCCGACCTCAACGCCATGGCCGACCAAGAACCAGACTACAACCAACAAGACAGCGCATTAGGCGACGAAGAAGACCTTAGCTCAGAAAACATCAACCAAGGCGACAAGAACTTCAAGCAAGCTGCCGAAGACCAAATCTCCGCCGCCGATAACGAAGGCCAAGAAGTCGAACAGTCAGAAGGCGAACAATCTTTCCCGTCCGGCCTCAACATCACCATAGAGAAGCCAGGAAAGGGATGTCTGACCGTCGAAGCCACCGCTCAGGACGGCATGATTATCCTTGAGAATGTCGGCTACTACAAGAATATTGAGCATGCTCTTGCCAAGAATGCGGAGAAGACGCATGAGAGGGATGAGTTGTATGTTGGACCACCGTTTGGGAATCTGGACGAGGATTTACAGGTATTGATGGAGAGGTATTTGGATGAGAGGGGAATTAATGCTGCTCTTGCGGTATTTGTGCCCGATTATATCGATATGAAGGAGCAGAAGGAGTATGAGAAGTGGTTGAAGAATGTGAAGGGTTTCTTGGAGGCATAGTTGGTGTCCGGTGAGGTTGGGGAACTGTGGTGAGGTCAGATGTATCATTTCCGCTCCTGTTATATAGAATGGTTGTACAATACATGGTGCACTTGCACTATACGCCAGCTAATGCAAAGATCTGGATCAACACTACCTGCAGCTGTACCGTTAATGAACGTCTGGACGGAACTGCGATGCTATCTGGCTATCAATCCTTCACCCAGCGCATTATCCTAAGTAATTGCTTGACAATTTCGATGCACGGAAGGTTTCGTCTAAACAAAGATCTGAGTAGCATAAATTTCGAAGAAAATGATGGATTTTGATTAAGTAAAGAATATTCATTCAGCAGTATACAGGGCTTGAACCCGTAATATCACTGGCGATGAGGTGCGAGGCCCATGACCCCTGCCACACTTCCAATAAATTACCGCCGACAACCATCTACAAAGGCATCAAACGCCTCGCTAATTCATACCCCATGACCCTTCACAAGCATCCACACAGTACTCATAAAGCCAACTAAAAGTCGAACGAACACCATTCTCTCTTGGGCGGTAACAAAGGCATCAGCCCATTGGCAAAGCCGTGCGTTTGCTGGAGGTTCATATAAACACTTTTCGTCGCATCATCGTAGAGACGCTCATCAAGCTCCGTATTCGGATCATGCTTTGGTGCTCCATCGGGAAACCATATCTTTTCCCATCTTCCGTCCCTTGACTGTACCCCCGGAACGTCTTCTTTATACAGCACACGCTTGCCCTTGAACATGCTGAGTTTACCATCTGGGCCTTTGGTGCTATAGGTAGAGACGTTCAAGGGATTGCCCCCTGCAGCGTGGCCATTGATTTCTTGATTCGGGAACCCATTTGTAGTAGCCGCACGTAAAGGATTCTGTGATGATGTTCCGATTGGGTTAGCAGTAATGGGAGGGGCTCCGAAAGGATTCGGTCTTGGTGCTTGGACGGCTAACGGGTTTGGATTTGTACTCGCTGGCGATGCTGGTGCTGCAGGTGCTTGAGCTGATGCAAATGGATTTGGTGCAACAACGGGCGCGATGTTAGAGACTGCTCCAACAACAGGGTTTTCTCGTATAGGCGAGGGAACTCCAAAGGCCGTCGCAGGTGTAGCATTCGACGTGACTGTTCCGAATGGGTTCGCTGGAGCACTTGTATTTACCGCACCAAACTTATTCGTCTGACCTGATGGCTGACCAAAGGAATTTGAAGATTGACTTGGAGCCGGTCCAAATTGGGTGGGTTGCGCACCTGGCAACGTACCGAACGGACTGGGTTTCTGATGCTGTTGTCCGGCTTGCGGGTTGGTGTTCGCGAATGAAGAAAATAGGGCTGTTGCTTCAGTACTGCCGCCAAAAGCAGATCCAGCTATAGGGTTGCCAAAGGGAGTGTGCTTGTCTCCCAACACAGAAGGTCTTCCAAAAGCGCCATTTGAACCCAATTGTGAGTGTGCCCCAAAAGCACTTTGTTGTTGGCCAAGAGCAGAGGACTGGCCAAACGCACCAGCCGCAGGGGGTCCTGAAGGTGCTCCGAACGGATGTGGCTTCTGACCAAGGGCTGAAGGTTGACCAAAAGCACCTGTTGTAGAAGACGCTGCACTGGGTCCAAACGGATTTGATTTCTGACCCAACGCTGATGGTTGCCGGAATGCACCAGCTGCAGGTCCAGAGGGCGCTCCAAATTGAGTCGGTCGCTGGCCCAGCTCTGAAGGCTGCCCGAACGCTCCACTTGTAATCGGTGCTGAAGGTGCTCCAAAAGCAGGTATTGGCGCTGGCTGGCTTGCCTCACCAAACTGATTACTAGTGTTCTGACCGACTTGTTGTTGTGACAGTACATTAGGTTGACCGAATGGATTAGATCCACCAGTATCAAGATTCGGGCCTTGCGTAGGATGTTTGCAGATATCGAACCTATTCGGATGCTTGTTCTCAGCGCTGACTATGTAGTCGATTGCACCATCTAAGTCGTTCAAGGCCGTCTTCATTTGTTGCTCTGCTTCATGGTATAGTTGTTGCGCCTCGTCTGCCTGCGGAGCTTTCAGTAATCTGATACAGTAGGATTGGAAGCGTGACATACAGCTTGCTGTGGATTGCCCCTTGCTCTAGCCTCGTAGTGACGCAAACGCATCTCCTCGAAGCTCTGCTCCCGTACTAGACCTCCGAACAATTGCTCCGGGGCTTCTCGGACTGGTCCATATGCAGATAGAATCCATTGTGGCTTCTCTGTCGACAGGTCTGTTCGTATAGCATCCTTATCCAATCGATACACATTCCGAGCTGCGGACGCTCCATCTCAACGTTAGCCAGTGCTCCGGATGAGGAGGTGGAGACTCACATCCGGCCCAGTGGTTGCTGCGAGTTTGGGAGTTGCTTGGGGCCTCTAGCGCAGAGAACCGATTCCCAGAAGAATATCCTCGCGGGGGATGCTCGAAACGACAATTGTCTTGATAGTGTAAGGTGACATTCTGAAGAGGTGGGAAATCCGGTACCTCCGTATTTGCACGATCCTTGAGCCCAGAATTTGCATACTTGAGGCATGTTGTTGAAGATCTGTTCCCCTCTACAAACAATGGGAGGTTGGAGTGTACTGTAGGGCCAGCACTTTCCGTCGCAATTTGACCGCAAGTGCATGCAATGTATAGGAGTCGCTGTATCGAGGGTACCTGATGTCCCTTCGATGAATACAAACTTCGTAGTTGCGCTCTATCGAAGCTGAAATGGAATTGAGTTCTTTGACCACGCGACTTCCGGCACCGCGTCTCGGTTGGTCAAGGCCGAGGAGGTTTAGTAGACAAAGCAAGAGTTTGCGACTGTTTGTCTGTTATCCGAATAATAGAAGTAAGAAGCTCCTCGTGATTCTCAGACAGCTCCTACAGTAGAGAATTCTCTTCGAAACAGATGTCAACAAGGTTGAGTCAGTGAAGTAGATGCGATGTACAGAGATACTGTATGTCTTTCGGAAATTATGAAGGTGAGCCTATTATCAACAAATAGGACTATCAGGTCATGTTTTCACTGTATCCTAATCTATACTACTCCCAACTCCACCCGCTCATGCTACAATTGTTTGTTTCTCCGTGGTACCAGCCATGTGCTCAGGATGCTGCCCGAGACCCAAGCCCTTTGTTGGCAGTGGCAATCAATGAATTCCAATCCAGACCACCAATGGCTCTACTCGTTGGGCCTTTGAGAGCTGAAGCCTCCAGAACCTTCCCAGTGCCAATCATCCTCATCATCAAAGCAGCTTTGCCAGTCTGTATGGACCTGCCCTCTCCCCGCAATAGATAATTCTCAAACCATGCTTCCTCTTGCTTTGTCATGGGCAACTTGACAAGCTCCAAGCTTCTCTCTGCGGTAGAAGTATTGGGCTGGTTAGCCAATGCAAGCGCTATGAGCATTTCGAATAGGTGCTCCTGTGCGTGTTCAGATTGAATTCGACAGAAGTAGAAGGCTTCGGTGACACTGGTCCTAGCCACTGCTGAGAATAGACTCTCAATGGCTGCTTGTTGAGTTAATGCAGGCAAGACGGAGTAATAATAAGCCAAGGCCAACGTCAAGTCATTCTGCTTTGCGTGTTTTACAAGGACGATCAAGATTTCGTCGGCAAAAGTTGGGATCAAGGATGGATGTGTAAGATATTGAAGTGAGGTCTGGAAATGTAAGCATAACCTCTTCATCCTATGCCCATTCTCAGCGGACCTCAAAGTCTAATCGATCCAAATGCCAAAGTCCCTTCATGTAAATTTGATACTTCCGAGGTAGAAAGGACCTCCTCTCAAATTCGTCAGATAGCTTTCTCGGTTCACTTGGGACATCGCAGTCGAGCAGTATGTAATAGAGCACAGAGATCTTGTGATGATCAGCAGCACCGCTATCCACAATGCCTTTATGAAGGTTCCTAAGCTCGTCATGCGATTTTGGCGGGTATAATTTGGAAGCTGTTGCAGTGTGTCAGTAGAAGTTGAATAAATAGTCAGGCTGCTGCTCACGTCTCTTGATCCCCATCAGCCTAAGGACTTTGTCAACAAACAAACCTTCCAGGGCCTTCCTATTGCTCTGAATAGTTTGGGCGTCTGTCAACCCATACGCGCTGCCTGAATCGAAGCCAAAAACCTCGTCGAATGTCTGCCAGCTGTACATGCTATCAGCCATCCTAAGCTAGCTATAGATAGGTTCAAGCGCGGAATCTCATATGATGAGGGTGAAGCTCGTGTCCTTAGAACTTGAGCCGAATTACGGAACCCAACCGCGGATTTGCCGAATGCAAGCGCGCTTCTGTGCCGAGGAAGTAAACAAACCGCGACTTTTGAAAACAACATTGCATTGAAACGACCATACAACCGGGAACCAAGCCAGCGCAGTCACATGCCTGTGTGGTATAGTTTTGCCTCTTATTCCTTGAGCTGATATATCGCGAAAGCATGGATGCGAAATTCCTTTAGAGCCCACCCGCTGAAGTACAATCATAAGGGACAATCACAATGTCCCTATCTCCAGTCCGAGCATCAAAGCGAGCTGCGGCTCGTCGAAAACCGGTGGTGGATGAATCAGACGACGAAGAATCGGTGCAGCTAAAGATCGAGGAAGACGACGAGGAAGATTTCACTCCAGCTTCGAAGCGAAGCCCACGGAAGGGCCCTCAGTCTAGACGAAAGACAGGCAGTACAGATACGGAGCCACCTCGAACGGCAGGCAGGCGCGCAAAGACGAGTTTGATAGAGAATGTCGAGCCATCCAGAATCTTCGATCCAGAGACGATAGCCTTACAAGAGCCAGAATCGCCTTCCAAAAGAGCGTCACCTCGCAAAAGGAAGAGCGCGCCCTTGAGAAAACCACGACTCTCGCCGACACCCGAACTAGCCGCTTCACTACCCACTCCGCAGCCCTCACAGTCTCCCGAGCCCTCTGGTTCACATGGCACAGCCCTGGCTGACATTACTGAGACTGTCAACAACCGACCACGGACTGCAGATAGCCAGACTTCAATAGTCAAGCCCATCAATCCATTGGACACCGTTCTGGAAAGGCCAATGGATATAGTGCTAAAGTCAAGGTCAATAGCAGCCCCAGTAGTTGAGGATACTGGTCCTAAAGCTAGAACCATGATCACCTACTTGATTCTGACGAATTTCAAGAGCTACGCTGGACGTCAAGAAGTGGGCCCTTTCCATGCATCATTTTCGTCGGTCGTAGGACCAAATGGCTCTGGGAAATCTAATGTGATAGACTCTCTTCTGTTCGTTTTTGGATTCAGGGCTAGCAAAATGAGACAAGGAAAGATATCTGCATTGATCCATAATTCAGCTGCATTTCCAAATCTTGATTTTTGCGAGGTAGCTGTGCACTTCCAAGAGGTGATGGACCAGGTAAGTACAGCCATGATAGCATAGGTCGGTATGCTAACCACGACCCAGCCGAACGGACCGCCTGAGGTCATTCCCGATTCTGATCTTGTTATTTCCAGACGGGCGTTCAAGAATAATTCAAGCAAATACTATCTCAACGGAAAAGAGTCAAATTTTACAGTGGTGACTACTTTACTCCGCAACCGAGGCGTTGATCTCGACCACAAGCGGTTCTTGATTCTTCAAGGAGAAGTTGAGTCTATCGCTCAGATGAAACCCAAGGCAGCAACCGAACACGATGATGGGCTTCTCGAGTATTTGGAGGACATCATTGGTACCTCGAAATACAAAAGTCCTATAGAGGAGTCAGCTGCAGAGGTGGAAACCCTGAATGAGGTTTGCGTTGATAAGAGTGGTCGGGTCCAACATGTCGAGAAGGAGAAGCACAGTCTTGAGGACAAGAAGAACAAAGCACTTGCGTATATCAAGGACGAGAATGAGCTGACAGTCAAGCAATCTGCGCTCTATCAAATTTACATTGATGAGTGTGGTGACAATCTCATGGTCACCCAAGAAGCAATAGATCAAATGCAGGGGCAACTAGATACGGAATTACAAAAGCACCAAGGCAACGAAGATGGAATCAAGCAGCTCGGAAAGCGGTATAAGACAGGCCAGGAAGAATGCGATGCCGTTGAGAAGGAGACACAAACCATTCTCAAAGAGATGGCTGAATTTGAGCAAGAACGAGTCAAATTCGAGGAGAAGGTGAAATTCTTACAGAACAAACAGAAGAAGCTGGAAAAGACTATCAAGACGTCCGAGACTGGATCTGCTGATGCTCATGGCACCATCGAGGAGTGCAACACGGCCATCGAGACCGCTGCTGAGCAGATTGCCCTACTGGAGAAGAAGAAGAAATCAGAGGAGGCGGAGCTGGGAAAGATTCGAGATAGTCTCAAAGGGAAAACGCAAACGTTTTCTGACGCGATAGCTACGAAGCAAAAATCATTGGAGCCATGGAACGAGAAGATCAATCAGAAGCGATCAGCAATCGCTGTCGCAGAGAGTGAATTATCGATCCTGCATGAGAAGGCCAATGCTGGCGCTGTGGCGCTAGAAGAGATGCAAGCGAAGATGTCCAAGATTGAACAACAACGAAAAGACAAACTTGCCGAGATTGAGAACTGCAAGTCGGAACGGTCGAAGTTGGTGAAGGAAGCAGGCAAAGTGGAGTCTGATCTGGCCAAGCTATCTCAGAAGGAGCCTGAACTCAGAGCGCAACTCTCTCGCGCTCGTCAAAGAGCAGATGAGGCTCGTGCTAGTCTTTCGAATACCCAAACGCAAGGAAATGTGCTGTCCGGGCTTATGCGTCTTAAGGAATCTGGCCGTATCGACGGCTTCCATGGTCGACTAGGCAATCTGGGCACAATTGATCAGAGATACGATGTTGCAATCTCAACAGCCTGTGGGGCGCTTGATAATTTTGTGACGGACACAGTGGAGGGCGGACAGCAATGCATCGAGTACTTGCGCAAGACCAACCTTGGTCGAGGGAACTTTATGTGCCTGGACAAACTTGGAGACCGGGATCTATCTCCAATCGATACGCCCGAGAACGCGCCACGACTTTTCGATCTAATAAAAGCTAAGGAAGATAGATTTCGTCCAGCATTCTACCATTCACTTCAGAATACTCTGGTTGCCAAGGATCTTGTCCAGCCAAATAGGATAGCGTACGGAGCAAAGAGGTGGAGAGTGGTAACTCTTGATGGTCAACTGATCGATAAGTCCGGAACCATGTCTGGGGGAGGTAATTCCGTCAAGAGAGGGCTGATGTCCTCAAAGCTCGTTGCCGAGACCTAAAAAGAGCAGGTCGCAAAGCATGAAGAAGATCGAGATACGCTGGAACAGGACTTTCAGCATTTCCAAGAACAACAGAAGGAACTGGACTCTAGGCTTAGGGATCTAAACAGTGAGATTCCACAACTCGA
>Ga0115846_100271_pt1 | contig 27655 bp, 25 predicted proteins | sample InSIn5gowninarea_2_FD_83860 | JGI IMG/M metagenome (GOLD analysis project Ga0115846, IMG submission 83860) | reverse complement strand
TAGAAGAGGCCAGAATTGGTGTAGATATATGTGGTGTGAATGATCTCTCTTCCGCTCTGAACTCTGCAGCCTGTTTGGTGCAGAACTCTGTGATAACCGTCTCGATTGGGTTTCCCCCAACATGGCGATCAAGTATCGTTCTTACCCAAGACACCATGCACCCTTCCTGACCGATACTCAAGCATTGATCTTTACACCGCTTAGTCCTTGACAACGATTCATGGAGGCCAGACCGTTGTCTGATTCGTGGAACAAACGCAAAGCGGATCCAGACACTGTAATTTGCGTCGGTGAGTAGGTGCTTTGATCAAGTTTCTTGACACCATGGTTCATGCGCAACCACGAGGCGCCGTGTCGGGCAAGATGACTGTTAAAGCACTTAAAGTCGTGACCTCGTTCGTCTTGATGTCTGTCTTGCAACCAAACAAACCCGTGGGAACAGGTCAAAGACTTCAAAGCCGTCCTTGTTTGTCACTCTAACACTCGATTGCTGTCAGCAAGATACAAAACCGACGAAGTTCTCAGCAAGCCCCTGAACACTTCTGTTCTATCTTTACCTACACTATGGCTAATATAGGAGCTTTACTTAACCCGATGGTGGACAACAAGCATGAGGCCGCTCCACCACAAACCCCCAAATCAAGTCCTTCTACTAAAGACTGCTCAACTAGCCAGTCAAGAAAGAAAGTGAAGCTTACCAAAGATGCTCCAGTCTTTGCTAGAGGCGATGTTCGAGGTGCATGTCGCTTTCCTCCAGACGAGTATCAGGACGATGAACTTGCCGCATATCATCAACAGTTCGAAGTCACTCCGATGGGTACGATTGCTGAGTTTCCTCGACACATCCCCTACAACAGCGAGAAAAAGACATTTCTTGAAAAGACTGGCCGCGAATATCTCGAAGGTATGTGCTCACCCCTGGCTAATATCCTCAATTCTAGCTGACGTCGTCCAGTCTTTCAGTATACTTTCAAGAAACCTGGTGACGAGCAGATGTACTCGATGCTGTGGGATTACAATATTGGACTTGTAAGGACGACACCTCTGTTCAAGTGCATGGGTCATTCAAAGGTATGCTCTGACTAGATCAAGGCCTGATAAAACTAACCGTGACGAGACAACCCCAGCGAAAATGTTGAACCGAAATCCTGGACTGAAAAACATCTGTCATAGTATTACAGGTGGCGCTTTAGTGGCCCAAGGTAGACCAATCCGTCAAGTATGAAACGTGTTGTTGATATTAGATAGGATACTGGATCCCACATGCAGCAGCAAAGGCTATCGCAGCCTCATTCTGTTATGAAATCCGCCATGCACTCACCCCTGTCTTCGGCCAAGACTTTGTCAAGTTGTGCATCAAACCTGGTGATGATAAGTTTGGCGACATGACAATTGATCCGGTTATCACAGAGTTCTGCACCAAACAGGCTGCAGAGTTCAGAGCGGAAGAGAGATCATTCACACCACATATATCTACACCAATTCTGGCCTCTTCTAGTCCGAGTACTCCATCCCACAGTCGTCGCAACGTCAGAAAGCCCAAGCCTGCTCGTCCAGTCAACAACTACATCAGCCCGTACCTAGCAAGTCCGTTCATGTCAGACTCATCAGACTCCGAGTCAGATGATAACTACTCAAGCTCAACTCTAACACCAGAACCAACTTATGCCAACGTCTTCACTCCAGTCAACACTCCGAGAGTCACTCCGCGTTCCGTCCCGTATCCAGATAGGAAACTTCCCACGCCTCATGATATCCTGTCGCGAAGCAACTACCAATCTCGTGCGAACAACGAAATACTGTCTCCTCCACTGAGTTCCAGTCGACAGTCATCGCCAGCCATTTCTCCAAAAACAATCCCTGCACAACCAGTCACATCTATTCCGTTCCACAACACCGGTGCTCATGACTTACTGTTGGCAGAGGATATACAGCTTGATCCGAGCTTAGTTTCGTGCATTCCAGAGGCAGATAAGGAAGCGGCTTACATTCTCTTGAGCATGAAGCTGCAGAAGAGCCCTCAAGAAGTCGCGAGAGGAATGGGAGTGACATTGCCATTGTATGGTTCCCATGGCAGGAAGAAGCGTTGGAGCTCCGCATGAAGGGGGCCAAGATTGTGGTGATTGCTGGTTGAACGGTTGCGTTCTCTCTTCATTGAGTACAAATTGGTATTGGATTGAGAAGTATGACAGTTGAATTTTCACTTCTGCTTTCAAGACTTTGAAAAGGCTTATGGTAACAGTGACTTCAAGATAAACCTTTTCAATGACCTGCAGTGCTCAGATGTGACCTTTTGCTGATTGGATGCCTTCCATAACCATTTTGAAGCCATACCTGAGCTACTGTTGATGTTTGCTCAGGAACGGAGTCCACTATTTAAAGAGTGGCCATAGAGCATCATTCAATAGTTGAGGCTATAAGTCTACATACCTAAACACATCCATCCCAAGTGCGTCAGACAGGGAAAGACGTCGTCCCATGACTGCCTGCCACCAGTCTTCTATTCAAGTTTGGGCCAACTGATCACTGTCATCCTTCCTGAGCATGGCCTTCGCGTCTGCAGAGCTCCTGCCTCATCGGTATAAATCGACGCGTGCCTTCCTTACTTCACAAAACACGGTCCAGGACATTTTCTCACCTCACTTTTCCCTATTTCTTCACACTATATTGCCTGGCACTGCATGCAGCCTTGATCCATTCATACTGCATCTCCTGTATCTGCGTGATCATGGTTGATACTGTTATGGAACCTCGTACAGCTCCTCCTCGATCCCTATTCACATGTCGGTATTGGGCTTTAGGTCCAGCCTGTCCGAACCTCAATTCATACGGTACTGATGTCTGCACATTTGCACATTGGGACACCGGCCTTCTGGCATCTGATTTCGAGCAAAGAGGGACTTGTCGGTATTGGCTCCAAGGCCGCTGCCACAAAGGTGAGAGTTGCTGGTATGAGCACCGCGATACAGGTGTCGATGGACTGTATCAAGGGGGTAAGCATTTTTCAAGGTCCGAACTCGTGTTGTAGTCTACTAAGAACCTGTAGCACTCTCATTGACAGGGTTCAACCTCGAAATTGTCAATGCAGTCAAATCTGCTCACAACTTCAACGATGACCGCACCCTTTTCGATTTCATCTGGGCTATCAAGAGAGTTGCAATGAAGTACGCTGAACATGGTTTCAAGTCACCACCACCCAAGGATCCTGTATACCCTGATCGGTATCGGCCGTCTGGTGCAGGTGATAACACTAAGCGAAAGCGACGAAGACCACAACAAACACCTGCCGTTACTCATTCGGTCGATTTCAGGGCCAACATAGTTGTCGCGAGTGCAGCTCGGCAACGCGTTAGGCAGAGGCATTCGAGACGAGTCCAACAACAGCAACATCGTCCTTCACAAACAACGAATCATCGTGAAACAGGCACCAGAAGTGATCCTGTCAATCTATTCTCAGACGACGAAGCAACATCTGGCTCGAAGCGTCAAAAGCTCGCAGCTAGTCCGACTCTTGTTCCACCACTTCAACCAGACCCGGTCATGTCTCAGGTTACCATTCGTAATAGACTCCGAAACGTCAGTAACGTAGCATTTACTCGCGAGGCCAACCTCGTCCCATCGACCCGTCCCAACGAGCCAAGGCACAATGAACTTCGTCAACCATCGCCAGCTTTGGTTGATCACCGAAACCGAGCAGCTGACCAACATGTTCTGGTGGAAAACCTCTGGATCGTCCAGCGGAAGATGGCTAATGCTGGTGGACAAATGCAAAACTGCAGTAGCATCATATGGCAAGCAGTTGAAGAACATGCTCGGATGTTGAAAACCCAAAAGACGATGCCTGTATTGGTAGAGTTGAGCAATACAATTGATCTGATGGTTAAATTTGCTGAAGCAGGTATTAAGCAGGCAAAACGAGTTGTGGAGGATGTCACCTGAGTATCAAGTACAAGCAAGATCTCGACCTAGGTCTTCAGAATAAGAAGCAACAAGGCAAATGAGGGACGGCATTATCATCGTCTCTTGCAGAATAAATATATGCAAAGGGGAAACATATGTGTGAATTACCGGCAAATATGGTAAAACGAGCATAAATGTAGCATAGAGTTGAATCTGTCGATCTCAAGTTCTGTCATCGTTGTTGCTGCTCTTACTATTCTCGAGAGATTTCAGATAGCCATTCCAACTCGACTGCAAAAAGACATGCCTGGTGGGTTCCTCGGCGAGAACACAGCAACGATAGTAACCTGAATGGCAACAACTTGCCAGCAACACTACATCATCCATACTTACATGCATAATCATGATTGTATTCGTCGTAAGAAGGGATTTACATGCCTAGTCTGACTCGTCAGCGAACATATCCGCCGCCTTAGGACGCTGCTTTCTTCCTGCTGGGGCTATCGAGGTTAATATCGGTGCCGCCACAGACAATACTTCCATAGGTTTCAGTTCCGTCGTCCGCGCCCGTCCTGACATGACCATTGCTTTCGTATCGTCGATTGTAGTAGAAATCGTTTCCATCTCCTCATCACTGCTATCGACCATAGACACTCCGTCAATATTATCAAGGTCGACAGTACTGCCATCACCACCCACATCGTCATCATCCTCATCCTCATCAGCCATCGGCTTACCATCAACATCCCCCATCCCCTCATCATCATCAACAACATTCCTCCACCGACTCGTCGCCGTCGCCTTCGCTTTCAGACTATCCCCATCCCTCTGCCTCTCCCTCGCTTCTTGTTCCACCGCCTCCGCAATCCTCTTCTCCTCCTCCGTCAACGGCGGATTGAGAAACGACTGCGTAAAAAACTCCTGCGTAGCCTGCGGGAAAACGCTCCAGCCCTCCCATAGACTAAGCAGGTTCTGCACGCTGCGCTTCCACTTCTCGGCTTTGAGTTTGCCCCATTTGTAGTCTTTTTCGGCGCGGCCGAGTTTTTCAAAGACGTGTTGCGTGCGCAGGCTGTGTTCGAAGAGCGTGCGGTAGCGCCAGGCGTGGCGGACGCCGGCGGATGCGGAGGAGGAGAGGATGTCGGATATTATGTAGAGGCTTACCATTGAGGAGGAGGTTGGGTCTTCTGAGGGTTCGAGGGGTTTGTGTTGGAGGTGCAGGGGGCGGATGACGTTGCGGGTTGTAAGGAGAGCGATTTCGTCGCCGCCGGACCCGGCGTGTTCGATTGCGAAGGCTGTGAGGCGGGCTACGTCGCCGCGGCGGAGTTTGGATGTTGAGTCTGGGAGGCGCGTTAGGAGGTGTGTTAGTTTAGCTTTGGCGAGGGGGTCAAGGTAGCCTGTGCCGTCTTTTGTGAGGTCGTCTGCGGTAGTTGTAGTGAGGCTGGTTGTTGTGTTGTGGTCGTTGTAGCGGCGTGCTAGGTCGCCGGCTCGGTTGTTGTCGTTGTCGTCGTTTTCTTCGTCGGAGGAGTTGTAGTCTTCGTCGCTGACGAAGTCGTCCAGTTGGGTTGTATATTCGAAACGGAGGGCTTCGTCTGGAGGTTGCCAGGAGCTTTGACCTTCGAATAGTACTTCTTGAGTTGGGCCTCGTTGTTTTCGTCGTTTGCGAGCGTCGGTGAGGATTTCCCACAGTCGCCAACGGTAATAGACACCGCCTACGGAGGCTGAGTCCCATAGCCATGACCATTTTTCGTCCTTCTGGATTTCGATTCTTGACATCAATAAAGCCTCAAATTCGGGGCCATAAGTCAGAAGTGCTTCGAGAGTTTTGTGGATAAGCTTGAGCTGCTTGAGGTCCGACGGCGATTGCACTGTGACTTGGGTTTGTGGACCTCGGCTATAAGGGGTCGAGGATGTATAGGATTGTGGAGGTGCGAATCTCTGATTTGGTGGAGGTGCTCTGGATAATGAGGTTTGTTGGACGATAGGTCGTGCTCCGAAAGGAAGATTGTTTGAGGTCGAGGAAAGGACGGCGGCATTGCTCAAGGCTGCGGATGACAGATGTCGGGATATAGACAGCTTGAAACCAAAGCCGAGATACTTGTTCTGAAGATGAGATACCACGGTGTCAATATCTGTTGCTGGAGTTTCCGTCGCCAACGTCACGATCGCTGAGGTCGACTTGCGCTCAGTTGCTGGTCCACTTGGTCCAGCCGCAGGTAGGATCCGTACATGTTCCACGTTGAGAGGAGTGTGCGCGAAGAGGCCTTTGATCACAGCAGGTGAAGTACCTGGCGGCATAGATGATAGATGAAGGGTTGGCTTCGCAGCCACTTTGTCTTCCTCATTCTCATCGTCACCACGGCTTATTCGTCGGTCAACGTGTTGTGCCAAAGCCCCTCCTCTTTCCCTTCTTTCAGCATAGTCGTCGAAGGGTCTTTTCCTGTTATCAGCTGGACCCAAGGATCCAGGACCGCTTCTTGGGAGAGTTCCCGGTCCGCTCTTCAATCCACCGCTTGTAAAGTGTCGTTTCCCAGGTAGAGGTGCTCCTCGAGAGCCATTTCGAGGCACATATCGATCTTCTTCGTCTTCGAAACTGGCTTCGAATTCCTTCAACACGGCAGCAGTCTCCGCCTTCTCTCTTGCACGTTTAGCTTCAGCTTCGGCCTTTTGTCGCTCAAACTGTGTCTTCTTGCTTGGGCCTGTCAATTTAGAAGCGATATCTGGAAACTCCGCCATAACGTCATGCTACAGACATGTCATGTATCCAGAGCAGTCTGGTAGGGCGAGGCAAAGAATGCTGCCTGGCTGTATATGCAACTAACCATGTATCAAACGGTTATTCAGCATCCAGGGACAAATAGCGTAAAACCACCACGCGAACGCTAAATCTGAAAGAGAAAGTCAACACAACGGCAAGGCTGCGGGGACGGTACGCTTGCTTCTCTAGGCGATTAGCAGACGCTTGGTGATCCGTTTCTTCTGCATCTTTGCCTGGCAGACCTGGTGAGTTTAGCTCCCGACATGTCGACTTCACTCTCCTGTGACCCACGGCTCCTCGGAATAAAACGCACCGTCAGGGTCGTGACTCATTTGCCAAGAAATTAGACGAGCAACCCCCTTCCTCACTTCGTAAACCATCTGTTAATGGCTCAAATGATGCCGGTTCTTTTGCTAACCTCTCACTTGTGGTTGAATAAGGCCGATCACAAGGCATGACTCTTCGACCTCCACCAGGACCGACACAACCTCATCTGCAACGTTTCAAGCAGGGATCGGCAAGACTGTTCGTCCAGTCCCGCCTTCTGGAAAAGCAGTAGCCTGGAAAGTGCCGGGTCCTTGCATTGGACTGCTGTTGTCAGTGGCTGCCTCTAACCGTTTTCTCTGAGCTTGTGCCAAAGGGCGTCAAGGAGAGTAAATGGCTCTGATGTTCATCACTTGTTGTGCTAAAAGTAGCTTAACTGCTTTGCTCCATGGCACCAATACTTGGATACCTGACACGTGCTGCCACTCATCTTGGGCAGGCCAGTGAAGGTTGATAATAACATAGAAGCTTGCCACGATGCCAATACAATTATGTTACTGTTCATGTTATTACTTGTTCCACCTTCGCGATGATTTTGGATATATCGATGCTAACACCTGATGACCAGTTCACTCCCGAATGTCCTAATTGGTCAACTCATGAATGGCTAGACTCAAGTACTAGTCCTGAGGAGGCCTTTCTAGATAACAACCACCGAAAGCAGAGTCGTACACTCGCACCCAATCTCACAAGGCGGTCTCACAAAAAGTCGAGAAATGGATGCTTCTCGTGTAAGACCCGCAAAATCAAATGTGACGAAACAAGACCAATATGCACACAATGCAAGATCAAGTCAGTCTTCTGCGAATATCCTTCACATATGCCGAAGAGGGACATGATAGCTTGTCGCCGACCTACACAAATGCTTGCTTCCTCACCCTCAGCCACTCAATTCAGCATGAACGACATGCAATTCTTCCACCACTTCCTCACAATATCCTTTCCTCACCTCCCTCTCGGCAATGACGACGTCTGGCTGCGCGACATTCCCCAGTTCGCCCAGGAACACACCTATCTAATGCACGCCATCCTTGCTCTTGGTGCTTCTCATCTCAATCGCATGGTTCCCAACACCAACTTCTCCAAGGAGGCGCTCATACATCGTGGTCATGCCATCAATGGCCTGAACACCTGTATGGCAAAGACTCAACATGCCTATGGCGAGGCAGACGCTATGCTGGCAACTTGTTATGCTCTCACATTTCAATCCTCCTATATGCCAGACGGACTCTCCGACTTCGTCATCTTCGTCCGCGGCTGCGCCTTAGCAACCGGCAAGATCCGGGAAGAGAACGCACCCACAGCATTCAACCTCTCACCAAACCGGCACCACGATGTCATCCGGCCACGGCTAAAGTCCCTCCCATCTCTGAACCCCACACATCTAGAACAAGGCCTCACAGCCCTCGACGAACTCCAAGTCTACCTCCACCACGAAGCCGAACACAAGTTCTACCTCAGCATGCGCGACGTCTTCGTACACCTCCAACAATCCTCTGCTTCCGGGTACCTGATGTTCATGAACATGTACCGTGTCTGGTATGATTTAGACCACGACTCCTTCAAAGTCTTCCTCGACACTTCCAATACAACCATTCAGATCCTCCTCGGCTTCTTCATCGGTATACAAATGCTCATGGCGCCATTGACGGCACATAGTTGGCCGACCCATGCGAATACAGCGGGAAGTCAGACGTTGATGGGCATAGCGGATTGGATGGAGGATGTGACGAGTAAAGTGCCGGATGAGTTGCAGTGGCATTTGAGTTGGAGTAGAGGGTTGGTAAGTACAGTCATTGCGGAATTGAGCGGGTTGCCGTATGCTGGACCGCCGGTGTTGTTCATTCCCAGTGCTGCTGGTGACGAGGAAGGTAGTCACAATGCGAGCGAGGCTGGGGATGGTTAGAATTGAGCTGATCATTTGCTGTTATTCGGCTGTACAAGTATCTATGTAAAGGAGTTTCGGCATATGTTGATCTGATTCCCTGTTCATGCTATGTGTTGTTTGTCTACAGAGCTAGGACGTACTGCATGGGACAACTCTTTCCATTTCTATTTTGGTGGCATCTTTGCTACAAGCGAGCGAGCGTTCAATAGCTTCCTTTCAAGATTCCCATCTCCGATATACTCATGTAATATATCACAATCAACGCCGGAAGGTCATCAGCGGCGCAACACACAATGTCCTCCACCCATGCCGCATAACTCGTGCGAAACACTGCTAGAATAAAAAATGCCAATATGAGTGAATCTAATGAGGGGGCAAGGGGAGATACAGTCGAGGATACAGGACAGTACTAAGACATCTGTACGCGTGCTCATTTACATTTACGTATATGTGGCTTTTGCTTGATAGACGAATTCACGCTAACGTCGGATTAAGAGCATGTTTGGAGTGGTGGGATTAGATATATTGTATTGATCTTTGTGATCAGTATGCTGCTATGGGATGGTTTGTAGTCTATCATGTATCAACTGCGTTTGGAGGCATTGAAAATAATTCTAAATGATTGTTGGGGAACTAGCTGTTGTAGTTATGCGATGTTGTGGGTGGTAAAGATTGTGATGCCTCGCATTTTGCATGATCGTAGCGCGCGAGTGTTGGTAGTCTTCTTTGGCAGGATATCTATTGTTTCGGAAGCGGAGGTAGTGGCTTGTTTGGTGGTGGACCTGGGCAGGGCGGCATTCTAGGAGGCATACTTAATGATATGAGTCGTTCGAGGTGATGGATGCTATGTTCTGGGGTTTGTTCCTGGTTGTGCTCAACCGTAATTGAAAGGCTGACGACTTGAAGTTATTACTCGGGAGCTAGAGAGTATAGATATAGCAGAATTGATGGCTCATGCTCAAGTATTATGGTTGCGAGCACAATACTCGAAATCATCTCTCTTTGTCTTCGAAGCTCAGGCTTCCGGCATCAGCCCCTGTTCATCCTCATTTTTGTGTGACTGCAAACGTGGAATCCTTTGTTACAGGATGCTGCATTCTCGTTAAGGTGCGATCACGTGACCATTCTCCTCTTTGTTCTTCTTTTCACTGCGGTCATGAGCCACTTCACTGATGTGCCGGTGATGAGGCCGGCCACTTGGCTCTGTTCACGACGAACGTCGAATATTGTTAGCGTAACAGTGCTTCGCAGTGATATGATCATGTCTGAGATCAGTCGGTGAAGATCACACTGCTTGGGACATCCTTCGTAGAATTAACTCCGACTTCACCTTGCTTGACTCTGAGAAACATCGTGTAGTTGGCATGTTCAACCAGACCTAGTGGAGTCTTTCTTCAGTACCGAGGGACTCGCTCCTTCAACACGGACGGTTCTGCCCATACAGATCGAGTTCTTTGTGGCAGAATATGACTAGTTGGTCTCACCATGTGAGTAATCGAAGGGCTCTTGAGTAAGGACTTGCATCAAGTGTTTGATGGCCAAACGTCTGCATATGCACCGAGCACACTTTGACCCCCAGTGTGCATGAAGAGTGCATTGACTGGACGCCCGTCTAAACCATGCTGCGGCGATCGATCAGATGCTGCATAGTCTCGTGCCCAATGCATCATTCCACGCATCACTTTTGCTGTGTAGACCGGGTCGAAGACAAGTGAGTCTGTTGATGCTGCAAGCTCAACTGTTTTAGCAGTATCCTCGTCAAGGATACCGTAAGCGTGACCAACAAACCGGTCATCCAGATTGATATCATCCGGAGTAATGTCAACTTCAGCATCAAGCCCTATAAGTTGTCCTGCCATTCTGGAAAGCCGCAGTATGCGCTCTTCTTGGGACGGTCGAGACTTTCGGGAGACCAGCACTCCTATGATTTTGCGAGGAGGCTTGTTTACGCTAGGCTTCACTTTCTCCATCAGCTTGAAGCCCGCGATCAGCCCTGCTAAGGTAGATCCACTTCCACAAGCAACGAAAAGATAGTCGAAACGGTTGGTACCAGCTAGCTGCCGACCCTGTGCCAACTGTTCCTCTTGAGCTTCGATTTCAAAAGCACAACGTGCGTAGCCTAAACCTCCCAAGAAATGGAGACTAGCACCCGAGGAAATCCAGTATGGAATCTCACCTTGGGCTTTGAGGTCATCAAGAATTGGAATGAGCGGCCCCTTTTCATCACCAGTATCACGTTCATCTGTAAGTAAGACGTTGGCGCCCAGCAATCTGTTTAGCTGAACGTTGCCAACCTTCACGAATGCCTCCTTGTCCTCCGCTTTGCGCAAACCACCTATACCTTTGTGTAATAAGACGGTGCATTTGAGATCCAGCATCCTTGCCATGCTTGCAACCTGTACTGTATGGTTGCTCTGTGTTCCTCCTTCTGTCACGAGCATAGTCACAGCCTTGCCATACTTCTGCTTCTGCGCGAGGATATCAGGAATGATATACTCAAATTTTCTATACTTGTTACCGTAGCATGCGAGAGGCCCTGCCTGATCCTCACGCTTTACCCATAGTGCCAAACCTGGGCTGTCTTGGCCTCGTGGGTAGGCAGATTGGGTAAGCTTGGGCAAGAGATGTATGGGAGAAGGCCATGGATAGCTGAGCATATACCGTGGAATTGCTCCGAATTGTGAAGGTAAGTTGAGGTTATTCATGCTTGTCTGCAATGGAACGAGATCTTCCACAGCTTGTTCGATGATATCTCCTCCAAGGTTTTTGAGACCGCAGTTCATGCACTATTGAGACTTGAAAGCACGGTATTATAGTCGCAGGACCACTTCGTCAGTTCCGGCTCACGACCATTAATATGTCCATCACGTTAGTAGGCAACATGATGTTTGTAAGCAATGATCTCGGAACTCATATCCAAGATAGCCCAACAGAGGTTGGCCATCAAGCAGTACACAGCTCAGTTGCAAGGTATTTGTTCAACCTTCGCACGATTGAGGCAGCTGCCGCTTATCTTAGCCACAAAGAGAATAGCGTATATCGTTGCCAGTGACGCAGGCAGGCCCACTAGATGTTTGTTTAGTGTGGGATATCGCAGTTGTAGATTCGTCGCGATACCGCACCATCTCTTCCACCAAGTTGTAATTCATATTTTGATATCCAAGACAGAGAAGGTGTAGTAGGTACCTTTCAGATCACCAAATAGAACCATTCGATTTGTCACTCGACCTGTCTGCAGAGCATATCTTACATTATGGGTGGTGAGTTTATCCCCGGAGCACGACTTTGATTGAAGCCCTCTAAGAGACTGAATGTCGCAAAGACTAACCTCTAACAGATTTCGCTGTCATCGGTCGTGAGTCTCATTCAGCGTCTTTGTTGTCACGATAGACTCACACAAGGCAGAGCAATTCGTCGAATTCTATTACAAATCCTTCGATGCTGATCGCACAAGTCTTGCGGCTCTTTATGTATGGTCGGATGAGTAGTTGAGATTAGGGACTAGGCTGACAGATATGCAGCGGGACAAGTCAATGCTGACTTTCGAGAAGGAGCCATTCCAAGGCACTGCAAACATAATCAACAAGCTTACAGTCAGTACCATTCATGCTTAAGGACGTTGACTGATTTCCTGTCAGAACCTTCCTTTCGTCAAAGTTCAACACAGAGTCGATACGACAGATTCGCAACCCAATGAGCAAGGAGGTATCGTGGTCTTGGTGACCGGTGCATTGATGGTTGACGACCAGCCACAGCCCATGTCATATGTTCAAAGCTTTACTCTTATGCCAGAAGGTGGCAGCTACTTCGTCTACAACGACCTCTTCAGACTTGTTTATCCAGCACAGTGAATGCAGATCAACCCGTTGGATAGGATGTCGTTCAAGTAACGGCTGCGGAACGACAAGGGGCGACACTAGAACGTGCCGAACACCTCCATCCACCAAAGACGGCTTGTTATACACGTCTGCCTGTGCGTGTCAAGCATACGCTGAGGGTTCAACATGGTAAAGACGCAAACCTAGAAAATCGGGCTATGCTAGCTAGATGATGTGGCTTACGGTCTTCATATAATGCATCTGCCTGGGGGAAACGTGGCATGTCGTTTGCAAGACTACCGAAAGCTGTACTACATTAGTAACTAACGTTCCTGACCTATCTCACATGCTTTTCCTCTATGTTCAACTGCCAGCATATATCCTGTTGTTATTGCCCATCAGTCAGAAATTGTCTATTAAAGAAGTTGTGAACCATAGAAGATCAATATCGGTCGCATAACCGATCCCTGTCAGGAGAGCCACGCTGCAAATTCGAACTAAGCCTTATTAGGTAGCCTTCAGGGTCCTTCAGTATTGCACTGTAGGCCTCCCGTATCCTCAACACTAAGCTTGTGCCTTCTGCGGAATCAACACAGTACACAATACCTCATTCACGAATATTGCTCTCTTGGGACACCTCTCTTCGGCCTTGGACACGTCGATAGCGATCGCGAGCGACTGACTCGAACACACGGACACCCGTCTCATTCCGACTGCGCCTTCCCTCTCGGATCCTGTAACGCGAACCGCAACGTTTCAGTTGCAGCGTGCAAGAGGACTCGTCGAGCAACATATACGCGTAAGGACAAGCGGTGCATAGACCGTTCTTGTTATACCACTCTGTACAACAAAGTTCCAATTGCATTTCTTTCTGCATCACGAAAATGTCGGCCTTTGCTGAGGAGCTGAGGTCTCGCAATTTCTCCTTATACGCACAGGTTTGTTCCGCGCACATCCAGGAAACCACTAAGATCTAACTGAGAACAGTGGCTCGGGGTCCTGAGCATCATACTTGGGTTGGCGCTAGGCATTGCGAATATATTCCACTTCAATCTACTCATTCTATGGAGTATTATCTTACTGTAGGTCTTGCCAAGTTGCTGTTACTGGCTTGAGGCTAATAGCACCAGTGCATGCGCTTTGGTCCTTATCTTTGTCGAGATCCCTCTCCTGCTTAGGATATGTCCTACCTCCTCGAAATTCGACGCACTCATCCGAAGAGTTACCACCAATTACATGAGAGCTGGCATGTATGCTGTTATGGGAGTCTTCCAAATCTTAAGTGCAGCTTATCGCGCAAGCAGTTTGATTGCTGCAGGAATCGTCATGCTGGCGACTGCAACCTGCTACGCTATAGCTGGATTCAAAAACCAGGACTTCGTGGCAAGCAAAGCATTGGGCGGGCAAGGTGTTGCTCAAATGATTGTGTAAAGCGGGAATAGCAAAAAGTCGTTCGGTTCTAAGGCGATGGGATGTCTGACACTTCGGTCAACTGGTAAGAGAATGTTTTTCTGCAAACTTGTATCGCTTTGGGGATGTATAATGCAGTACTATTCCGGTGGCCGGCTAGAGTCACGCAATAGCAGCAGCAATAGCAAGTAATCACAGCGATGCCTCAGCTACATGCTACAATTCGCTAGCAAAACTTGCAAACAACTTCGCTTGATGAGGAAACGAACAACAAAGGCTGACTAACTCTGGGTGTGTCGTGCTGAAGGCTAAACTTGAAGTGGTCTGTTTTTGGCTTACCTGCTTTCTTCACCAACTTACAGTATGTACCAAGTAGTTGTCAAGCATTTTCAGCAGCTGTATTGTAGTGGAAATGGATACCACTAATTCAACAAATAACGTCATGCAGGCAAGCTTTATCAAGATACCAAACATGCCGTGGGCATGCAGTTCCAACCAGTTGAACAGACACAATCGTTGACCGCTCCATGGTCGCTTCCTGTGGGTCAAGCTTATTAAAAATGCCTCAAGGTGACGAGTTTCATGCTCTGACCAGGGTAACAACAACTGAAAGAGCTTGCTTCTGTGTTGCTGTGTAGGGAATGATAATTCAGTATTTATCTGCCTTTTGACCGTAGTTACGGAGTAGGTAATAAGTCAAGTGAGCTCTTCATAGCCAGCTGGAACTGATACCGTGGAGGGCATCCGTATGTGCCGTCCACGGATAACCAACTCCTTGGTAGAAGCACTACTGTACAGTAAGTTATCGCGGACTTGTAGCCAATAATAGTGGGTGCAATTGTCTGGAGCAGCTTTCTTCCTGGGGTAGCGTGAGTGGCCGGTCGTGCCTGAACCTGCATAGAGTCGGGTCCATAGCTCGAACAAGGTTATCAGTCCTGACGATGATCAACTTTTCCAGTAGCCCATTGCATCTTGAAAACCACAAATGTACAAGTGAATCCAGTCATCCCACTTCGATCTTATTGTCAGCATATGTTCCCAAGTACTTGTAATTCTACACTTCCCCTAGACCTTCATTTCTTTTGTTGTGGTTAGCAGTCAACGTAAGTCTGAACTATTCTACGTCTCCTACTGCTGTTGATGTCAGGTGCGGGCTTGTGCAAGACATTGCTATCTGGAACCGCGTTATCCGGTCTACTGACTGAGCTGTTCTACCTCGATGGTACCCCCTTCGAACTAGCTGTGCTGACTGCCAGTTGTAGCACATAAGTTCCTTGAGCCAACATGGCTTCACAAGCTCCTCCCACTATTCCACCTCGACCTGTCAAGCAGCAAGCAGCAGCTCAAGGAGTGTCAATGCTTCCCGACATCCCTCCTCGACCGCTGTCAAAACAATTGGAACATGCGGTCTCTCCTCGTGGCTTCCCGCAATCCCCTTTGAACGAACCGTATAATCTTGCAAAGACGACCTCCGCAGATCCAGTAGCCCGTCCACCAAGCGTTGCACATCTTCCTGAGCCAGGTGAGGAAGGTATAGAATATGCGAATGCTGAATATCAGCCTCCATCCTCAAACGTGGGACATGAAGCTGCGGCTCAGACTCGTCTGGTGGCAGAGGATTTACACCTACATGCACCGAAACCATCCCTTCCAAAGTCGACAGCTACGGCACAAGTTCAAGGCGTAACAAGGACGGACTCAGCACAAGCAGCCGGCTATGGAATGGGCAGAGCCTCTCACGACGATACGGCACCTACAAGAGAAAGATCCAGGCAAAGCTTCTCACGTCCAGATTCGGCCGCCTCAGGCGAACGAACTCGCTCCGTCGTACAAGACGAGCAGACTTCTGCGCCAGTCGGTCTGCGAGTTCCCATCAATCCGCTCCTAGGCTACGTTCAGGCCCCAAGCCCTGCAACAATATCCCCTCAAGTCACAGGTGACTCACCTCGCCGACATTCAAAGAGAAAGAGTATGGTAGAAGACTTTCGACCACCCGGTAGCTACGGTCTTCATGGCCATGGTATCGTGCCAGACGATCGATTCGAACGAGAGTGGTATGCCAAACATCCTGATCAACTTGAGCACGAGGAGGGTCAAGGCCATGGTGTGTACGAAGGAATCGGCAGCGGTCGCGGTAACTTCGCTCTGAGCAGTGATGAGCTCAATAAGATAGTGCGACAAACCGCTTCTCGAGGTTCAGGCTTCGGTGAGTAGCCCCAGCGATTTAGCCACACATACTAATGATTTCTAAGGCACCAACGAGGCAACCAAGTCATATCCGGACGAGCAAATTGGTTACATGGCCTCGGAGACCTACCAACGCTCCCAGCAGAACACTCCCCATCCAGAGCAGCTGTCACGGGTACAGACGCATGAACCAGCGGTCGAGTCTCCTCTTCGTCGAACAAGTTTCCCTGCGGAGGAGGCCCCCACAGCAGAAATCCGAAGAAACATGCAAGCTGCATCAAGTGGCTCAGATCACGCTCACAATCAAGGACTCCACATTGATGCTCCTCATCGCCGTTACAATAAAATTACGGGAGGACAGGAAAGTATAAATGAAACACAAGAAGCTAAGCCGTTTGTTTCACGCCCCGAAGATGGTGGTAATCCAGATTACTCTGTCCCTATACTTGCTGAAGACGAGGTTGCAAAAGACGTCGGGACCGAACACTTGACTGCAGCAGTGTCGCCCAAGTACGAGCGCCGATTTAGTCAGCACAACGAGGAACATGGCAATGAAGATAATATGCCGACGTCCAGGCCCGGTAGCAGACCAGGAAGCATCTACCAAATGCAGGGTGCTTCGCATTCTTTGTCTCGCTTCCTGTCCCACCAGGATGATAGAGAGCATATGCATACACCGCTGGAAGATGTTGCCGAATATGAGCCTCTCTTTGAGGAGGACGACGGACAGAAAGTCCTAAGCACCGCGGAACGGTTTAAGCTCAGACCTGGCACTCTGCAGAAGAGATTCCCTAGCCAAGACATCTGGGAAGATACCCCTAACAGCGCTATGTATGTTGCGGAAGTTTCAACTCCCGACTTACCCTCTCAAAGTGATCCACAGCAAATCGGCAAATCCGAGCTCCAGGTAACATCCACATTTGAACCGCCGGAAGCAGAGGCTGCTCGAAAGGAAGAAGTGACCGAGGAGGAGAAGCGCAAGCTTATACCAAAAGAGGAACGACTTGCTAAGTCGAAATGGGCCCCTCATTTGAGAGACGATATGCCTACCAACTCTCGTCCGGCCTTGGGCAACAGATTTCCCAGCCAAGACATCTGGGAAGACACGCCAGATAGCAGTTACCTTGTGACGACTGTTGGCAGTCCTCAAATCGAGGATGAAGAGGCTAGTCCCGTTGAATCGAAACCACCAGTACCAGTGAGGCCAGCCAAAAGCCGTCTTGGTGAAGATGCTTCTTCTGCACAGATCGCTCCTAGCGTACCGCCTTCTGTTCCCGCACGACCTCCAAAGAAAGCACACGCTGTACCTCCAGTAGATGCTGAACTGACCAACCCTACAACTTTCTCCAAAGAGTCCTCACCAACCGATTTAAAGAAGACGCCAAGTATTCCTGACCGACCAAAGCCACAAGTACCAGCGAGACCTGCAAGGAAACCTACTGATGAAGAAGCAGCGAAAGGGCCATCTAGTAGATCCGCTGATAGTAATGAAACCGAGAAGGCAGCTAAAGCCAAACCCCAGGTTCCCGCCAGACCAGCGGCGGGCAACTTTGCAAACTTGAAAGGCAATTTCATGAATGATCTCAATAAGAAGCTTGGCCTTGGACCCCCCAAGGAGAAGGAGAAAGAACCGGAACCAGAAACCGAGGCTAAGCCGTTAGAAGATGCTCGAAAAGGTAGGGCTAGAGGTCCACAACGACGAGCTCCAGCCAAGTCACCTGCTACCGAAGCCAAGTCCGAGCCACAACTCTCCATGTTCTCACCTATTGGAGTATGGCAGATTGATGAGCAGGGGAGTCTGAGCACAATGCATGGGGCCACAGCCGTTGTACCCACCGAAAGCCCGATAGCTCAGAAGGATCATGCACCAGCAGCGGAATCGCTTCCATCTGTCGCCGATTCAGCTACGATGGTCGGCACCCAGCTCAAATCCTTAGCTAGTGGCTTAGTCTCGTTCATTGCCGGCGAACCATCCGGTTCAGCCTCACTAGCAACTCATGAAGACGAGAACACCGAGGGCGAGTTGATGCACAAGACTACCGCCAATGCAGACTCTGGTGAAGCATTGGACAGGGAAAACTTGGGAGCAACAACTCATATGCTTCCCGCGAGTCAAACGACCACTGTATCAGACTCCGACGCTCATAAAGGAAATCTCGAAAAAGTGGCAACCAAGGAGCCGGAAACGAAGGCAGAAGATGAGCAAATCCAGGTACGAAATGAGCAGGTCTCTGCCTCGGCTCCAGATTCAAGTAATACTCACCATTTTGCAGACAAGCTTAGCTTCACAAACAGCACAGTCGTGAAGGACTACACTCTTCATTCGAAAGCGTCAGGCACAAATCAAGCTGATGACGGACCAAAAGAGCCAATGAATGAGGATGACATTACCTACGACAAGTTGGAGGCAATGACTGCCCTGGCAGACGGTAAGACGACAGCTGAAGAAGATCCGCAGGCTGCTTTCTCTTCCAAGAAAATCATGGATTGATGTTGTCTGGATATATAGTGAATAGCAGACTAACGAGCTCGAGCTCACGTGAAGAGCTTGTTTTAGGACGGTCCTAATTCGTGGGCAGAATTTTGTGAAGACCAACCTCAATATGAAGTTATATTCAGGCGTTAGGTGACAGCTGCCTGCTCTAATTACTTAGCCATTTGATGGCGGCTTTGGAACACTGGTCAGCGCTTCGGTGAGTAGTACAATGTGCTGTGAATACCCTGATATTTTATGCATTCTTCATGTTACTCTAGTCCTCGGGTCGAGACACTCGTCGCTGTTTTTATGTCCTCTTTCCTTCTCCCCTCCCGGATATGCACTGTGTGTTTTCAAGTCTTACCATGTATCAAGCGGTATTGTCTTATGTCCTCGACGAACAGATCAGCCAGCGCTTGGGGTGCGAATGCAATCGGTACTCAGTTCCTACAAGTCAGTTCTTCTACAGCTCTCGTTCAGCCAGGCAAAGAAAGATTGTGTGATTACTTCTTGACGCTCAAATTCTTATCGCCCATACGTTAGAGAAGAGGCACATGATGGAAGTGCACGGGCCCTCTGCAAGACCTTCCAATCCGAACAAAGACGATGGCCACAACAGATGCAAATAGCATTTCATCCAACAAAGAAAGTCAAAAGGCCTTGATTGTCCGAGTCCGGTACTTTGTCGATCTGTTACCGGCGTGTTCCTGGTGCACAACCTCCAAGCCAGAGTTATTGCGGATGGAACTTATCATTTGTGTTGTCTCATCCTCTCCGTTTGGCCTTCCAAAAATCACTCACCAAAACAGTCATGTCAGGATACGCGAATGCTGACCCAGCTTTTATGAACAACGTTCCAACTGGTCTCTCAACCACCACGACGAACTCCAGCACGACTTCAAGCTCAACGTCTTATTCGACCTCAAGCACCACAAATTCGCGTGGCAGTACCAGCACCAGCACGTCCGCAACCGCGTCCGCAACTGCCACGACAACAGCCAACGTTGCTTCCTCTGATTCTTTTCTTCTCCAATCAGTCTATCCCTTTAGTCCTTCGACAGCCGGCGCAGTCGCCTTTTCGATCCTCTACTTTTTCCACATAATCTACCACTTCTACCTCAGCATCTACCTTCCACACATTCGCAAGTCCATCTCCATCAAACACAACTATACGATTCCTCTTTTCATTGCTGCGTTACTCTCGACCTTTGGCTTCAGTATCCGTATCGTGTCAGTGGCGTCAGAGTCGGGGCGCGCATCGATCGGGTTGTATGCAGCTTCGACATGCTGCCTTATAGTGGCACCAATCTTTGTATGTGCGACGTTATATTGGATGGTTGGGCATCTAATTAAGTTGTGCTTGCCGAGCGGGCCAGAACAGACGTTTCTCGGGATCAGTCCACGATGGTTGGGAAAAGTTTTCATCACGAGTGATGTGTTAAGCTTCATGTTACAGGGTGGGGGATCTGCTATTGCGACGAGTGGGAACTGGGAAGGAAAGAGTAAGGAGGTGGGACAGAATGTGTTGATTGTGGGTTTGGCGATGCAGCTCGCGACTTTCACCATTCATATGGTGGTCCTCCTACTTTTCTGTATAAGGGTGAGTGCTGGCAAGAGTGATACAAAAGGGGAAGGGGAATTCCGACGAAGGGACGGATTCACCGATGGCGATGGCAATGGCAATGGCACGGAGAGGGAGTTTGGGTTCAATCCACTCGTCAAACAGGTTGTCAAGGGAATGTGGATTGCTAGTGTTCTGGTCGAGGTGAGTTTGTTCTTCCTTCCACGGCCTATTTCTTCTTGAAGAGCAAACTGACTTGGGTGCGTATAGATTCGATCCATTTACAGAACGACAGAATTCGGAATGGGGGGGCAAGGATATCTTTTCAGGCATGAGTGGCCATTGTGGGTATTTGAGGCCGTGCCAATCTGGATCGCGTTGCTTGTCCTTGGAATATATCATCCAACCAAGTGGCCGCAGCAGAAAAGACGAAGCGCTTTCGTTCACGATAAGCAAGTTGCTGAAGTAATACGGATAGATTAATGTACTTGAAGTGGTCTTCTCGACATAGCACCTCTTTACGATGGCTGCACAGCATCAAGAATATGGGTTTAGAATACAGATACATGGAATCATCCATGCACAATAGAAGCAGACTCGATTGGATCCATATCCTATTGAAGCATTGGAGGAGGAGGAAAGGAATATTCACAAATTTTATTGTTCTATCATGGAAACACATGGTCCAGGTTTATTGGACATTCTTGAATCTACCAGTCCCTTGACACAAATATTTTATGTATCTACAATCGGCCTTCCTGACTTTGACAATGCTGCGAACGACGTTTAGTACTAGGTAGGGCATCGATTGTCGAAAGTGATAAGGCTTGGACTTGAGTGCACGGAACATTGACGTGGTTGCTCGGGTAACAGTCCCGCTTACCACTTTGGGTAGGGGTACACTCTTTTGATAGCATACCATCGTCCTCTGCGCGCTGTGCTTTGAAATTGCAGCACCTTACGAGTCGCCCACGAAAAGAGAGTGTGTCATACCTAAGATCAATATGGAGGTACCTGCATCGAAGGCGATGCCCCAGACGTCGCTGTTTCAGGTCTTTCTACGACTGCGACCGCCGATGCAACAGAACAGCACGAAGCAGAGTCCTGAACCATGGCTGCTAGTAGAACAACCCCTACCAAAAATTACCGAAAATGAAGAGCAACCACATATATCTCATCCTACTCACGTCACCTTACAGCCGCCCAACGATTCAAGAAAACGAGCAGTAGAGCGCTTCGGCTTCACAAAAGTCTTCGCCGAGGGTGCGTCGCAATTGGATGTGTTCGACGAAATTGCTGCTGTCGAGAATATACAGAACGTCCTGAAGAATGGAAGAGATGGTCTCATCGCTACTCTCGGTGTTACGGGAAGTGGAAAGGTAAGGAGGGTTGACAAGATAACAGAACACTACTGAGTGGAATAGAGTCATACAATCCTGGGCACAAAGACACAGAGAGGCTTGACGCAGATGACCCTCGATGTTCTGTATCGGTCTATCGGTTCCAACATACGACGACCGTATCAGCCAGATCAGCCAATAGACGTACAACTTTTGCAAACATTGCAGGCCAGTGATGCGTCCGAAGCACATATAATACCTGCCACCACATTTCTTGAAAATGTGTACACAGACGGCGACCGAGCCAGATTCTCAAGAGCTCAGACACCCATGACGGGCATCGGCTCGAGAGCACAAACCCCAATGATGGTAGGCCCTACTCCCTTCCTTATTCCTGGATCCTTCCCGCAGTCACCAAGACAATCAACACTGGTTCCATATACGACCCGCGTGAAGAAGGTTGCAGCTGTACGTGCTTCAGAAATGTCCTCAAGACTTCCTCAAGTATCGCACTTACAACGATCACCCAAAATCGGATGTGGTCGACTCGAGACCACTGTGGTGAATGATAAGCCACTTCCCCTTATGCCACAAGATCCTGCTGGAAAAGAGCCCTGGCACCATCCCACCAGAGCTACTATCTGGCAACGTCTGACCCCAAAGAAGAAGCATGCTAAACAAATTTTCACACAGGATTCATTTGTCGCACACCACGCCCGAAAACCACCGATGCCGCGTCCGAGCACATTTGCCCATGAACCCGACATGTCATCCTACGCAACAATGATTGACCCTCATTGTGATTATACAGTCTTGATATCCATGTATGAGGTGTATAATGATCGAATATTCGATTTGCTATCAAGCACTCCTCCTGGCGGCCCTCCTATGTCAACAAGACAAGGTGCAGCACTTCAGAAAGGCCTGATGAGACGGCCTTTACTCTTCAAGAATACCGAGATGTCTCCGGACCGAAAACTAGTGGCAGGTTTGAAGAAGGTCGTATGCAGCAGCTATGATGAGGCTATGATGGTTCTTGAAACTGGCTTGACTGAGCGAAGAGTGGCCGGAACCGGCAGCAACAGTGTCAGCTCAAGAAGTCATGGTTTCTTCTGCATTGAGATAAAGAAGAAACGTCGAGGAAATGACTATGCCGGACATCACTCACATCTGTGGACTGGGGGTACACTTTCCATTGTTGACCTCGCAGGATCCGAACGTGCAAGGAATGCAAAGACGACCGGTTCCACACTTGCGGAAGCTGGTAAAATCAATGAAAGCTTGATGTATCTGGGACAGTGCTTGCAAGTACAGAGCGACTGTCAACAAGATGGCACCAAACCGATCGTACCCTTCCGACAATGCAAACTCACCGAGTTGCTCTTCTCGAATTCATTTCCCTCAGCAAGCAACCTTTCACAATACCGACCACCTCAAAAAGCCGTAATGATTGTGACTGCCGACGCTCAAGGTGACTTCAATGCTACCAGCCAGATACTTCGATACTCGGCTCTTGCACGAGAAGTGACAGTGCCCCGGGTTCCAAGCATTACGAGTGCGTTGGGTGTTCCAAAGTCTGGTATGAGTGGCCATAGTGGAAGCACTACCCCCATCGATGGACCTCCAAACTATTTCTCGGCACAAGAACTTGAGCAAGCTCATCACGAAATCTCCAGGTTGGCGGAAGAATGCAATGCACTTGTGATTCGCTTGACAGAAGAAGAGATCAAACGTACTGAAGCCGAACTCAAGCTACAAGCTGCTGAAGAACAGGCATTGATCGCGGAACAAGAGATTCGAGAAGAATGTTGGCAGGAGATGGAAAATATGCTTGAGCAGGAGAAACAACGATGGCGAGAGGCTTGGGACATCGAGCGGCTCAACAGCCAAGAATACATGGATGAGAAGATTGAGATCTTGGAGAAGAACGTCAATTTTGAGATTCACGAAGATTCAAAGCCGGATGAGCGGAATGCCGAGCTTGAACGAGAGAATGAGGTGCTTCGAGCTAAGCTGGCAGGCATAGAACAAGAATTGCAAACACGAAGTCCAACCAAGAAGAGCGGAGCGACCACCAGAACTCCAGCCAAAACGTCAGCGAAGAAAGTATCGAAACTTGTACTGGAGGAGACGAGCAGCACAAACATTAACGTGAATCCATTCCTGGCGACTTTAATGGAAAAGGAGAAGAACACATTGGTGCTGAAAGCATCGCAGAGAAAGATTGACGGAGATGAGGCTCCACGGCTGTCTGAGATCAGTCCTAGGAAGCTGACACTTAGAGAGTCGACGATGAGGACATCGGTCATGACAACTGACTCGAATGAAGACGTTGTACCCTTGACCCCTGGGACGACCAAGAAGAAAACGAGAAAGTTGACGACGAGGAAATGGGATCTTGGTGAGGATGACTTTTAGCGTGAGAGTTTGATGGTGGCGGTTCGATTTGTTCTGAGCGTTCATGCACAGGATGGTGTTTGGCGTGCTTGGTTGGCTTCCTGGAAATTTGTATCTTGAAGACCATAGTGAAGCTGATTGGGGCTTTCTGCGGTCTTACATGTATGGAGCACTCTGTACAACCTGAGAAACCAGGCATTCAATTATCCGTGCCTAGATCTTTCCAGGTTCTTTATGCCACTGCATCCACACGCTTCCGACAGGTCATGTTGGATCATACTGTATACCAGTAGAGACCGATGCCGAAATCAAAGTCTATGCCTTGGGTTCATTCCTCGAAAGGAAAGCCCACCTCAATGACAGACAAGGCTTTGCCACAGTGCCACACCGTGTGCTGTGGACGCAAGGCTTGTTTACCTTATGATTCCATGTTTGCCGGCTTGGCAATCTGTGCCTTGATTCCGCGGCCTTGGCGTCGTAAACAAGTTTGCCTTTTCCGTTGCCCGATCTAACTAAAGTACAACTTTATGGTTTTGGATATTTTATTAGTTTGCCATTCCATAAGAATTGAATTGCCATCAGTTTAGCAAGCTATTGAGCGCAGAGAAGGCTCATATCACTCTCTTTCTTCGAAACATCACATCCTAACCTCTAGTTCCATAGCGTACAACAAACCACTTCTCGCACTACGACCCCCTTTTCTCTGTTCGCGCAAATACGTCACATATACTCTAACTCAACACCCAAAGTACAAACAGCCGACAATTTTCTGCCCACCAATTACTCAAGCGTCTTTGAAGGCCAATTATCAAACCTTGAACTATTAGCGAACACTTCGACACTTCACCCGTAATAGATTAGGCCTTCCGACTTGCCTCAGCCGCATAGGATATGTGTTAGTCAGCCTTTGATGTTCGTATGAATCAACTCCTAACCAACACACAGACAAGGTGAAAGCATGGGCTCACGACACTGCTCATAGATCCAAATTCAACCCATGGAGCGACCATGATGATGAAAAGCCCATTCAAAAGCCTGGCGACTCTCAGCCTCCAACTGGCGAGCCGGAGAAAGACAAACCCAAGAAACCCTTCTTTCGCAACTTACTCGACAATTGCAAGACCATCCTGTTCCGCAGCTGGATAAATGTCCTACTCATCTTTGTCCCCGCCGGTATCGCAGTACACTTTGCAGGCATCAATCCGAATGTGGTTTTCGCCCTCAATGCCATCGCTGTTATACCTCTTGCTGGTCTTCTTACCTTTGCCACCGAATGTGTCGCTCACCGAGTAGGCCCAACATTGGGCGCTTTGATGAATGTCAGTTTTGGAAATGCTGTGGAATTGATCATCTTCATCATTGCGCTGGTAAAGAATGAGATTCGAATCGTGCAGGCCTCTCTCATCGGGAGTATTTTGGCCAACTTGCTGTTGATTTTGGGAATGGCTATGACCGTCGGCGGTTTGAAGTATCAGGAGCAGATTTATGATTCAATGGTCACGCAGATGTCTGCTTCTTTGCTGGCACTTTCTTCCTTGAGTTTGTTGATTCCGGTAAGCTTGGAAGTCTATCAATTGACGAGAGGACCACTAATAACAGTCAGACCGCTTTTCACGCTTCATTCAGCGACCAGACACTCGCTGATTCCGCAGTCATCAAGATCTCGCGTGGCACATCTGTCATCCTCCTGATCGTCTATGTTCTGTATCTTCTCTTCCAATTGAAATCGCATGCATATCTGTACCAAGGCACTCCGCAGCATGTGATTGATGAACAGACACAACCAGGTATTCTGCGACGGATGGACTCAACAAGTTCGGCAGGCAGCACCACGGGTAGTACCACATCCAGTGCCACGGCATCCACTGATGCATCGGGTGGTAGACGGCGGAGGGTCAAGAGAAAGATCAAGGCCAAGCTTGGTCGTCGACGAAGCATCAAAACTGAAGAAGAGGTCATTCAGGAAGAGGAAGAACCTCCAAAGAATGCGGCGGCACCACTGTCTTCGCGAACAGGAACAATCGCTGACAAAGATATGGTAGAGGAGCCTACCCAAATGTCTGGTGGAATGATGGACCCTTCAGCCACCGCTGCTCTGAATTTTGCCACTCCCAAACCTCCTCTAAACTCGACTTCACTGCCGAACTCCAGCTCAAGACGACCGATCTTAAACCCAAGAGGCCTCTCCATTCGGGCACCACCAGTCTTCCGCGCACAAAGTGGCATTTCCCCAGCACAACCGGCCAACATTCAACGCTATCCTGCCTCTCAACTCCGCCGCTTCGAGTCCACACCTAACATGTTCCCTACCAGAGCAATGCCTGTACCACAAGGCTCTACAGCTAGTGGCCCGACTCAGATAGCAGCAGGACTAACCAAACGCACAAACACCGAACTATCCGAGCATTCTGGAGATGAGCCTCCAATCAGTCAATTCGCCGCGATTGTCCTTCTACTCGTCTCAACCTGTTTGATAGCTCTTTGCGCCGAATTTCTGGTCGGTTCGATCGAGCATCTGATTCAAAACTCTCCACTTTCAGAAGCATTCGTCGGTCTCATCATCCTGCCCATCGTCGGCAATGCAGCAGAACACGTTACAGCAGTTGTCGTCGCCAGCAAAAACAAACTCGACCTAGCGCTTGGCGTATCTCTAGGCTCTTCGATTCAGATTGCGCTATTCATCACACCACTTGTCACGATCATTGGTTGGATCATGGACAAGAGTATGTCTCTTTACTTTACGCTTTTTGAAACCGTGGCGCTTTTTGTGAGTGTTTTCACGATATGTACGCTTTGCTTGGATGGGAGAAGCAATTACCTTGAGGGTGCGTTGTTGTGCAGTGCATACATTATTATAGCTGTGGGAGCGTACTTTTTCCCGGATGGACAGGGCCAGAATACGTTTACTGGTGGCACGGCTGGCGGTGCCTAGGTAATGTTCCCGATTGTACACTATCGCTATGCTGTGCGTGATGTAGCATTAGCAAGATTGACAAAGGACAGAATATAGTAATGATGAAGAAGAAAAAACAAAGTCAAGTTGGAGAATTGCACATGGTAACATGTATTTCCTTCTTACTACACCTTACATGTAGTATACCACCTCGTATTTCGTTTTTCGTGGATACTCACGGACCAAAAAACCTCCGGCATTACTACCCGTACCGCATATGTACTGCACAACACTGCACTGTACCTGCATGAACCGGCCCACCCACAATCCATCTGAAGTCCCTAGTGACGGCAACATGATGTTATGAATTACACTACACTCTCCAGTACAGTACATTAATTTACGCACGTTGAGATCTGCACGACAGTTACATACGTTGCAACCATGAATAGATCCGCAGATCTACAAGTATTCCTTCGAGGCAATCCACCTCCTCCCTCAAGCGTCTCTCTTATCCCACACCGTCCTCTCGCATCTGGTTCTCCATAAGCCCGACGCCCTCCCTCCTTCCCTCCATCTCAATCACTCCCATCACCTAATTCCTTGACCGCACGCATAACCAAATCCCTCACAAAATTCGCATCTGTATCAGACACTTCGCAAGCCACTTTCGCAATCCATACCGCTCCTTTAATGCCCGGATCTC